>Ga0209121_10005121_pt1 | contig 11991 bp, 12 predicted proteins | sample Cruoilmetagenom3_FD_187292 | JGI IMG/M metagenome (GOLD analysis project Ga0209121, IMG submission 187292) | Oil polluted marine microbial communities from Coal Oil Point, Santa Barbara, California, USA - Sample 3 (SPAdes) (version 2) | ecosystem: Environmental > Aquatic > Marine > Oil seeps ... | reverse complement strand
AACCTTCCTGTCATTTTCCGATTACGGCATCCCGACGGTGTTTTATGGCGATCATCTGAATTTCCTGCTGTCACAAAATTACCTGTTCGCCCGCAAGATATCGCCGCAAGCCGGTGATTTGAAAAAAGCACTGGCGAAGGAGTTCCACAGTGGCGATTCCGCCAACATTGGGCCAGATGGAAAACGTCTTATCGCTTTTCTGAACTCGCGCGGGCGCACGGGGCATCGGTATGGCGAACGCTTCTGGGAACGGGGCAGCCGGATTGGTCGGCAGAACACCTTGCATATTGTGTTATGCAAAAAATGGCACGTCGGAACCCGCGTGGCCGAGGCCATTGCGAAGGCTAGCAACATCCGGTCTCTGGGGTACATATTTGATGAATCCGGTATTAACCTGCCCGATCTGGGCCATCTGGAAGACACGCGCCTGAAAAGGAATCGCCACCGTCGCGCATTTCTGAAGTTGCTGTTCGAGCGCCTTGAGACCGACAGCCTGACCATATGCCTCGACCCCAGCAATCTCGATACAATCACCGATTTTGCAGGCGATCAATGTCAGATGCGGGTGCTGGATGTCCAGTGCAGTTTTGACGATGAATACCTTGCCGGACACGCCCAGCGCATCGGGTTGGCGGACGGTAATATCAGTGATGAAATGCGCGGGTCTTTGACGTCTGCACTACACAATAATATCCGCGCCGATCAGGATAGTTTGCAAGAAATGGGCCTTCCTGCATTATACATGATAAACGAAACCGCGAGCGATGAAATAAACGGAGTTGCTCTTGGGTACTTTATGAAAATCTCGACCTCGCGTGCCGAGAAAATCGCACAGTCTTTGTCTTTTGACTAAACCGGAGGCCAGCATGGCTTATGAATACGACGACCAAAACATTTTCGCCAAGATATTACGGCGTGAAATCCCCAACGACACGGTGATGGAAACGGACTACACGCTAGCGTTCAAGGATATAAATCCGGCAGCGCCTGACCATATTCTGGTTATCCCGAAGGGGTTTTATGTGAACTATGACCACTTCGCTGCCGAGGCCACGGATGCCGAAGTGGTGGACTTTACCCGTGTGATTGGCGCTATCTCGCACGCGATCGGGGTCACGCCTGCAACCGGCGGTAACGGCTATCGTCTGATCGCAAATACAGGGCATGACGGCCTTCAGGATGTACCACACATGCACATGCATATTCTCGCTGGTCGCCGTCTTGGCCATATGATTCAGTCCGCATAATTTGATAAAAAGGAGCTTATGATGTCCGTAGAGGTTAACGAAACCGAAGAAGTCACGAAATCCAGCGTCCCTTGTGATGGCGGTGGCGAACATCCGCGTGTCTGGCTGCAAATCCCTGCCGACAAAGGGTATGTTGAATGCCCGTATTGCGGTAAAAAATTCGTTTTGAAAGACTGATATGGCGTTTGGCAAGGGGCACCATCTGCATCTGATTGACGGCTCGACATTTATTTTTCGCGCCTATCACGCCTTGCCGCCGTTGACACGCAAGTCTGACGGGCTGCCGGTGGGTGCGCTCGCCGGTTTCTGCAATATGATTTACAAGCAAATCGAGGATAACAACGGCCCCGATGCACCAACCCATGTGGCGGTGATTTTCGACCACAAGGGCAAGACGTTCCGGTCTGCCATTTATGATGACTACAAAGCCAACCGCCCCCCCGCACCCGAAGACCTGGTGCCGCAGTTCCCGCTGATCCGTGATGCTACACGGGCTTTCAATCTGCCCTGTATCGAGATGGAGGGTTACGAGGCCGACGACATCATCGCCACCTATGCCGTGCAGGCCCGTGAGGCCGGTGGACGTGTTACAATTATCAGTTCAGACAAAGACCTGATGCAACTGGTTGGCGGCGGCGTTGAAATGCTGGACGCGATGAAAAACCGTCGCATCGGCATTGAAGAGGTCGAGGAAAAATTCGGCGTTGGGCCGGAACGCGTGATTGACGTGCAATCGCTGGCCGGGGATTCCGTGGACAACGTTCCCGGTGCCCCCGGCATTGGCGTGAAAATCGCGGCACTGCTGATTCAGGAATATGGCGATCTGGATACCTTGCTGGAACATGCCGAGGAAATCAAACAACCGAAGCGGCGCCAGACTTTGATCGAGAAGGCTGACCAAATCCGCATGTCGCGTGAATTGGTAACGCTAAAAACCGACACGCCTGTTGTCGAAAGCATCGATGATTTCGAGGTGCGTGACCCTGTGCCTGAGGATATTCTGGCGTTCATCACCTCCATGGAATTTCGGACATTGGCCACGCGCATGGCCGCGAAGCTGGGTGTTGACGCGCCGGAAATTGCAGAGCCTGCGAAAGCGGAATCCAGCGCAGGTGTCGATACCGCAGCGATCACGGCACCGATTGACCATTCCAAATACGAAACCGTTCGCGATGCGGCGTCGCTGCAACTGTGGATCGACGCGGCCTATACCCGTGGTTGGGTCGCGGTGGACACGGAAACCACCGGTCTGAACGAGATGATCGTTGATCTGGTTGGGGTTTGCCTGTCGGTGGAGGTTGGCTCGGCCTGCTACATCCCGCTGGCGCACGTCAGTGGTGTTGACGATCTGTTTGGTGGTGCCGATTTGGCCGAAGGGCAGATGGACAAAGCGTTGGCGTTACAGATGTTGAAGCCAATGCTGGAAGACCCCTCAATCCTGAAAATCGGGCAAAATATAAAATACGACGCGAAAATTTTCGCCCGTAACGACATTGCGATTGCCCCGATTGACGATACCATGCTGCTGTCTTACGCGCTGAACGGCGGTTTGCATCGGCACGGCATGGACACGCTTTCTGAACGGTATCTCAACCACACGCCGATCCCGATCAAGACGTTACTAGGCAGTGGTAAATCGGCAATCACTTTTGATCGTGTGCCAATCGATGATGCTGCGCCTTATGCGGCAGAAGACGCAGACGTAACGCTGCGGCTGTGGAAACTGTTGAAACCGCGGCTGGTGGTGGACGGTTTGACCACGGTTTACGAAACAATGGAGCGCCCGCTGGTGCCCGTTCTGGCGAAAATGGAAATGGCAGGGATTAAAGTTGACCGTGACCACCTATCGCGCATGTCCAACAATTTCGCGCAGAAAATGGCGGGGCTTGAGGACGAGATTTACGAACTGGCAGGTGGCAAGTTTAACGTGGCCTCCCCCAAGCAGCTCGGGGAAATCCTGTTTGATAAAATGGGGATTGAGGGCGGCAAAAAGGGTAAAACCGGTGCGTATGCAACGGGGGCCGACATTCTGGAAGACCTCGCGGCGGAGGGACATGACCTGCCTGCCCGCGTTCTGGACTGGCGGCAGATGGCTAAGCTGAAAAGCACGTATACCGATGCCTTGCAGGGGCATATCAACCCCGACACGGGGCGGGTGCATACGTCTTATGTGATCTCTGGCGCAACGACGGGGCGGTTAGCTTCGACCGATCCGAATTTGCAGAACATTCCGGTTAGAACCGAGGAGGGTCGCCGTATTCGCGAGGCTTTTGTGGCGAATAAGGGTAATGTGCTGGTGTCGCTTGATTACAGTCAGATCGAGCTGCGAATTCTGGCGCATATCGCCAATATCGACAACTTGAAACAGGCGTTTTATGACGGGCAAGACATTCATGCCATGACCGCATCCGAGATGTTTGGCGTACCGATCGAGGGGATGGACCCGTCGATCCGCCGTCAAGCCAAGGCGATTAACTTCGGAGTTATCTATGGCATCTCTAGCTTCGGGTTGGCGCGAAACTTGCGTATTCCACGGGCAGATGCACAAAAGTTTATCGACACGTATTTCGAACGCTTCCCCGGCATTCGGACCTATATGGACGACACCGTGGCCTACGCGAAGGCAAATAACTATGTGGAAACACTGTTCGGGCGACGCATTCATACGCCGGAAATCAGCGCCAAGGGACCGCATGCGGGCTTTGCCAAACGTGCCGCGATTAACGCGCCAATTCAGGGAACCGCTGCCGATATCATCCGCCGTGCGATGATACGGGTGCCGGATGCGATTGCGCACCTGCCCGCCAAGATGCTGCTGCAAGTCCACGACGAACTGATATTCGAGGTTGCCGAGGAAGCGGTTGATGAAACCATAGCTATCGTGAAAGAAACCATGGAACAGGCAAGCCTGCCTGCAATAAAGCTGGATGTGCCACTTGTGGTTGATGCCGGTCAGGGTGCAAACTGGGCCGAGGCACACTAAAGCGGCGATTCTATGCCGCTCTGATTTGTGATCCCGCCTCTATTTTGTTAAAAGGTTATTATGTTTATGTTTATTTTTCGCACTGGCGGGCTTTTGATGCTGCTGTCTTTTGTGGCGGCATGTGCGAGCGGACCAGTGCCTGCCGACCATATCTACGACCCATTTGAAGAAACCAATCGCCAGATACATGAGTTCAACAAAACGGTTGATGCTGTTGCGCTGGCCCCTGCTGCAGAAGCTTACGGGGCGGCTGTGCCCGAGGATCTGCGCAATATGGTGGATAACAGCGCTAACAACCTGGCGTTACCCGGGCAAGCAGTTAACCATGTTTTACAGGGCGAAATTGCAGACGCGTTGCAAACAACGGCGCGATTTGCGTTGAACTCGACGCTGGGAATTGCGGGGCTGTTCGATCCGGCATCTGAAGCTGGCCTGTTCGAAATACCCACCAATTTTGGTGAAACACTCGGGGTTTATGGTGTTGCCGAAGGTCCGTATCTGGAATTGCCATTGATCGGCGGCAGTACGCTGCGCGATACGGTGGGCATGGCCGTGGATTTCGCGATTGACCCGTTGCGGAAAAATATCCCATCGCCTGAACGCGAATATCTGTTCCTTCTAAAAGGGCTGGATCTGGTCGGAGATCGCCTTGCCTATTCCGATTTGGTTAATGTGTTATTATATGAGTCTTCGGACAGTTATGCCTCGCAGCGTATATCGTACCTGCAAAACATGCGTCACAACATCGAGACGGAACTGGTTATTGAAGATCTGGAGGATCCTTTTGCATTCGATTATTAACCCCCCCGCACTGCCACGCCGCGCCGTTTTGGCGGGGATTGGTGGCCTTATGCTTAGCACAGCAATCCCCACTTTTGCCTTGGGGTTAACGGAAGGTAGCGCCGTTAATTTTATCCAGAAAGTTGTGACTGACGTGCACAAGATTATTAATACCGGCAAACCAGAAACCCAGATGCTGGTCGACTTTGAAGCAATTTTCCGGGATTACGGCGAGGTGCCGATAATTGCCAAAACCGCGCTTGGCGCGCCCGGAAGATCCGCCAGCAGCAGCCAGTTATCGGCCTACATCAGGGCCTTTCAAGGATATCTTTCGCGCAAATACGGCCGCCAGTTCCGCAAGTTTGCTGGTGCCAAAATTGTTGTGGTCAGCAGCCGCGATGCGGGCACCAAAGGGGTGCTTGTCAAAAGCCAGGTTGTTCGCCCCAGCGATTCCGATTTTGATCTGGAATGGTGGGTGATCGAGGTGAACGGCCGACCAAAAATGTTCGACCTGATTATCGAAGGCATTTCGCTTATTTCCTCGGAACGCACCGAGATCAGCGCGTTGCTGGAATCTCTTGGTGGCGACATCGATAAGCTAACTGCGAAGTTGAACGCGACCTAGTTAAGCCAGTCTTCGGGGATATCGTAGTAAACCGCAAGGCAACCAAGGCGCGCAGGCAACTTGGGGAATTTGTCGTCCGCGACCCGTTCACCCAGATCGCCGTTGCTGATCGACAATGCAAGATTGGAAACGACCGAGTCTTCCAGACCCTTTTCGGTATTATCCCGCACCAACTTGCGTTCCAGCGCCTGGCATGGGCCGTCAACCTCTTCATAAAGCTGCGGGAACATGTAGGCCCCCGCCAGTACCAGTATTAAAAGTATGAAATATTTCATGAGATCCACCCCTGTAGTTCATTTTCAATAATGTCCAATAAGGCGGCAATGTGGTCTTCGCGATCATTGAGGCATGGGATGTAGGTGAAGGTTTCGCCGCCTGCTTCCTCGAAGCTTTCCTTGATCTCTTCGTTAATTTCTTCCAGCGTTTCCACGCAATCGGCTGCAAACGCCGGGGCTATGATGGCAATGTTTTTCTTGCCGGCCTCGGCCAAACGCGCGACTTCTTCGACGGTGGCGGGGCCTACCCACTCTTCTGGGCCGAATTTCGATTGGAAAGCCGTGATGATATGGCCGTCATCCCAGCCCAACGCCTCGGACAGCAGGCGTGTCGTTTTTTGGCATTGGCAATGGTAGGGGTCACCTTCCAACAAATAGCGTTCCGGCACGCCGTGGTAGGATACCACCAGATGATCAGGTTTAGCCTCCAATTTTGCATAGGACTCGCGGATCGAGGTTGCCAATGCCGCAATATAGGTAGGGTTTTCGAAATAGGCGGGGACGGTGCGAATGGCGGGTTGCCAGTTCATCTCCATCAAGGTGCGAAAAGCCTGATCGTTGGCGGTTGCGGTCGTCGGTGCGGAGTATTGCGGGTAAAGCGGGAAGAAAACGATCTTTTCGCAACCTTGTTCCTTCAGCCGCCGGATCGCATCGCCTGTCGAAGGGTTGCCGTAACGCATACAAAAATCGACAACGATATTGTCGCCGTACTTGGCCGTTAACGCCGCATCAACCATTTCGGTTTGGGTACGGGTTATGGTTAACAACGGGCTCTCGTCCAGCTCGTTATTCCAGATACTGCGGTAGGCTGCGCCGGATTTTGACGGACGGGTGGTCAGAATTATCGCCTGCAAGATCGGTTGCCATTTCCATGACGGGTAGTCGATAACGCGCTTGTCGGACAAGAACTCGTTTAGATACCGGCGCATAGACCAATAATCCGTGGCCCTCGGCGTGCCGAGATTGGCCAGAAGGACACCCACCTTCGCGCGGGCCATTGGGCGGTGACCACTAGAAGCGTGGGTTAGGCGACCTTCGCCAGCGTTAACTAAATCAGGCATCTGTGTCCTCGGGTTGTGAACGTTTTGCAGGTATATACCCTTCAAACGTGATGTTGTCAGCAAGACGGCGCGCATTTATTTCTTGTTCAAGACTTCGCACTGTCCAACACAAAAGTGGCACACCGCGAGCCTTTAGCGCGGCCACAGGTGCTGCGTCCAGCAATCGGTGGTCGTGAGATATGAAGCACGCACCTACACGGTCAAAATCGGGGATCGCGGCCAGTTCTTCGGCGCGTTTACGTGGAAGCATTGGCCAGAATTCAGCGTTGAAATCGCATGTGGTCAGGCCGCGCGGAACATCGGGGGCTATTTCAGACATCACCGCCATGGAATGCGGATTGAATGACATCACCACGGCATCACCTTTATAGTTTGCCAATAATTCAGCCACGCGGTTTTCCAGCCGCCCGACATTCGGGCCAATGCCGCCGTCTTGGTCTTTTATCTCGATCAGCAATGGCACTTGACCGTTAACCAATTGTAAAAACTCCGGCAGATCGAGGATTGGGTCATCGCCAACCTTGAGCTTCACATCACGTAGTTCAGCCGCCGTGCGCTTCTGGATTAAGCCGGAAGCGTGCGTCAGGCGATCCAAAACGTAGTCGTGAAAAACCATCGCCTCGCCATCGGATGACATCTGCAAGTCCAGCTCTATCCCGAAACCGTGCTTTATTGCCCTCTCGAACGAGGGACGCGAGTTTTCCTGCACGCCATTCGGGACGTCGTGCATTCCACGGTGAACAATCGGCTCGCCCAAAAAACTTGGTGGCAAGCTAGACAATCTGGAAGATACCTTCGACTTCGACCGCAACACCAAGTGGCAACGAAGACGAACCAACCGCTGCGCGGGCATGACGACCCTGATCGCCGAACACCTGGACCATCAGATCAGAGGTACCGTTAACCACTTTGGGGTGATCGGTGAAATCCTGCGTAGCATTAACGAAACCGTTCAGTTTGATGACTTGAACCACACGATCAAGGTCACCGCCACACGCGGCGCGGACCTGCGCAATCAGGTTGATGCCGCAAAGACGGGCAGAGGCATAGGCGTCATCCAGCGAAAACCCATCGCCAAGTTTGCCCTTAACCAAACCATTCGCATCCATCGATATTTGACCGGAGATGTAGACCAGATCGCCAACCTGCACAAAGGGCACATAGTTGGCCGCAGGCGTCGAGGGGGTTGGCAGCTCGATACCGAGTTCGGCAAGGCGGGTTTCGATTTTTCCAGACATGGGTGACTCCGTTTATAAATTTGTTTTGAAGGGACGCTACAAGGTATTTGCCAACAAATAAATCTGAAATTGCATCCCTTTACTTAAGGTTCATAAACACGAAAAAACCCCGCCACAGATGGGCGGGGTAAGGTGGTATGTCCCTACGGACATCAGGCGGTAAACTTTGTATTAGTCGCGCATCTCGGCGCGGATTTGTTGGCGTAGCACGTCGATGGGCACTTGTTTGCCCTCGCGCTTGAAGCTCCAGTATGTCCAGCCGTTGCAGCTTGGCGCGCCTTCAAGCGCGGCGCCAACCTGATGGATCGAGCCATGCGTATCATGTGCAACCAGCGTTCCGTCGGCACGGATTTTCGCGCGCCAGCGACCATTAAGCGATTTCAATTCTTCGCCCGGGATCAACATGCCGCGCTCAACCAGCTGACCGAAAGGCACACGAGGCTCTGCACGTTTGGAGCGGGTAACTTCCAGCGAAGAGCGGTCATAACGGCGGGTATTATCGATACGGGCTTGGGCTACCTTGCGGTAAGCGTTTTCGCGTTCAATACCGATGAAATGACGGCCGAGTTTCTTGGCAACCGCACCGGTTGTGCCTGTTCCGAAGAACGGGTCGAGGATAACGTCGCCCGGTGATGTGCTGCCAACCAAAATGCGGTGCAGCAGGGATTCAGGTTTTTGCGTCGGGTGCGCTTTTTCGCCTTCGTCGTTTTTCAGGCGTTCGTTGCCGTTACAAATTGGTAAAACCCAGTCGCTGCGCATTTGAATGCCGTCGTTAAGCTCTTTTAAGGCTTCGTAGTTGAACGTATATTTAGAGGCGTCGGATTTTCCGGCCCAGATCATCGTTTCGTGAGCGTTAGTCAGGCGTTTGCCACGAAAGTTCGGCATCGGGTTGGATTTACGCCAAACCACATCGTTTAAAATCCAGAAACCTGCGTCTTGCAGTGCTGTGCCGACGCGGTAGATGTTGTGATAGGATCCGATAACCCAGATCGCGCCGTTTGGCTTCAGAATACGGCGGGCGGCTTTTAGCCACGCGCGGGAAAACTTGTCGTAAGCGGCGAAACTGGCGAATTGATCCCACTCGTCGTCGCATGCATCAACTTTGGAATTATCGGGGCGGTGCAGTTGGCCCTTAAGCTGGAGGTTATAGGGCGGGTCGGCGAAAATCAGGTCAACCGAGCCTTCAGGAAGGCTGTTCATGACGTCAATACAGTCACCTGCAATGATTTGATCGAGCGGAAGTGCGCTACGCGCCTCCGGTTTATTCTGTGTGTTCATTTGTCTGCCTCGGACGTATTTTTATATGTTTTCTTGTTACGACCAAGATGATTCAAAAGTGATTCGCCGTCAATTTCTTTTTGAATCAATGACTTAATTAATTACCTTGATACAACATCTTGTGTATAGGTTTGAAGCTGACTCTATGGTGAGGGGTGACCCCAAGGCGATTCAGCCCTTCTTGATGCGCTTTTACCCCGTATCCGGCGTTTCGTTCCCAGCCATACCCCGGAAACTGTTGCGCTAATGTCACCATTATGCGGTCACGTGTGACTTTCGCGATAATCGAAGCGGCTGCAATGGACACAGAGCGCCCATCACCTTTCACAATCGCCTCGGCCTCGCAAATCAGGTGCGGTGGAACTTTGTTTCCGTCGATCAGGGCGTAAGCGGGTTGACTTGGCAAAGCCTCTATCGCGCGGCGCATGGCAAGGAATGTAGCTTGTAGGATATTAACGTCATCGATTTCCTGAACTGTGGCAATACCGACGCCGACTTGTGCGACCTCGTTGATAACATCAAACAACGCATCCCGTCGTTTGGCTGTCAGCTTTTTGGAGTCATTCAGGCCCTCGGGGATGTTCGCAGGGTTCAGGATTACCGCGCCAGCAACCACGGGCCCCGCCCAAGGGCCACGGCCAGCTTCGTCCACGCCGCAGACTGGCAGGTGCGGTGCGGCATGTTCAAGACTGAAGTCGGGATTAACCATTTTACCTGCCTCGTGGTTTCCATGTCATTAGGATGTATAGTGTTACATATATGGTTGCGACAGCAAACTTTTGCTAACCGGACCATGACGCAGTGGTATCTCTAGTTTTATCACACATGCAGCCGTCTTACCGTCTGATTTCTGCTCTTTGTAACATCTGGATAATCTATTCGTTTGTTGGGCAGCCTTTCCATCAAAATGGTGGGTTTCTAGGGCGCAGAACATCATGCTTGATGTGCCATGCCTGTAGCTTTTTGAAACGGTTTATGACAAAATCAGGCGCAGTAGGAAGCTATCGTAAACTTTGTGGCAGAGCCTGAATGACCTGCCTATTTAGGGGCGATTCAGGGGGAAAGATACTGCATGACCGACCATACGAAAAAGATAGCCATCGTCACCGCTGCCAGTTCCGGTCTTGGATTGGCGGCGGCGCGGGCGCTGACGGCTGCGGGCTGGACGCTGGTGGTGATGTCGCGTTCACCGGAGATCGAGCTGGTTGCTGAAGAACTGGGTGCAACTGCGATCCGGGGCGACATCACTGACCCTGCGGCGCTAAAGCGGCTGGTGCAAACCGCGCTGGATCTGCACGGGCGCATTGATGGCGCGATGATAAACACAGGCCACGCAGCCAAGGGGGAATTGCTGGAAATATCGGACGAAAACTGGCACAGCGCGCTGGACATCGTTTTGATGCCAACCGTGCGGCTGACCCGATTGCTGATGCCGGTTTTTCGGGCGCAGGGAGGCGGCGCGATCGTGTCCATGTCTTCATTTGCGGCGGAACAGCCCGATCTTGTCTATCCCTTGTCGTCGGCATTTCGGGCCTCGTTGGCGTCGTTCATGAAACTTTGCGTAGATCGTCATGCCATTGAGGGCTTGCGCATCAATGCGGTGTTGCCCGGATTTATGGACAACTATCCAGTGCAGGAGGCCAATGCCCAAAAGGTACCGGCAGGGCGGTATGGCAAAGTACAGGAACTGGGGGAAACGGTCGCTTTCCTGCTGTCCGACAACGCAGGCTATATCAATGGTCAGTCGATCCTTGTTGACGGCGGGTTGGTCAGATCAATCTGAGACCGAAGATCGGAACGTGGTCTTGTGGCGCGCAAGGTTTGCGCGGCCACAATGTGAATGCGATTCAGCGGCCTGACACCAAATCGAGGGCGACATCGATAATCATGTCTTCTTGCCCGCCGACCATCTTACGCTTGCCCAGTTCGATCAGAATGTCGCGCGTATCCAGCCCGTGTACCTTTGCAGCGGTTTCAGCATGACGCAGAAAGCTGGAATAGACTCCGGCATAGCCCAGCGACAGGGTCTCGCGGTCGACTTGAACGGTCCGGTCCTGCAACGGGCGCACCAGCGTGTCGGCGGCATCCATGATCGTGAACAGATCACAGCCGTGATCCCAGCCCATCTTGTCGGCGACAGCCAGAAATGCCTCGAGCGGTGTGTTGCCCGCCCCAGCGCCCATACCTGCCAATGAGGCATCGACCCGATAGGCCCCGGCCTCGACGGCGACAACCGAATTGGCAACGGCGACAGACAGGTTCTGATGCGCGTGAATGCCGATCTGGGTTTCATCGTTCAGCACCTCGCGGTAGGCTTTGATACGGTCGCGCGCACCGTCCATCACCAGCCCACCGGCGGAATCGGTGACATAGACGCAGTGCGCACCGTAACTTTCCATCAGTTTCGCTTGTTTTGCCAGTTCGGCGGGTTCGGACATATGCGCCATCATAAGAAAGCCGGACACGTCCATCCCGATATTGCGGGCATGGGCGATGTGTTGCGC
>Ga0209121_10005120_pt1 | contig 11996 bp, 11 predicted proteins | sample Cruoilmetagenom3_FD_187292 | JGI IMG/M metagenome (GOLD analysis project Ga0209121, IMG submission 187292) | Oil polluted marine microbial communities from Coal Oil Point, Santa Barbara, California, USA - Sample 3 (SPAdes) (version 2) | ecosystem: Environmental > Aquatic > Marine > Oil seeps ... | reverse complement strand
AAGGCTAAAGGCTAAAGGCTAAAGGCTAAAGGCTAAAGGCTAAAGGCTAAAGGCTAAAGGCTAAAGGCTAAAGGTTTCCCCTTGATCCTTTGTCCTTGTACCTTTTCACTGCAGTCGCAAACATTTGTGCAAGAAAAACATATATATAACCCGGTAAGGAGGATTTAACTATTGATCAAAAAAATTGCAGAGAATTTTTACATGATCACTTTACCCATGCCCTTTCGCCTTGAACATGTCAATGTTATTATTCTGGTCCATGACAAAGGAGTAGCCCTGTTTGATACGGGGCTCAATCTGGCCGGCACTTTCTCGAAACTTGAAGACTCGCTGAAGACCATCGGCAGGTCGATTCATGATATAGACCGCATATTCATTACACATTATCATGCCGATCACTGCGGTATGGCCGGCAGGATTAAAGAAATCTCGGGTGCGGTCATACACATGTCTGAAATCGGCAAACAAATCATACAAAACCATAAAGATGAAAAGCCGGTTATTAATAAGATAAAAGAATTCTATGTAGAACAAGGGCTTACGGAAAAATCAGTTGATATCCTGGCGGGTTTTCTCCGCCATTTCAAAAAGGCGACATTTCCTTTCCAGGTGGATGAGTGTTTGGATTTTAACAAGAAATATACCATTGATGACAAGACATTTGAAATACTTCCGACTCCCGGACATACACGGGATCACGTATGTTTTTTCTTTGAGAAAGAAGGCATACTCCTTTCCGGCGATCATGTTTTGCCGGAGATTACACCGAATTTAAGTCCGGACTTATTTTGTCCCGAATTTCGCCCTTTGCAGAGTTTTCTTGATTCCCTGGCCGGCATTCAGGACCTGCCGGTAGAAAGAGTTTTTCCGGCCCACGGGGCACCGTTTTCAAACTTAAAAAAAAGAATTGAAGAGATGAAAGAACACCACCGGGAAAGAAAAAGTTTAGCCCTCGATTCAGTGAAAGGAGGGCCTAAAACAACATTTCGGGTTTCTATGGATATTTTTGGGGAAGATTTATCCGAATTTGACAAGTTTCTCGCTCTCAATGAAACGTACGTGCACTTGGTAGAATTGATAAAAGAAGGTGTGATCAAGGAGCACAAAAGCGGCAAGCAGGTTTTGTATGATGTCGGCTGACACTATATAAGGTCAACGGATTAGACGAAGTCTCAAAAAATCATATATTCCATTCGGGGGGAAGGGACGCTCCCTTGGATCAAGTTATGAAGATAGCCCTTGTACTTAAAAAATACTCCCTGGAGAAAGGGGGTTTGGAAAGATATACTGTTTCTTTGAGCAGAGGATTGCTGCGCGCCGGACATGAAGTTCATGTCTTTGCAAATACCTGGCAGCAGGAGCCAGGCATGGTATTTCACCATGTCCCGATTATCCGTTTGTCTTCTCCCGTTAAAAATCTATCCTTCGCCTATTTTTCCAGCCAGGCACTGTCTAAAATAAAATTTGACGTTATTCACAGCATGGAAAGAATATTCCATCAGGATATATTTCGCGTCTCAGACGGTATAAATCCTATTCAAATCTTACAGAATTATCCCAACCCTTTTGTACGAAAGTTTAAAGAGATGGGGCCAAGAAGGCTAGCACTTCATTATCTGGAACGCCGCATATTTCAGAGAAACGGAAGCATGTTTATCATGACCAATTCAAAATTGGTTAAGGGACACATTATAGAACACTATAATGTGCCTTCGGAAAAGATTCATGTCATCTATAACGGCATAGACACAGTGAAATTTAATCCGGAAGTAAAGGAAAAATACAGGGCAGTCGTCAGAGAAAAGCATGCCATCCAGAATAAGGAGTTATCACTTTTTTTTGTTTCAAACGATTTTAAGTTAAAGAGGCTTCAATTAATCCTGAACGCTATGCTCCTGTTGGGGAAAAGAAACATTAAGCTCATGGTGGCCGGAAATGATAATAAAAAACCTTATCTTAAATGGGCAGCCACGAATGGTTTAGAAAATCAGCTTATATTTTTGGGCCATCAGAAGGATATAGAAAAATATTATGCTGCATCTGATGTATTTGTTCTGCCGACGCGCTATGATGCTTGTGCCAATGTATGTATAGAATCTATGGCCTGTGGGGTCCCTGTGATCACTACAAAAACAAACGGGGCTTGTGAATTGATTGAGAATGGACATAACGGTTATATATTGGAGACTCAAAACGCCGAAGAACTGGCAAGCAGGATAGAATCCCTCGAAGTATCATCGGAAAGATCCAGGATGGGGCAAAACGGCGCATCGATAGCGAGTCGCTTTACCATGGGAAAGCACCTATCGGAAGTGTTGAATCTCTATGATATGGTTAGAAAAGAGGATAACGACTGAAATGAAAAAATCTTTTTCTCAGGTCGAATGCCTTGAATCGGGAAAAGTCATATTTAACCGTGACTATTGGGATATTTTTAAGAATTGTGGGTTTGATTCCTTTGATTCAATATATAGCTATCAAGATGTTGAAATTATTAAAAACATAAGAGACAGGTCGGTAGGACGCTTTAATCTTCAGGCCGATGGAAAGAAGAAATGCTTTTACTTAAAAAGGCACAATAGGGAATATGTGGGAATCCGAGGGTTGATGGCAGTCCTTTTCCCCGGAATAGTAGTGTCGCAGGGTCGAAAAGAATTTGAAAATATATGCGATTTTCGGGGGAAAAGCCTCGCAACAGTTGAACCTGTGGCTACAGGAGAAAAATTGATCCGATTATTCTGGGTAGAATCGTTTCTCATCACCGAAGATTTTTCTCCTTTCATTTCTTTGGAAAAATTGTTAATGGACAATCCACAATTTTTAATTGGTCAGAAAAGTGAATCAGAGAAACTGTCCCTAATCCATGAGATTGCTTTTTATGCCCGAAAAATGCATAAAGAAGGGTTCAATCATCGTGATTTCAATGCGACGCACATTCTCATTAATCGTGAGCCTGAATCTAGAAGAATAGACATTGCTCTTTTTGATCTGCAACGGGTCGCTAAAAGGAAGTTTTTCAGATTTCGCTGGATCATCAAGAGTCTTTCTGAGCTGAACTACACACTGCCGGATGATATTTTTGATATCAATGATAGAATCAACCTCTTCCTGTCCTATAAGGGTAAAAGCACGCTTAATTTTTGGGACAGGCTGCAGTTACACTGGATCAGGAGGAAAGCGGCAAGAATCAAGAAACATACCGAGAAAATGCTAATCAGAAGGGAAGAAAGAAAGAGTCGCGGACTCCTGGAGAGATAGTCAACGCTGATTGAAGGTATGCAAGCCGTTGGCATAAACTGTATTAATGGAATCTTTAAAGGTTTTAAAGTGAAAGTAGCTATAATAACAGCAATATTTAAAAATGATCTGTTAGGGAAATATGATGATTTAAAAGATCCTGTTACTTTAAATCAAAAAGCTGATTTTATATGTTTTACTAATCAAAATTTAAGATCTAATATATGGAATATAATTAAACCATCAGAACATTTAAAATATATAGGAAATGTTGAAGATTTACAAGAAAGAGGTATATTAACAGCTAGATTTTATAAAATAAATCATCATAGAATAAAATATTTGCAAAATTATAATTATACCATATGGTTAGATGGAAGTTATCAAGTATTAAATAAAAAATTTGTTAGTGATTCTTTAAAATTTATGGGAAAAGGTGATCTGGCTTTACTTTTACATCATAAAAGAAATACCGTTAAAGAAGAAGTTGATAAAATAAATAGGTTAGATAAGACAGGCGAAGGAAGATTTAAAAACCAGGGAAATATAAGTTCAGCACAATATAGTCATTATATAAAACAAGGTTTTTTAGATAAAAATAATTTGTATGCAACTGGTTATATGGTAAGAAATAATCAAAACGAAAAAATTAAAGAATTTATGGATAGATGGTGGAAAGAAGTATGTAAGCGGAGCGTTCGAGATCAATTAAGCTTTCCTTATATTTGTTGGTTATTAAACTTTAATCCAATTGTAATAGGGCAACATAAACAAAATAGAAAAATAGTAGGCAAAATTTTTCCTCATAATTTATGAGAACTTCATCTTGTCCCATATCATGGGTCAGCTTTAAATTGAGTCTTTCATCCTGTAACGAAATAATAGATTTTTCTTCAAAATTATTTCTCCAATATAAAAAATCTATGGATAGGATGTTCGAAGACGCGATATGTTCTAATTATTTTCAGATCTGAATTTATGAAAATGGATTTTATCTTTTTCAAAGGATAACCTTTGGCACCAATTTCCCAATAGTGCTCACCCTTAAATTTAAGAGTGTTTGGTTTTAAATATGGTATATTAATCTTAAACTCTCTCTTTTTTATTGGAAAGGACTTTCTATGTATTTTAAATCCAACAAATCTGTTTCTATCTGGTAGTGACAATACTATCCATTTTCTTGTTAATCTTTTCATCTCGGCTATTGCAGCCTCAAAATTATCAAAGGTTAGATGTTCTAAAACTTGAAAGCAAGCTACACAATCATACATTTTATCATAAATAGGAATATTTGTAACTGACCCGATATGATCTGGATTTAAACCAGGATTTACATCTAACGAGTGAATATTCACATTAAAATTTTGTTTAATAAAATTATAAAAAAACCCATTTCCAATTCCAATTTCCAAAATTGTATCAGGATTTAGTGAAGTGACATCGTAAATTTGGTGCCAATAGCTAGCGAATCGTCCTTTTGAACTATATGTCATATTCTTATAATGATCATTTTTAACGTGTTGTTCTTGAATTTGATGTTTCATTGTTAACCTTTTAAAATATTTTGATCAATTTTTGAAATAAAAATTCACGTTAAGTAGAATCTTTATATTCAAAGTTTTGCGTAATTCCGAGTTATTCTCCACCAGGGAACTTACCCCGCAGCTCAGATGCTGCAACCAACGAAACCGGAAACCAAAAAAAGATCCAAAAGGGTTTTGGATAAGAGATAAGTGTGCTACCAGCTGATGCTATACAAATGGCGCCAAAAAGCAACATACACGTTAGAAGAAATCTTTGTTGTTTCTCGACATGAGTAAATCCGTGCCAGAGGGCTGAACCTACCAACACGACCAGCAGCAATAATCCGATCGCCCCGCCATAAAACAGTGTTGTCATATAAACGCTATGATGATGGCGCATTTTTGATCCGTCTGACATAATCAGCCGAGTATCTGCATTCAGACCGTGCCCGAAAAACGGTGCATCTCCAGACTGCAAAAGGCTCTGCCCCCATATCTCCAAGCGATACGAAGCCCCCCTTACAAGCCGCGATTCAAGAAAATCGGGATAGAGGGTAAGCAGAATCATGGCCGCAGCGGAAATAATCAGTAAAAGAAGAAAAAAATCATTATGATGACGATGCTTTCCTTTTTTATATGAAAAACCCTCTAACATCAGCCATCCAACAATAGTAACAGCGAGCGCAAGTAAGGGACCGCGGCTTTGGGCAAGGAGAATATACAAAAAGAGAACCAACGACATACCCAAATATAGTAGTTTCATTTTCACGGTTTGTTGCTGTTGAAATAGGTACATAGACGCAATTAGGGCTATTCCATATACTGAGGATGCCAGTATTGGGTTATCGAGTTGTCCAAAACCCTTTAACCGGCTATAGGGAAATGAATATTGGCTGTAATAAAACACAATATAGCCGACTGCAAAGATTACAGCCGTCCAACATAATAGCACCAGAAGCCTTTGAAGGAAGTTCGGATACAACTGAATCAAATGTATCGTAACGCCAAGAAATATCAGGATATAGAGCCCCCGGCGTCCGTCTTTGAAAATTTCTGAAAGCTCGCAATTCTCCGCCCACAAAAGCGTGGAAAACATATAGACAAGAAATATTGTGCTTAGCAAAAATATCCTGCTGGAAAAAAGCGATCTGAAATCTATCTTTTTCATGAAGATTGATATAAAAAAGGGAAAAGCTATGCCAACGTAAAAAAATTTGCTTTGGGATTTACTTGAGGGGAGAAAAAAGAATCCGAGGAAAAAAAGAATATAGGAAATGGGCAGAAAATACTTTATTAGTTGACAAAAGTTCATCTGTGTTAAAAATGAGGTCCATGCCCGGGTGGTTCGTACAGTTTGATGCTTCGTTAACGGTAAGCTTTTATTATTCATGAAGTTTCCTGGCCGATTTTATTGAGCATCTATCTCTGCTTTTTCTTGACATGCAGGAACAAAGCAATTAGTTCAGCATGTCAGCAGATTCGACTTTTGAATTTTACAATTGTTTCGATATAGCATTTTTCATTGTTGGAGAAAAGTTAAAAAGCAACGGTTGCCAAGACGTCTCATCAGAGGAATAGCCTATTCCTGTAAAGTCGGCTACCCATTCCGATTGATTCCAGCCACCCTATATGGTACGTAAGATTTTCTGGAGGAACGTTTTTGCGAGGGCTTAATGAAAGTTCGAGAGAACATTAGTTTTTCTGTCAAGGATAATGTTCGAGATATAAATCCTGTAGAATTGTTAAGCAGGATTAAGTCGGCCATACGATTCCCTGAGAAAGTAATTAAATCGGAGAGGAGGAAATCGACCTTAAGGGTAAATATTCCTCCCTGGGGAGACCTTTGTCTCCAAATATATAAGAGGGACTTGAAAAGGACTGTCCTTTCCCCTTTTCGTTTATCGAAAAGGGAAAGAATATGGAACCTCTCGGGAAACCTGTTAAAAAATGTAATTCCTGTTCCCGAGCCAATCCTCTTTCTAGAGATTAAAAAATCTATTTTCACCATTGAAACCTATATCGCTTACCGCTGGATTGACGGGGGGGTCAATCTTGGCATGCTGGCTCTTGACAGAGGCATATTTCATAATGAAGATTTTAAATATATCCTATGTCGCTGTGTGGATATAGTTATAAAACTCCACAATTCAGGCTTTGTGCATGGTGACCTCAAGTGGTCTAACTTTTTATATGTCGATGGCGAGAACTCCAGAGTTATATTAATAGACACTGATTCCTTAAAAAAATCCTCTTCCCCGAATCTTCAGGGGAAGGATTTAGCAAGATTTATTTTATCTGCCATAGAATATCAATTAAATCCTGAACTGAGAGAGGTGCTTATCTATCGCTATATTAAAGGTAGGAAGCCTTCAAACACTCTGATAGAGAAGAGTATCAGGAGGCGCATTGCCAAAAAGATAACAAAATATGAGGGAAGGGTTATTCAATCCGGCAAATGATGGATGGTTGGGTAAAAGTAGTAAAGAAGTTGTCTCGCGGATATCTGAAGATCTTCTGTCGCCCGGGAGATGAGAAGTGGGTTAATCTTGCTTTATCATACTGGCAGGGCGAGATTACAGATCTTACAAGAGTGAAAAGCTCACCACATGCAATTGTGTATGAGGGGACCGTGATGGCTCAATCCTGTTATTTTAAACGGTACACGATGAGAGGTATCAGCGATAGAATCAAGCATATATTAAGACCCTCGAGAGCCCGCCGGGACCTTATAAACGGGGAAATGATTCAATCACTGGGTTTCTATTCTCCCCATTCTTTGTGTCTCATAGAAGAATGCAGAGCAGGTTTTGTACAACAAAGTGCACTTATTACCGGGGCCATTAAAGATGCTCTTAGCGTAACTTGTTGGATAAATGAAGAATGTGCCGATTCTCCAGATCTGAGACAGCGGTTCCTGAAAGCTTTTGGGCATGTGGCGGGCGCATGGCATTCAAAAGGATTGCACCATGGCGATATGCGTCTCGGGAATATTCTCTGTCGATTTCTAAATGGTGAGTTTGTGTTTTTCTGGCTTGATAATGAACGAACCAAGTGGTACACAACCTTGCCGATGTCTAGGCGTATAAACAATCTCGTACAGGTAAATATGAATCGTAAATTAACCCTGACGGATCGTATGAGATTCTGGAGTGCATATATAGAAAAAGCCGGTCTTCCTTCCCATCAGGAAAAGAGGATAATGCGCAAGGTAATCAAAAAAACTGTGAAGCGATGGAAAAAGAAAGATTGGATTTGATGAGTGGATGCAATTTATTACGTGATATTTTGCATAACTGTCTTGGTATTGTTACTTGACAAAGAATTATCGTATGATTCACATTGCTTTCGAATACGTACGGAAAGCAGTTGAGCATACCGTTAAATAAAATCGACAGGGCACGGTTTAGTCCTTGAAAGTTAGCCAAGGGATTTGAGAAAGATGGGGTTAACAACTACAAAAAAAATAATTTTTTTAACTACGCACTTTGATACCCCCAGCACACGCTTTAGGGTTCTTCAAAATATTCCCGAATTAACAAGGAATGCATTTAATATAACCATAAATGAGATACCCAAAAGCATTTCCGCAAGAATAAAACTTTTTAATTCTCTTACATCCTATGACATTGTATTCTTGCAGAAAAAAAATTTTCAACGGTTTATATTGTATTATATAAGAAAAAAGTCGAAGGTATTAGTATATGATTTTGATGATGCTGTGTTATTTAGAGATTCAAATGCAGCAAATTTTAATTCCCGTTCAAATCTGAGTAGATTTAAATTTGTTCTGAAACATGCTGACGTAGTAATATCGGGAAATGAATACTTAAAAGAGTTATCTATGCCCTTTGCCAGGAGGGTGGTTGTCATACCCACAGGGATTGATACTCAGACTTATATACAAAAATCTTCATCAGATATTCCCTACCCTATTACAATAGGGTGGATTGGATCAAAATCCAATCTCATTTATTTGAAACAGCTTATTGAGCCCATAAATAAGCTTTACAGGGGGACAAAGAATTTCAGATTCAAGATCGTGTGTGATGATTTTATTGACGGTTTTGAATGCCCCGTGGAAAAAAAGATATGGAAAAGAGAAGATGAAGTAGAAGATATCCAGAGTTTTGATATTGGAGTTATGCCGCTTCTGGATGATCAGTGGACGAAAGGGAAGTGCGCTTTGAAACTTTTGCAATATATGTCCTGCGGCCTGGCCTCTGTTTCTTCCACTACAGACGTGACGTCATATATTATCAAGGATGGAATTAACGGTTTTCTTGCATCTACTGCTTCCCAGTGGTTAGAAAAAACAAAATTTCTTTTGGAAAACCCTGATAAGCTGAAAACTGTTGGAGAAGAAGCAAGAAAATCTATTGACGGTAAATATGACTCGAAGACAACTGCATTAAAATACGCGGCGGTATTTGAGGATATCTGTGGATAATCATTGTAGCGAAACAAGGATCAAAATCAATTTAGAAGAAATCATTAAAAGTGAGAAGCCCGTCGTACTGGAACTGGGATGTGGCAGAAAAAAATATGATTTCAATACGGATGGCAGGATTGGCATTGATAGACTGGACCTGACAAATGTTGATATCGTTACCGATATAGAAAACGGACTAAGCTATTTACCGGACAATTCAGTTGATGAAATTTACTGTAAAAGCCTGCTTGAGCATATAAAAAATTTTGAAAATTTGATGAGGGAAATTGTCAGAGTTCTGAAAAAGAGCGGTACATACAACGTGTTTGTGCCACATTTTTCAAATCCGTATTATTATTCCGACTATACACATATAAGATTTTTTGGTCTGTATACATTTTATTACTTTTGTAGTGATAAATATCAACTTTCAAGGAAAGTGCCTGATTTTTATACCGATATAAGAATAAAAATTCTAAGACAGCGACTTAAATTCAGATCCCCTTTCAAGAGCAGACACCTGTTTAAACAATTCTTGCAATTGGTTATAAATTTGCACAGTTCTGTACAGGAGTTTTATGAGGAAAACCTGTGCTACATCTTTCCCTGTTACGGTTTGGAGGTTGTCTTCACGCCGGATAGTGATTACTCGTCTGAAAAGGGTGAACAACAGACAAAATTTTAGGTTAAAATTAATTCTTTAACAATCTGGAGGATCATAGGCTCATGCAAACACAACCAAAAAAACTTTTAGTTCGCCTGCCCAACTGGGTGGGTGATGTTGTTATGGCGACGCCTGTTCTGGATTGCCTGCGGCAGAACTATCCCAGTGCTGAAATAACAGGACTTATGAGAAGCTATGTGAGGAACGTGGTAGAGGATGGTCCATGGTTTGACCGGATCATTGACTGTAACGACAAGAATACCAAAGGATTCAGGAAGGTGACACTGGCTATTCGCGATCTAAGTCCGGAAATTGCCATATTGCTCCCAAATTCTATTCGTTCAGCCTTAACAGTATGGCTTGGCGGAGTAAAGGCAATATATGGTTATCGCAGAAGCGGCAGGTCGCTTTTGTTGACCGGCGGCCCGAAACCGTTTCGAAGCGGGGGCCAAATTCTGCCCATCCCAATGGTGGATTATTATATGGAGATCTGTCGCTGGTTAGGCTTAAATATCCAGGATGTTATAAAACCTTCTCTATTTATCTCTGAATCCACACATAAAAAGGGGGAACAGCTTCTTAATAGTTATGGGATTGAACCTGATGATATGGTCATAGGAATGAACCCGGGAGCAAAGTTCGGTTCTTCCAAATGCTGGCCGGCCGAATATTTTGCCGAACTGGCTGAATTGCTCACAAAACGATTTGATTGTAAGATATTATTATTTACAGGGCCCGGAGAGGGAGATATAGCGAGATCTGTTATTGAAACCAGCAAAGCGTCGATCATCAACACTTTCACTGACAAGGTTGATCTGGCCCTTTTAAAACCTCTGGTAAAAAGATGCCAGCTTCTCATTACGAACGATACAGGCCCCCGGCACTACGCCGTTGCCTTAGATGTTCCGTTAGTAGTGATTATGGGACCTATCGACCCTCGATACACAGCTTCAAATCTCGAAAAAACGATCGTACTGCGCCGGGAACTGGACTGTTCTCCCTGTCATAAGAAGAGCTGTCCCTATGATCATGATTGCATGCGTGGTATCTTACCAGAAGAGGCGTTTCAGGAAAGTGAAAAACTACTGACATGAAATCTTCTTTTTACCGGAAAAAGTGGAATTCGTTAATCAGGGAAACTCCTGACCAGGGGTCGATAAAACGACTATCGCGTCAGATTGCTTACTCTTTTCTGGATTTCTATCTGAAAGATTGTCGTTACGAAGAAGAGTATATCGATCTGCTCTGTGAGATGGCTACGTTTTCGGAAGACCCAAAGCTCACCGATCCCGGGACACAGGCTCTCTTCGGGATTATTATCGAGAGTTTGTGTGATGACTTTGAAGAGCTCCAAACGTTAACCTACAATAGGGTCATGTCTCAGGTAATTTCATATTGCCGGAGCCTTCCGGACGGCGTTGAGCTTGATCAAGGTTTAAAGAATTTTGGGATTTATTCATCCAATGACATCCTTGACCGGATCAACAAAATAAGAGCCAATGATAATTTTTTATCCCCCCGGGGATCGGTCGTTAAGATATTGTTATTGTCCCGTGTAACCATTGGAGCGGATGTCGCCATCACCAGCGTAATCATTGAGCGGTTTGCTGAAATCTTTCCCAAGGCAGAAATACTGCTTATCGGGGATGGCAAACTAAAAGAAATTTACGGAGGCAATCCACGGATCAAAATAAGAAAAGTTCCCTATTCAAGGAGAGGAGGGTTGCTTGGACGATTGTCAAGCTGGCTTCTGGTTTTGAAGATCATTCAGCAGGAGAAGGACTCCTGCCGACTGGGTAAAACCATCCTTGTCGATCCGGATTCCCGCCTTTCTCAACTTGGGGTTCTGCCGTTAATTTCCATGAATGACTACTTTTTTTTCGATAGTCGTTCCGACGCTTCTCCAAACAGCAAGATGTCAATGCCGGAATTGGCGAATTCATGGTTAAACAAGCTGACAGGTGAAGAAGGCTTCTGTTATCCGGGTGTATGGATTCCTGAGACTTATATGGGGCGCGCAACTCAATTCTGTAAAGGACTGAAAGAAAATGGCGCCAGGAAGATTATCGTCGTGAATTTTGGAGTGGGCGGCAATCCACGCAAACGAGTGGGAAGACGCATGGAAGAAAAACTCCTGCTGACA
>Ga0209121_10005119_pt1 | contig 11999 bp, 10 predicted proteins | sample Cruoilmetagenom3_FD_187292 | JGI IMG/M metagenome (GOLD analysis project Ga0209121, IMG submission 187292) | Oil polluted marine microbial communities from Coal Oil Point, Santa Barbara, California, USA - Sample 3 (SPAdes) (version 2) | ecosystem: Environmental > Aquatic > Marine > Oil seeps ... | reverse complement strand
AATACCAAATAATGGTTAAGGTTGTGGATGTTTTTGGGAATGATACGAATAAGGTATTGAAGGTGAGGGTAAAATGAAAAGATTAAACACAATTAATGACACAAATTATAATGGGGCTAATTGGATGAAGGTAGATTTACATCTGCATTCTCCTGGTGTAGAAAGTTTTACATTACCATCTGGGTTTGATTTATCTTCAGATGACAAGTGTGAAAAATTAGCAGAAGAATATATAAAGAGAATAGAAAAAGCGCAAATTAGAATAGGGGCTATTACAGATTATAACGGAGTGAGAAAGAAATGGTTTGAGTTGATAAAGACCAAGGCAGAAGATAAAGGAATTGTAATATTCCCAGGAGTTGAGCTTTCAATAAAATTTACTGGTGGGAAATATGGACTTCATTTGCTGTTAATTTTTGAGCAAAATGTTGATATTGATGGATTAAATACATTTCTCCACAGTTTAGATAAGAATCCTCAAGATCCATTACTAAATAGAAGAGGACATAGAGATATTGAAAGTAAATTAGAGCTTGAAGTATTAATAAGTGAAATCAGAGAAAAATATCAATGTCTGGTTGTATTCCCCCACCCAGAAGATAACAAAGGACTTCTTCACACTTATAATCCTTCTCAGTCTGCACAGTATTTAATGAGTGTAAAGCCTGATGCTATTGAATATATCTCTGAGGAAGGGAAAAATAAACTTATATCTACGAATGAACTTCCATCTGACTATTTTAAAAAAATAGCAATTCTTGAAAATACTGATCCTAAATGTCTTGACGATATAGGGACTAAAAAGCGGAATAGTAAATTAAGAGCTACATATTATAAATTGAGTTCTTTTAGCATTGGTGCTCTAAAAATAGCTCTACACGACCCAGAAGTAAGGGTGAAGACTTATGAATGTCCTTCTTTTTATCATAATAGAATATCAAAGATACTAATCAATGGCTCAACTTTTCTGAGGGATATAGAAATTTTATTTAATCCTGAACTAAATACATTTATTGGAGGAAGAGGTGTAGGTAAATCGGCTATCATAGAAACCATGCGATATGTTATGGATTTACCAATTTATGCAGATAAATCTTTCCGAATGGATTTTGTAGAGAATGTTGTTGGAAGTGGAGGGACTCTTTCTCTCTTTATTGAGAGATATTATGGAAGAGATAGAAAGGTATTCGAGATAAAAAGAACAATAGGTAAGGATACAGAAATTGTTGATGAAAGTGGGGTGGAGACAGGTTTTTCTATACGGAGTTTGTTTGAAGAAGCAAAATATCCAATTATAATAGGGCAAAAGGAACTCTATTATCTTTCCATTACTCCTACTTTTCAACTCCAATTAATTGATGAATTAATAGGTGAAAAAATACAGCATATTCAGAAGGAATTCAAGAGACTAATTGAACAATTAAGAGAAAATGGAAGAAGGCTTTTAGCTCTTAAAGAAAAGGTGAGAAAAAAGGAAGAGTATGAACAGAGTCTGAAGGAAATAGGATCGAAAATAAAGGTTTATAAGGAATTAGGCGTAGAAGAAAAACTTCGTAGGTGGACTAACATAGTAGATGATGAAGAAAAATTACAAGATGTAATTGAAAGACTTAGAGGAATAAACGAGAAAATGCTTATCTTTTTTGATGAATCAGCATCAGAACTAAACTATTTAGAAAATAATTTAAAGAGCGGTAAGAGCGAGAACAAATATATACTGGAAGAGGTAGCTGGAGAGATAAGTCACATTAAGAAGGCATTTCAGCAAAGCAAAAAACAGCTTTCGGAAACAACAGCCCAGAGCAGGAAAAGTATAGAAGGCTTGTATGCTGAGTGGTTAAAAAAGAAGAAAAAAGTAGAAATCGAAATTCAAAAAATAAAAAAAGGATTGGCTGAGAAAGGACTTAAACCAGACAAACTGGAAAGATTAACTAAAGAAAGAGCAAAGTTAATACCGTTAATTGAAGAATTAACAAGTCTAAAAAAGGAAATTGAAAAATTGGAAAATGATAGGGAGAAATTGAAGAATAAAATAGGTGGGAAGAGGCATGATATTTTTAGTATAAGAAAAGAACAACTCGAAAAAATAAATAATGCCTTAAAAGGAAGACTTAAAATTGAAGTGAAATACGAAGAGAATATTGACAACTTTATGGAAGATTTAAAAAACTTGTTAAAAGGCTCAAAAGTTTCAAGCGATGCAATTGAAGCGCTGGTCAAAGCACCCAACAAAGTTACAGATAGTCTCTTGCTTTCCAAGTATATCAAAGAGGGTAAGCAAAAATTACAAGAAGAGTTCAATCTCACCAAGGCAATGTCTAATAGACTAGAAGGGTGGTTTAAAGATACTGAAAGACTATATGAGCTTGAAACTCTTTTCCCTGAAGACAAAATTGAGATATTTTTGAGAGTGAATGAAGAATATAAAGTAATTGATAAACTCTCTATTGGTCAGAAAGCTACTGCTTTATTATTACTTTTATTTGCTCAAGAGGATAGGATTATCGTGCTTGATCAGCCAGAAGAGGACCTTGATAATCGATTTATATACGAGGATGTAGTGAAAATCCTTAGAGAAATGAAGGAAAAGAGGCAATTATTTATTGCTACACATAATGCGAACATCCCTGTCTTAGGAGACGCTGAATTAATTCTTGTTTTAGAGACTGAAAGTGAAAAGTGCGTTATTAATAATAAAGGCTCTATTGATAAAGAAGATATTAAGACAGATGTAAAAAATATTATGGAGGGTGGGGAAGAGGCATTCAGAATAAGATCAGAAAAATATGGAGGAGTTTAATGGATAAATTAGAATTACAGGAAAGAATATTAGAAGGTGAAAACTTTCATACTGAGTTTAAAGAAATTCTACCTGACAATGAAACCCTCGCGAAGATTATTGTTTGTTTTGCAAATACAGATGGGGGGCAATTAATAATTGGAATTAGCGACGCGGGAGATATCTTGGGAATTGAATACAGGGATGAAGCAGAAAGAAAAGTTGACGATGTTGCATTCAATCGCTGTGAACCTCCCATCAGTATCCTTCAGGAAACAGTGGACATGGATGGTAAAATTGTTTTAATTATCAATATTCCTAAAGGGGAACAAAGACCCTATAGAACAAGAAGTGGACTTTATTATATTCGGTCTGGGAATAGATGTAGACAAGCCTCTTGGGAAGAAGTTAGGAGACTTTATCAAACAAGTGAAAGCATTTATTATGACGAGACTCCCATTTCTAAAGCCCCTCTTGGCAGTCTTGACATAGATTACTTTAGAACTTTTCTTGAAAAGTATTTAGATATTTCTCCCGAAGAAAGATTCATTGAAAGTTATCTTGAAAATCTTAAAGTTATTACACATAATAAAAAACCTACACTTGCTGGAATACTATTTTTTGGAGAAAAACCTCAACGATTTATTCCGTATGCGAAGATAATAGCTGCTTATATTCAGGGAACGGATATTTCTGTTCCTCCATCTGATAAGAAAGATTTAGATGGAAAAGTTCCAGAGATACTTGAAAATTCCTTAAAATTTTTGAAGTTGTATTTAAAAGAAGAACATCTAATAAAGAGTTTTGAATCAGAAAGGTACCCTGAAATACCTGAAGAGGTTTTAAGAGAAGGGGTTGTAAATGCAATAGTTCATCGGGATTATACGGTCAATGCTTCGATAAGATTATTTATATTTAAGGATAGAATAGAAATTAGAACACCAGGAAGATTGCCTAACACAGTTACTATAGAAAGTATGAAAATAGCGGGTTGTCATGTGCTTCGGAATCCAACACTTTATAATCTACTTTATAAAATTGGAATGGTAACAGATATTGGTAGTGGAGTTTATAGAATGATCAAAACGATGAAAGAAAAATTAAATAAGGAAATTGACTTAAATTCAACCGGGACAGAGTTTATAGTTTCCATACCTCGAATTTAAGAAGCACAAATTATGCAACCAACTGAACTTTTACATCCAGAAGAGAGATGGTCAAGTAAGGCGTATTTAGGCAATAATCTGAGACTTCAAGAAAGTGAGGAGGGAATATTCTCAATCATATACACCAAACATAACAGAATTGTTAAGGACGGTGCACACAAATGAGAAATCTATACTTAATGGAATTGCAAGAAGTTATAAATAAGGTCAACAAGTATGAAACCAACTGAACTTTTACATCCAGAACAAAGGCGTCCAAGCAAGGCGTATTTAGCCAATGAATTCAGAAAAGCGTTATTCACCTGGCGAGAACAGGATTATCCAAGAATAACTCCAACTTCAAAAAGACTTTTGCAGTTCTGGTTTGAAGAAGACCATATTGTAGATGGTGAACCTTTTACTTTCTGGTTCTGTCAGAGAGAAGCGATTGAAACTTTGATTTATGTTTATGAAGTAATGAAAAAGCGCAACTTTATTGATATGGCAAGAGATTTTGGTGCAGGTCCAATTCAAGGCTACGACCCTTCTTATGACCAGTATCCCCTTTACGCACTTAAGATGGCAACCGGTTCGGGTAAGACCTTTGTAATGGCTTTGGCAATGGTATGGTCTTATTTTAATCATAAGAGAGAAAATAAAGATGATTATACATCCAAATTTTTGCTCATCGCCGGTGAGAAAAATGTCATTTATGACAGACTTTGCCGAGATTTTAAGGATGGAAAAATATTTAGAGATTTGCCACTCATTCCCTCAGAATGGCAGGAAGATTTTGACCTAAAGGTAATCCTTAAGGAGGACCCAATTCATGTTATTCCTGAAAGTGTGCTATTCTTAACCAATATCCAACAGTTAGAACAGAGAAAGAGCAAGAAGAAAGAAGTGGAAGAGTATGTAGATGAAGTTATGGAATTGCCAGAGGTTTATAATGTTTCTGATATTTATCAGGAGAATAGGATAAAAGAAGTCTTAACTTCCTGTTCCAACATAATGATTCTGAAAGACGAAGCCCATCACATATACAGAATTGAGGCGGCATGGAAGAAAATACTCCTAAATCTTAACAAAGAACTAATTTCAGGATACGGTAAAGGTATAAATATGGAACTTGACTTCTCAGCTACACCTAAAACTGAGACTGGTGCCTTATTCCCGTGGATTATTGTGGACTTCTCACTTAAAGAAGCTATTGAAATGAATATCGTAAAATTACCATTTAAGGGAATGGTCAAAAATGCTGAAGAGATCAGTTCTACTAAAACTGTTGAGAGATATAGGGCATGGATTGATGCTGGCATAAGAAGATGGCGAGAGTATAAAGAAGCATTAAAGCCATTATCGAAGAAACCGGTTTTGTTCTTTCAATGTCCTGAAAATAAAGAAGCGGATGAAATATTTGAATATGTTAATTCAGCTGTTCCAGACCTTAAAGACAAAGTATTATTGATACATACTGATAGCACTGGAGAGGTAAAAAAAGCAGACTTACCTAAGGCAAGAGAGTTCGCAAAGACCATTGATGACCCTGACCCTGAGAAAAATCCTTATGAGGCAATAGTCAGTACATTGATGCTAAACGAAGGGTGGGATGTGAGAAATGTTAATGTGATTGTGGGACTACGTTCTTATACCTCAAAGAGAAAAGTGCTCCCAGAACAGGTTATTGGAAGAGGTTTGAGAAAAATGTTTCCTGAAGAGGATGCAAATAAAGACAAATCTATAAATATTCTTGATATCATCGGACCTCCAGGGTTAATAGATATTCTTGAAGAGTTAGAAACACAGGAAGGTATAAAGTTTGCGGAATTTGACACGGATAGCCCAATTAATTTAACTACTATATTTATAGATGAGAATAAATTGGATAAAGACATTGAGATACCTATCTTGAGTCCAAGAATTCTTATAAGAGAATTTTATTTGGATGAAGTAGATATTGAGAACTTGCCAACCCTTTCCATTTCTTTAGAGAATAAAGTTTTAGAGATGGAATATGTAGCTGTAGATATGCTAAAAGGGGTGGAAGTTATAAAGAGGAAATGGGATTTACCAGTGCCTCAGGATTCAAAAAGTGTAATTGCCTATTATACAGACCAGATACTAAAACAGTTGAAAATTAGTGGTTCTTTTTCCAGCTTTTACCCCCTAGTAAAAAAATATGTTTTAGAGAAACTGTTTATCGATAAAGTTAACCTTGAAGACCCAAGGGTTCTTTATAAGTTGAGCTCTCCTGATGTTCAAGAAAGATTGATAAAACTGTTTACAGATGCATTTAAAGATATGGCTTTTATAGAAAGAGAGCCTGAAAGGGAAGATACCATAAAACTCTCGGATACACGACCTTTTGTATGGTCAAAGTTGGTTTATCCAGCAAATAAATCTATTTTCAACTATGTCCCCTGCGATAGTAATCTTGAAGTAGATTTCGCTAAATTTTTGGATTCAGCAGAAGATGTTGAAGCTTTTACAAAGATAGTAGTAAAGATTGGTTTTTATATAGAATATATATCTGAAGAAAATCTTAAAAGATACTATTATCCTGATTTTTTAGTAAAACTTACTAATGGAGAATACTGGTTAATAGAAACAAAAGGACTAATTGATTTAGAGGTAGTCCACAAAGATAAAAGGGCAAGACAGTGGTGCGAGGATGCTACCAGTTTAACGGAGAATAAGTGGGCATTCATAAGAGTTAACCAGGAAGATTTCGAAAAATACAGATTTCCAAGCATTGAAGAGTTAATTACCACAATAGGGAATTAAACAAGATGATATTTTTCAATAAGGAGCTTGATGAATTAGGATTAACCGAAGAAGAGCGAAAAGAAGTCTACTACGCCACCGCCGAATTAGTCCAACAACGATTACAAAAGGCAAAAAGTGAGAAGAATAAGTTATGATTAAGATGATATGTTAACAAAAGTAATTAGGTGTTACTAAATAATAACCTAAGTTAAACAACATAAAAAAATAGGAGTAATCAAATGATACTAAAATCTTTAAAAATTGAAAATTACAAATGTATTGAAGATTCGGGAGAATTTTCAATTGCTCCGATTACTTGTTTAGTAGGAAAAAATGAATCAGGAAAAACTGCTACACTTCAATCTCTCTATAAACTCAAACCCGATATCCCGGAAGAAGGAGATTTTATACCCCTTTATGAATATCCTCGAAGAAAATACTCAGAATATAAAGAAAGACATGAACGTGAACCAGATAATATTTTAACATCTGTCTGGAAACTTGAAAATGAAGAAATAGAGGCTGTTAAAGAGATACTTGGTCCTAACGCTGTAAGCGATTATGATAATATTACATTAACTAAAGGATACAACAATGAAAGAATATGGCATATAGATGTGAATGAAGAAGAAGTCATTAAATATTACTTGGAAAAATCTAGCTTTGATATTGAAGAATCTAATGATTCAGGAGAAATTGGAACTATTGATACATTAACGGAATATTTGAGTAATATTGAATCCCCAACTGAGGAAGTATCCGAACTCATAACTACTCTAAATGGTCGTTTTCCTGAGGGAGAGAGTAATAGCGCACTTATTGACATATTAGAGAAACATCTTCCTGTTTTTCTATATTTTGATGATTACTATATTTTACCAGGGAAGGTTTCAATTAATCTACTTATTCAAAGAAAAAATGATAATGATTTGGAAAGTTCAGGAAGGGTTTTCCTTTCTTTATTAAAATTAGCAAGGGTTTCACCAGAAGAATTAGAAAACATGAAAAGTTCAGAGGCCCTTATTGCTGAATTAGAAGCGATATCTAACCGGATAACCCAAAAAATATTCGAGTATTGGAGTCAAAATAAATATTTAGAAGTTGAATTTAAGTTTCACAAAGCTCGGCCCGAAGATCCATACAGTGAAGGTAATATATTTGAAACCCGGATTAAAAACAAAAGGCATGGCGTTACAGTTAGTTTTGATGAGCGTAGTGCGGGTTTTGTATGGTTCTTCTCTTTCCTAGTTTGGTTTTCCCAAATAAAAAAGACTTACGGCGAGAATATAATTATACTATTAGATGATCCTGCTTTAACATTGCATGCACGAGCTCAAAAAGATCTTTTAAGATATATGAATGAGGAGCTTAAACCTAAACACCAAGTAATATATACAACTCACTCACCTTTTATGATAGATCCTAAGAATATTTTAGATGTAAGAATAATAGAAGATGCTTCAAAAGAAAATGCTATTGTAGGCACCAGAGTTACCGAGGATGTCCTCAGTATTGACAAAGATACTCTTTTCCCTCTTCAAGCAGCTTTAGGTTATGATATAACTCAAACATTATTTATTGGTAGAAATACTTTGTTAGTTGAAGGGCCTTCAGATTTATTATACCTTAAATGGTTCTCTGAAGAATTAGGAAACAGGGGTAGGGAATATCTTGACCCAAGGTGGGTTATTGCACCTTGCGGAGGAGTTAGTAAAGTTGGGAGTTTTGTATCACTTTTTAGATCTAATGAACTTAACGTTGCGGTATTTGCTGATTTCCATAAAGGTATAAAAAGTAAAGTTCGTAAATTAAGAGAAGAAATCCTTAAAAAAGGTCATGTCTTTAGCGCAAATATGTATGCCAATCAAGACGAAGCAGAAATAGAAGATCTTTTAGGACGTAGAACTTATATCTCTTTAGTTAATTTTTGTTATTCTTTGGAAGAGGATCATAAGATACCAATGGAAAAATCTCAAGATAAACCTATGAGATGTGCAAAGGAAGTAAGGGATTACTTTAGAACGTTACCCTCAGATATTCCCGAATACAATCATTACAAACCCGCTGTATACTTATGGGAAAATTCTTCAGAAATGAGAGAAAAGTTACCATATCTGAATTATGCCTTAAATAGATTCGAGAATTTATTTAAGGATTTGAATTCCTTATTAAATAGTACGGAATAAACGATAAAATGTATTTTTGTCGATGCATAGCATTGAGGAATTGTTTAATAAAAAACGTTGCTTGAATGAGAGTAGGGTAGAGCTTTAAGGATTTGATTTAGAGGCAGTTAGAAAGGAGGTTTATATGGTTCAAGAAAGTAGTAATTGTGATTTTATTAGTATAAATAAACTTATGTTAGGTTTCATGAAACACATACTTAATCATCGGTTAGTCGGAAATCATGCCATATCGGTCAACTTTCGCCAACTTGAGGGTTAGGAATGCCTGGTTGCCTAGACAGATGCTATTTATACTTGGAAGAACACTCGATGAATCATCTTAATTTTGAAACACAGAAGAAGGTAGAGATAGAATTAAAAAAGTTCAGAAACCGAGAATCATATGATTTCACAGTTCTAAAGGATGTGGTAAAGAGAAGGTGTCTAGGGGATTACTTGAAGGACGAAAATGACTTGCCCACAAACTGTAAACATTATTGGGAATTGCCAGAAGAAGAATTATCTACTGGCACACGCATGGCTATCCTTGAAGGGAAAAAGAATAAAAAATGGAAAGCCATTACACTAATTGTTAGTATTGCTGGTATTGCATTTAGTGCTTTCTTTGCATACTTAAACTTCAACAAGCCATCAGCCGAGGATCTCAATAACGAAATTGCAACATTGAAAGAGCAAGTTCAACATTATGAAGAAGAAATAGCCCAGAGAGAAGAAATCATAGAAAAGTTAAGACGTATTCAAGAAAAAAACATAGGAGGTGATAAATGAACAAGAGAGATGTAGTAAAGTATGTAGCTAATTGTGCTGGCGTTACGAAACATGAGGCAATACGATGCATTGACTGCTATCACATGGCTATTCTAGGAGCGATGAAGAAAAGAGAAAGAGTAGTTCTCGTAGGATTTGGCGTATTTGATGTAAAGTACAGAAAAGCTCGTACCGCTAGGAGCCCTCAGATTCCTTCACTGACTGTTAGAGTTCCAGCGAGGAATGTCCCAGTTTTCAGACCCGGTAAAAGTCTGAAAGAAGCAGTAAAATAAATAGATATTTTAAAATAGGAACTGTATATAAAGTGGTCATATAAAGGGGTCAGGTCTTGATTTTTGAATTATTCAAGGCAGATAAGAGATGGGGGTTGACTTTATGATAGTTGGAATAAATTTTAATTTAATAAAATGAAAATCAACGATATAATTTTTGATGAATTAGGATTAACCGAAGAAGAAAGGAAAGAAGTCTACTACGCCACCGCCGAATTAGTCCAACATCGCCTGCAAAAGGCGAAGAGTGTGTGAGGTTATAACGAAAGGGTAAGATTATAAGATGTCAAAAAGCCAAAAACCTACTTTAATGGTCTAGAACTAAAAATGCAAAATGAACAACTCGAAGAGACGTCTTGGACTTGGATCATGTATGGTTCCTCAAAGGAAGATATGAATAAAATAATAAGGCTTGAATGAGAATAGGATTGGCAAATTGGAGCTTTGAATGAGGAAAGATAAAAAAAAATGGGATGTATTTATTTCCTATGCATCAGAAGATCGCCAAGATGTTGCAATTCCTTTAGCTAATTACCTTAAAGAGTTAGGAGTTTCAGTATGGTTTGATCAATTTGAATTGAAAGTCGGAGATAGCCTTAGGGGGAAAATTGACGAAGGTCTTTCTAAGTCTAAATATGGTGTTGTAATTCTCTCCCCATCTTTTTTCAAAAAACATTATACTAATATTGAACTAAGAGGACTTGCTCAGAAAGAAGTTGATGGGGAGAAGGTTATTCTTCCTATCTGGTATAAAGTTAATGAGTGTGATATTCGAGAATTTTCGCCCCCTCTTGCAGATCGCATTGCTACTAAATGGCAAGAAGAAGGTATGATTGGTGTAGCATCAAAAATACTTAAGGTAGTCAGACCGAACATAATAGAGAAGATACATAAAGATTTACCACGTATTCGTTCTGGTAGTGAATTAGCATCATTAGTACGTGGAGTGCACATTTCTAATTTTCACAATGATGAACCTAAAAATGAAGAAGAATTAGAACTTGTTAGTGATTTTCTACAAGAGATAAAAGATTACGGTGACATTCTTCATGAATTGGAGCCTGGACAACAGGTAAAGACGGAATATTATTTAAATGAACGAATAAAGGAACTAGAATCTGCTGGTTGGAGTCTTTATGGACTTAGAGAAACTAAAAAGATGAAAATTGCAGATATTGTTGATAATTGGACCTTAGCTACTATTGCAGTATTGCGAGGAGAACCAGAACAAGTTATTGAATTTGGTAAAGGAATTCTTGTATATAGACCAGAGAAGGATCTTCTACAATAGAGGAGATGTAAAAGAAAAAAGATGTGGGGAATAATAGGTGTATTAATTACAATTTTGATTCTTATTGGGAACTGGTTATATAATAGATTGAAAGATCCAATCGTAGTTTCTCCTAAAGAAATTATACATAAATCAAAACAATGGGATGAAAGAGTAACATTTAATGTATTTAATAGGACTGAAAAAATGTTATATAGTATATGGGTAAAACTTTTAATAATTGATACAAATGTCAAACCTGAAGATATCGAAATTGAATCTGAATTCGGTGATAAATTTAATCCTATAGATTTAGGAAATATATCAATTGATTTTGATATAATACGTTTTGATTGTCTTGATAGTATAAAAAAGGAATGTATATATTTACTACTTCGTAATCTTTCTTCTAAGGAGCCAAAATCTTTACTATTGAATTTAAAATCCAAAATTAATAATGATGAATTATCTACATCTAAAATAAATCTTAAAATATACAGTTATTCTAAAGAAGCTCCACGACTTTTAACGCAAAAAGATCAGATTGCTTATCCGTTTAAACCACCTGAAAATATTAAATTTAAAAGCATTTACCTTTTAATGAAAAGAGATTAAAATAGAGGAAATAGGTATAATTATTGTTGTAGTAAGGGATTTAGTTTGATGGAAAATAAGGGGACGGGGGTTGACATTTTGGCACTACTATTTGACATTATATGAATTAGTGATACTTTTTAAATATATGGAGGAAAACCTTAAATTCACTAAAAGATAAAACAGGGCTAACAGATAAAGAATTGATAAAATACCCAT
>Ga0209121_10005118_pt1 | contig 12001 bp, 10 predicted proteins | sample Cruoilmetagenom3_FD_187292 | JGI IMG/M metagenome (GOLD analysis project Ga0209121, IMG submission 187292) | Oil polluted marine microbial communities from Coal Oil Point, Santa Barbara, California, USA - Sample 3 (SPAdes) (version 2) | ecosystem: Environmental > Aquatic > Marine > Oil seeps ... | reverse complement strand
CTTCAAAGCAGTGATTGGCCATTATTTTTGCAGTTACATCAAAATCCTACCGTGATCCGTTATTGCTACGATATGCCCAGCGAAGCGTTTGTACGCAGCCGGTTTGAACAACGTTTAAAAAGTTGGGATAGCACTTCTACTCATCCACTTTGCCTTGTGGTATTTGATAAGCATTCAAATGAGCCCATGGGTGTGACGGGGTTTACATACGAACTTGAGCAAGCTGAGCTAGGCTATTTGTTTTTACCCGCGTATTTTAATCAAGGCTTTGCCAGTGAGTCATTGCGTGCCGTGATTGAGTGGGCATGGCAACAATGCGGTATTACACAGTTTAAAGCCGTGGTTACAAAGGGGAATATAGGGTCTGAAAAGGTATTACAAAAGTGTGGATTAACGTTAACTGGCATTAATACGCAAGCGCACACTATTAATAATACACGTTATGATGATTTGATATACACATTAAAATTGTAGCAAATAGGGCTAGCAAGCTAGCCCGTGATGGTGGTTTCTAAAGATGTGCTTCAATTGCTTTACGGTCTTTTTCTGGCATATTCTCAACAACTAATTTGAACGAATTATCGATCATTCTTTCAATTTCGCCTTGTGGAATAGAGCCGTCTAATATCACCGTATTCCAAAGCCGCTTGTTCATATGATAGCCAGGGATCACCGCAGGAAAAATATCACGCAATTTAAGTGCTTCATCGGGATCGCACTTTAAATTAAGCCACCAAATAGGATCTCCATCATCATTAACGTCTCCATCATTACCTAAGGCAAGGGTGGCAAACATTTTATGATTTACTTTATAAACATCAACCTCTTGAGCAAATGGTTTTGTCACTTGCACCAAGGGCTTCTTTACTAAATACTCATGTACTGTGTTTTGGTCCATGATCCAATCCTTGAAGTCATACTCGGTAGAGATACCATAGCAGTTTTTTTCGCTTTTGATTATAGGTATTTAGTTTTAAATTAAAAATTTGCAAGTCTATATCAAATGCAGCCCCAAATTAACGTATTTTTAGTTGAACAATACCCAGTTCGTGGTATGTTTCTGGCAATCAAAAAAATAATAGGAAAACCCCCATGCCAAAGGCGAGTGAAGTTAAAAAAGGAACCGCGATTGAGTTTAATAATCGCGTGTTGGTAGTTAAAGATATTGTACGTTCAGTACCACAAGGTCGTGCAGGCGGTAGTTTGTACCGTATGCGTTTATACGATGTAGTAACAGGTGCGAAAGTAGACGAAACCTTCAAAGACAGCGACATGCTAACCCTAGCAGATTTAACTCGCCGCGAAGCAATGCTTTCGTACATTGATGGCGATGAATACGTGTTTATGGATAATGAAGACTACACGCCGTATAACTTAAATAAAGAGGCGATAGCAGAAGAAATTCAGTTCGTTAACGAAGAAACGCAAGGCGTACACGTTATTGTAATTGATGGCTCGCCTGTAGGTTTAGATTTGCCATCAAGCGTAGAGCTGGTTGTTGAAGAAACAGACCCTTCAATCAAAGGCGCTTCTGCCAGTGCACGCTCTAAGCCTGCACGCCTGAGCACGGGTTTAACCATTTCGGTGCCTGAGCATATATCTACGGGCGACCGTATCCGTATTAATACGGTTGAGCACAAATTTATGGGCCGCGCTGAAAAGTAACCCAAGCTATACAATAAAGCTGGCGCTATGCCGGCTTTTTTTATGGCTAAATTTCTAAACTAGGTAATAGTAATCTGCATCAATACTTAATTTATATGCGCTGATAGCTAAAATGGCGACTCATTGGCTTATCAAGCCTGCTGCTTTAAAAGTGTGTTATTTGCCGTTAAAATGCGCAGCGTTGTTTTGAGCTCAGTTGGGGTGATGTTTGCTTTTCGTTTTTATTAACGCTCTATGTGCTTTGGCCATTTACGTTCAAGCGCTTAAAAAAGGTATGCCAATTAAACGGTGGATTTTATTAGGGGCGCTAATAGGCCCTGGCGCATGCTGCTTATTTGGTTTGCATTACAGGCGTGCTTTTATACGCAACGTAGGAGCTGGTGCGTGTATATGGCGCCCGTAACATTACCTTATTTGCGCTAAATGTTTATTAGCACTAATAAGGCTTGGCGTAGAGTTGCTTTGTTGCTGTTTCAAAAAGGCCGTAAACTCATCTTTTGAAAGCGGTTTTGAATAGAAGTAGCCTTGTACGGTTTCACAATTTAGCGTTTTGAGTATGTCAATTTGGCTTGCTTGCTCCACACCTTCAGCAACCACATGTAAATCGAGGTTTTGCGCAATCGTCACGATAGAGTCAACCATGTTGCGGCCTCGTTCGGTTTTCATGTCATCAATAAATGCTTTGTCTACTTTTAAGGTATTCAGCGGAAATTGTTTTAAGTACGCTAAAGATGAATAACCTGTACCAAAATCGTCCATGGCTAAATGAATACCACGGGCACTTAGCGAGCGCATAATTGCAATGGCTTCTTGTGGGTCGTCCATTACCGTGCCTTCGGTAATTTCCAGCTCTAAAAAGTAAGAAGGTAGCTCGTTTTTTTGCAATATCACGTCAATACGGGTCGTTAAATCTGGCAAGCTAAACTGCTTAGCCGATAAGTTAACTGCAACGCGGCCGCTAAATAGCCCATCGTCTAGCCATTGTTTTACATCGCGACACGCTTTGTTTAAAACCACTTCACCAATTTCTATTATTTGCCCGGTTTCCTCTGCAATAGGAATAAATACACCGGGGCTAATAACGCCTTTTTTAGGGGTTATAAAGCGCACTAATGCTTCCATTCCGGTAAGTTTACCTGTGCGAATATTCATTTTTGGTTGGTAATACACTTCAAAATGGTTTTCTTTTAGACCAAAGCGCATTAGGTTTTCTATTTGTAAGCGTTTAACCGCTTGGCGGTTCATGGTGTCGTTAAAAAACAGGTAACTATTGCCTTTCTTTTTAGCATGATACATGGCGGTATCTGCGTTTTTTAACAGCAGCTCTGGCGTACTGCCATCTTCAGGGAATAACACTATGCCTACGCTTGAGGTAATAGCGAGCTCGTGGCCTGCCATTTTAAATGGGGTCGCAATTGCAGCTAAAAATTGCTTTGCCATGCGAGTAATAACATGAATATCATTAGTATCTGCCATAACTAAGGCAAATTCATCACCCCCTAAGCGGTAAAAAACATCATTCTCACGGGTTAATTTATTTAATCGCATAGCCAGTTTTGCTAACAGGCTGTCGCCTAGCTGGTGGCCTAATGAATCATTAATCTTTTTAAAATTATCTAAATCAAATACCAAAAGGGCATGGTGGGTATTTTGTTTTACTAGCTTTTGTAGGTCGGTAAAAAATAAATTTCTGTTAGGTAAACTGGTCGTACGGTCTCTATTTGATAAATTATGCAGTTGCGATTGTGCATTTTTACGTTCGGTTAAATCTGAATAAACCACTACATAGTTTGTTATTTGGTGTTGATCGTTTTTTATCTCATCAATAGAAATCTCTATGGGCAGTAACACTCGCTCACTATTGCGCAGTTTTACCTCTTGTTGAATTCGCTCCCGCTCTCGCACTATATTTTTAATGTTTTCTGTGTAGCTTTTATCGTAACCAGGTAAGTTAAAAGGCTTTTTGAGATATTGCTCTCTAACGCCACCAAAAAGCGTTAAAAAGCTGGGATTAATATCAACTAAGTTAAAGTTTTTATCATATATAGCAAGTGCATCAGTGAGTGATTCTACACACTTAGCAAATAAATTGAGGCGCTCTTGTGTTGATTTTAACACTGAAATATCGCGCACTGTGCCGGTCATTCTCAGTGGCGCTAAGTTGGCATCTTTTTCTATTATTTTTCCGCGGTCTAATACCCAGTGCCAGTGGCCAAAGGTGTCTTTAATACGGTAAGTGGCTTCAAAAAAAGCAGACTTTTGAGCAAAGTGTTTTTTTAATAAATGCTCTACTGAGGCAATATCGTGTGGGTGGATCAAGCTTTTATTTGGCGGAAAACCCATTAACGTTGTTGAATCCATCATGTATTTATCGTTAATACGAATAACTTCGCCTGTTTTTATATTCCAATCCCAAAGAGTATCGCCACTGCCTTCAACCGTGCTTTTTAAGCGTTTTTCCGAGAGGCTGTGCTGTAACCGAGAGCGCTTTAATTTATAAATTACAAATAATAGGTATGGCAAAGCCAGCGCAAGTAGGGCACTGGCAATAATTAAAACGGTGTTGGTATTTATATTAAAGGCGTGTTCAAAGGCAACCGCTGCGGGTGCTAGGCTTAGCAGCAACCAGTAAAAACCACATTTTATTGTTGTTATTTTTATCATTTGTTTTATTACTACTAATTAACAAATGATAATTTAAATCATGCCACTTGCAGAGTCAAAGAGATTGCGAGCAAAGCGGCATTTTTTGCGATTTATTTACTTTTGCGCTACTTAATAACTCATACCTTGGCCTATCTTTTGAAAAAGTAGCTATGGCATAGCTTTTCATTTCTTCTAGGCTGAGGGCGTGCAGTGCCTCTAGCAGGCGTTTTTGCATATGAAAGTCATGATCTTTATTGCCTATTGCAAGCCAAAAGCGCTGTGAGCGTAACCGTAAGTTTTTATCTTTTTCAGCAATATGAGTTGTCAAACCTTGTTTATGCTGCTGCCATGTTGTTTCATCCAGGGAGTCTAGGTTAGCAATAAACTGGCTTACAAAATGATTATGCCTGTGCAGTAGAGTCTGAGCTTCAAATTTTGGTGATTGAATATAAAAAGCAATACCGGCGCGGGTGTTAAATGGCGCATAGCCAGAGCCAACTAAGTAACCTAGCTGTTGTGTGGTTCTCAGCTCGTTAAAATAGTCTTGGTTAATTATATGATTAAGTGCCATTAATTTAACTTTTTCACACACTTCTGCACTTTGTGCTTGGTAGTAAATGACCATGGCGTTATCACTGCATGGCAGTTCAAGTTCGCAGCGAGTCACTTGGTCTATCTCGTGTAGCGGGCGTGTTAAATCTTCAATAGCCGTGGCGTTTTTTAAATGCTCAGCCACTTTTTTATGAAATACCTTCGCGTCTGTTTGTTGCCAATTACCGTGTAAAAACGACTCAACATGTAAGGCTTTAAAAAAGTCGGCTCTAAATTCGTTAAATTGCTGAAAACATGTATTTTTAAGTGCTGTGGCTAACTCGTCGGGTTGTGGGTTCCATGGCATTATTTTGGCACCTAACACACTAAATAATTCACTCACCGGTTTATTTTGGTTGCTGTTGCGCCAGTGCCTTACCAATTGCTTTTTGTATTCGGCAAAGCGGCGCGCGCAAATATCAACATTAAACAGCGCATCAAGTAATTGCTCCACCAACTCTAGCTGACTAGTCGATAGCCCAGCAGTGTGCAACGTAAGCCCGCCTTGGTGAGAGGTTAAATGATAACTTAAACCCGCCAATTCTGCGGGGTAAAACTGCTCGCCAACACTGTCCATAAATAAGTCACTAAAAAGGCGCGTTAATGCCATGTGCTTTACATCTTTTACTGCAAAGTGCGAGTCCATTGCTAAATAAAAATGACCTTTGGCCACTCTAAAGGTGTTGTCTTGTTTAAACCAAAAGTCAAACCCTGGCTCTTTAACTATCAGTAAAGGCTTGGTTTGTGGTTTTTCGACTTCGTATAACACCACTTCTTTTGTTAAATAGGGGTTTGCTGTGGGCAGCAACATAGTGCTCAGCGGTTTATTTATGTGCGCAAGCGACTGCAGCCAATGCGGCGAAATTGGCTCAACTTTGTAAGGGGTGTTGTACCACGCGGTGGTGTGCTCTGCCTCTACGCCTGGATGAATAAGTACTAAGCGCATATTATGCGGGGTAAGCCATTGCATCGCCATTTCGTGAGTGGCTTTATTAAAGCCCTCCATTAAGTAATCGCCTTGCACATAGTTAGCTTCGTCGTAGTGTTGCATATTAATGCTTAGGTTACTTACCCAATCTATTAAGCGCGATTTTTCTTGGTTATCAAACGCAATTTGTAACAGGTTTTTTTTATCTTGATACAGGCGCGGTAGTTTGTCGGTGTTATCGTTGATTAGACAAATATACTCAAACACAATTTCTATTATGTCTTCAAAGTATTCAATGCCTTCATCGGTAAGCGCCATGCTAATGTTAAAATCTTTAAAGTTACTGCCATTTATACCGCCGCCGGCAGAAAGTGCGTTAATCCACCCTTGCTCTTTTAAAATTGAGTACAACGAGCCTGCGCCTTCGTAGCCGAGTAAATGGGCTATAAAGCTGACGGTTTTGTGGCGATAAAAGTCATCGATATTTGGCATAGCAAAACTAATAATGAGTTTTTGCATGTGCTTGTGTGGTTCAATGTGCAGTACTTTGCCAATATCTTGCGCGCGATATAATGGCTCCTCAATAGGGGCTTTAAGCGCACCTTTATGGCCATTAATGCCACTAAAATAGCGATGTGTCCACTGCGCGAGTGTATCAAGCGGTTCGTTGGCACAAATTACCAGTGTCATCCACTGCGCTTGATAGTGCTTATTAAAAAAATCTCTTAACTCGTCACTTATGCAGCGCTCTCTATCGGCGAGGGTATGTAAATTACCCACCGAAAATTTAGCAAAGGGGTGGGCTGGGTTTACGGTTTCTTTATGAGCCTGATAAATACGACGCCCATCATCTTTTATTTTTAATTTAAACTCAGCTTCTATGGCATTACGTTCTTTTTCGGTTTCCGCTGGGTTTAATAATGGGGCAATAAAAAAACGGCTAAATTGCGCAAGTGCTTTTTCAATGGCTTGATTATTAATATCAAAGTAATAGCACGTGTGCTCAGTGCCGGTCCAGGCGTTGGTGTTCCCGCCCGATTGAGACACAAAATTATTAAAGCTTCCAGAATCAGGGTATTGGTCGGTACCTAAAAAAAGCATATGCTCTAAAAAGTGTGCAAGGCCTTGCCTGTCAAGGGGGTCATCAAAATGGCCAGCGTTAACCGCCATAGAAGCAGCGGCTTTAGTTGAATCTTTATCTTGCACTAATAATACTTTTAGCCCATTGTCGAGTGTAATGGCGCGGTATGCTCTGTTATCATTGCGGCTGATATTCAAATGATGCTCCTGAAACTAGACGTTTACTTGTTAACAACAGATGATAGCTTCAGGACAGCGAAAAAATAGCGAAAAGATTTACCTGAATATCATGAGAGAATTATTCTTTGGAATAATAGTTAATATAGCGGACAAATGGGCAAACTGGCTACTGTTTTATATTCATTAATCGGTTGATTTTTTATGAAAACAATCTTAATTATGCGCCACGGCGAAGCGACACCGATGCAAGCTAACGACGCAGCAAGAAACCTAACACCGAAAGGCCATGCAGAAGCAGAAAAAATGGGCTTATGGCTACACAAACACTTTTCTGTTGATGCGTTATTGGTAAGTCCTTACTCGCGCGCGCAGCAAACGGCTAAAGAAGTTGAAAAAAACAATGTATTTAAATTTAGTGAAACCTGTAGCGACATAATCCCCGAGGGAAAGCCACAAATAGCAGCTGATTATTTAGAAACACTTATTGCCATGCATCCTCAGTGTAATACCTGGTTAGTGGTCGCCCATATGCCTATTGTGAGCTATATAGTTGATCAGCTCAGCCCGGGTAATATGCCTATTTTTAACACCGCAGCAGTTGCTGTAATTCAGTATGATGAAACCTCACAGCGCAGTGAATATGTAAATATTAACGCGCCTGCCAACATATAGAGAAAAGAGATAACAATGAGTATAGAACGCCTTGAAACGGGTGCGCGCATGAGCCGTATAGTTAAACATAATGGAACCGTTTATTTATGCGGACAAGTATGCAGCGATGCAGAGCAAAACATTACAGAGCAAACGCAAACTATGCTCGACAAAGTAGAGGCCTTACTTGAGCAGGCGGGGAGTTCTAAAAAGCATATGCTAAGCGCAACTATTTACGTTAAGAGTATGGAATATTTTGCCGATATGAATGCTGTATGGGATGCATGGGTGCCAGAAGGTTATGCACCAGCACGCGCCTGTGTTGAAGCTAAAATGGCGCGCGATGCGCTATTGGTCGAAATTTCGGTAGTGGCCGCAATTAAATAAGCAATTTTATAAAAGCACAGCAAGCCAAAACGAAAAGCTTACAACACTAAGCACCGTTGAAAGCACCACTGCACCGGCGAGCGTAACTTGATGCGTATTTAATTGGCTTGCAATTAAATACGCATTAACGCCAACAGGCGAGGCGCTTAGCAATACCAGTACGTTACGAATTTGCGTATCTAGTACAAACACCCACGTAGCTGCTACACACACAGCAGCAGGCAAAATCAGTATTTTTAACAGTGAAGAAATAAGGGCCGGCTGCCAATTTGCTGCCACCTTATAAAACACCAAATTAGCGCCTAACACAAATAAAGCACATGCAATAGCAGGGCTGGCGAGTAGCTCTAAGGCATTGGCTAAATTCGCAAATAATGTAATTCCCGACACATTTAAAAGTAATCCACAGCCAATACTTAACACAATAGGATTAAGGACCATGTTTTTAGCAAATTTTGCCCACGAGAAGTCAGCTGTGTTTCCTTTCGCGCCTATTAAATAAGTTAACGCAAAAAGCAGCGTGCTATGAAATGTGATGATCATAAAGGCGATAGCAATCATGTCTTTGCCAAGTGAAGCAATAACAATGGGTATACCCACTAACACCATATTTGAATAGCTACCGGCAAGACCAAACACACTATGCTGTTGATAATTTCCAGCATTGGCTTGTTTAGTTAAATAGTACCTATCAATAAGTATGCCCAAAGCAAATACCGCTAATACAGGAATATAAAAGCTTAAAAATGCTTCGAGGCTAATACTTCGATGCAAATTTATTTGCGACATATTGAGCATTAAAAAGGCGGGTAAGCTCACATAAAAAGTAAATTTACTTAAGCCGGCAATATGCTGCTGATTAAAAAACTTAAAATAACAACAGGTGTAGCCCAGTGCGACAATAAAAATTAAGGGAAAAATAATCGAAAAAATTTGCACGTATTCTTCCTTTAATTAGCGTCTAAACTCATCGCTTTGTGGTAAATCAATTAAAATCAGCACGGCACCGCGCCCGCCATATTCTAGCGGTGCTTGATGCATGGCAATTACATCGGGGTGCTGTACCAAATACTGCGGTACTTTGTGTTTTAAAACACGCTCGCCAATGCCATGCACTATGCACGCGCAGTAATAATGCTGTTTTTTGCACTCGTGAATAAGTCCCGCAAGTTCATCTTTTGCACGTTCTTTATTAAGCCCGTGCAGGTCGAGTGTTAAATCGGGCGCAAAGTCGCCGCGTCGTAACTGTTTTGCTAAAAAAGAGTCGTGGCCATTTTTCACGTAATTAATGGTGCTATTTGTGTCTATATCGGGAATATATTCGTCAGAGAAGAAAAATTCAGACTCAACCTGCTTTTTTTGCTGGGCAAATTGCTTCGCTTGTGACACCTTAGGTTTTGTATCAAACCTATGGGTATCTTGTTTAAACACCTTAGCGCCTGTAATTGTTTGGCGAAAAAGGTCAATGTCGTCATTGCTTAGGGACGATTGTGATGAGATGTCTTTTTTCATAAATTTTACCTAAACAAAAAAACGTAAAAACGCAGCGCAAAAGGCGGTACAATATAAAGGTGAGGGGCAATTGTAATTTGCTCAGCACAGTTAGGCAATGCAATCGTCGCAAAGACTCAAAACAGTCAGTTAGCTAAAACAGGTAAAAAATATGAGTGATTTACAAATAGAAGAAGCAACACTTGATGAAGCTGTTGCAGAACTGTCAACGTTACATGACTGGTTACGCTGGACTACAAGCCAATTTGCAAGTAGTGGAATATTTTTTGGGCATGGCACAGATAACGCGTGGGATGAAGCTGTTAGCTTATTACTTCCTGCACTAAGTTTACCTATTGATGCCCCCAAAGAGTTAATGCATGCGCGGTTAACAAGCACAGAAAAAAACCGCCTAGCAGGGTTAATCGCAGAGCGTATAAACGACTGCACGCCGGTTCCTTATTTAACAAACATTGCTTGGTTTGCGGGCATGCCATTTTATGTTGATGAGCGTGTGCTTATTCCGCGCTCGCCGTTTGCAGAACTTATTGCTAATAAGTTTTCACCGTGGCTTGAGCAGCCGCAAAGCGTTAACCGTATTTTAGATTTATGCACAGGCTCTGCTTGTATTGCTATTGCGCTTGCGCAGGCGTTTGAAACGGCGCAAGTAGATGCGGTTGATATTTCGTATGAAGCGCTTGAAGTAGCAGATATAAACATAAACGACTATATGCTAAGTGACCGCGTACTGCCTATTCAGTCAGATGTATTTAGTGGAGTGCCAGGGCAAAAGTATGACCTAATAGTAGCCAATCCTCCGTATGTTGATGCTGAGGACATGGCTGATTTACCACGAGAATTTCATCATGAGCCTGAGCTTGGTTTAGCATCTGGGCATGATGGCTTAGACGTTACACGTACTATTTTAGAGCATGCTAGCAATCATCTAACTGATAACGGTTTGTTATTTGTAGAAGTTGGTAACTCTATGGTACATATGGATGCTTTATATCCGGGCGCACCATTTGAGTGGGTTGAGTTTGAGCAAGGCGGCTTAGGTGTATTTGTTATAAGCAAAGCGCAGCTTGATACGTATTTTGCAAAATAAATTTTAGGCCGAGCGTATGCTCGGCAACTTTTGTAGTCATTAGGAATGAGGAAAGTTAATGGCAGGTAATAGCATAGGGCAGTTGTTTAAAGTGTCCACCTTTGGTGAGAGCCACGGCGTTGCCCTAGGCGGTGTTGTAGATGGTACTCCCGCAGGCCTTGAGATCACAGAGGCTGACTTACAAATTGATTTAGACCGTCGTAAACCTGGGCAAAGCCGCTATACAACGCAGCGCCGAGAAGACGATCAAATAAAAATTCTTTCAGGCGTTTTTGAAGGTAAAACCACAGGCACAAGCATTGGTTTACTTATCGAAAATACCGATCAGCGCTCAAAAGACTACGGTAAAATTAAAGATGTGTTTCGCCCAGGTCATGGCGATTACACTTACTGGCACAAATACGGCCTGCGCGATTATCGCGGCGGTGGTCGCTCTTCTGCGCGTGAAACCGCAATTCGTGTAGCGGCAGGCGCAATTGCTAAAAAATACTTAAAGCAGTTTCATGGTATTGAAGTAAAAGCATGTTTAAGCCAACTTGGGCCAATAAAAGCTGAAAGCTACGATTGGGATGAAGTTGAAAACAACTTATTCTTTTTCCCTGATGCAAGTAAGCTAGAAGCGCTTGATGAATACATGCGAGACCTTAAAAAGCAAGGTGACTCAGTGGGCGCTAAAGTAAAAGTAGTGGCTAGCAACGTGCCGGTAGGATTAGGCGAGCCTGTATTTGATAGGCTAGATGCTGAAATTGCGCATTCACTAATGAGCATTAATGCCGTTAAAGGTGTAGAAATTGGCGATGGCTTTGATGTGGTTGAGCAAAAAGGCTCAGAGCATCGTGATGAATTAACCCCAGAAGGCTTTACCTCAAACCACGCGGGTGGCGTACTTGCTGGTATTTCTACAGGGCAAGATATTATTGCCTCTATTGCGCTTAAGCCTACATCAAGTATTACTATTCCAGGTAAAAGTATTAATACTGAAAACGAAGCTGTAGAGATGATAACCAAAGGGCGTCACGATCCGTGTGTTGGTATTCGTGCAATTCCTATTGCTGAGGCAATGATGGCCATTACCTTAATGGACCATTTACTGCGCCAGCGCGGGCAAAACCCACATGTTAACCACGAACATGGACCAATTAACGGCTCTGTTTAACCGTTAATATTTTAAAAAAGCGCGGAGTACCGCGTTTTTTTGTGCCTGTAATTTGCTTTTAAGCCTTTCAGGGGTTGTTCAAGTTTGCGCTATATACTGTTTTAAGGAGGAGAGTAAT
>Ga0209121_10005117_pt1 | contig 12002 bp, 9 predicted proteins | sample Cruoilmetagenom3_FD_187292 | JGI IMG/M metagenome (GOLD analysis project Ga0209121, IMG submission 187292) | Oil polluted marine microbial communities from Coal Oil Point, Santa Barbara, California, USA - Sample 3 (SPAdes) (version 2) | ecosystem: Environmental > Aquatic > Marine > Oil seeps ... | reverse complement strand
GTATAAATGGGACGGGCTTCCCTTTCTGAAGGAAACCTGTCATAAAGCGGGGCTCCCATCCGATGCCTGGAAGGACAAAGATACCGTGATATATATCTTTTCCGCCGATATCTTCGGCGAAGACAGATAGGTTCCCCAGTCTGATTATCCATATATTTATGACACAAAATCCCGGTATCTTTTCTGTCCCCTTTTCGGTTACCGCCCTTGGCATTTCTTCGGTAATCACCCAGATTACCGTTATCCGTGAATTTATAAATGTTTTTGAAGGGAATGAGATAGTACTGGGAATTCTTTTTTCCCTCTGGCTTTTACTCACAGGATTGGGGGCATGGCTGGGAAAGTTCGTAACCTCTGCCCGTTTGCAGATGGGGCTGCTGCGCGTATCCCTTTTTTTTGTTGCTTTTCTTCCTGTCTTTCATATTATCACAATCCGCCTTCTCAGAAATGAACTTTTCGTCAGAGGAGAACTTCCCGGCATCGGCCCTCTGCTCATCTGGGCGGCAATCCTCCTTATTCCCTATTGCCTTCTTTCCGGGGGACTGCTCACCCTTGCATGCAGTATCCTCTCCTTTAATGGTTCCGACGAACGCAGCATCGGCAGGATATATTTTTTTGACAATATTGGCGACATACTGGGAGGGGTTTTCTTTACCTTCATACTTGTTCACTTCTGCAATAATCTGACCGCGTTGTATCTTCCCGCCTTTCTCTGCCTTTTGGGTTTTTTGCTGCTGAGGCCACGGGGCTTCAGTCGAATCCTGGGAATCTTCGCCCTGGCATCTCTGTTGGGCATCGGCTGGTTTGTGGATATTGACGACATTTCCATGAGATGGCTTTATCCATACCAGAGGATAGTCGACCACCGGGAATCCCCCTATGGAAGGCTGGTTGTCACCCGGGATCATGAACAGATATCCTTTTTTGAGAATGGCGGGCACCTCTTCTCCATCCCCAACACCTTTGCCAACGAGGAAATTGTGCATTATGCCCTTCCCCAACTCCCGAACGTTGAATCCGTCCTTCTAATTTCAGGCGGCATAGCCGGTGTCGTTGAGGAGATTCTGAAATATGATATCAAACATCTCGATTATGTTGAGCTTGATCCCGCGATAATATCCGCCGGCGTAAAGTGCCTTGGCCTTCGTTTCCCGCCGGCAGTCCGCCTGCATCAGGTGGACGGAAGAAGGTTTGTTCAAAAAACAGATAAGTTGTACAGCGCCATCATTCTCGATCTTCCTGCCCCCGGATCGCTCCAGCTCAACCGCTTTTATACCCTCGAATTCTTCAGAGAGGCCGAATCGGCGCTGCTGCCCGGCGGCATAATCTGTTTTGGCGCTCCCGGGGCGGAGAATTATATCAGCGACGATCAGGCGCTCTTCCTTTCAACCATTAAAAACACGTTGGGGCAGGTCTTCAAAAATGTCCTGATTATACCGGGCGAAAGGAATATCTTTATTGCCTCCGATTCACCGCTATCTTCCGATATTGCCTCGCTTATCTCCTCATTTTCAGGGGACATTGAAACGATCTACGTAAATGAGAAGCGCCTCGCGGGAAGAGTGACTCCTGAAAGAATCGCCTTTATAAAAGATTCCCTCATTGATGATGCTCCGGTAAACCGGGATTTGCGCCCCACGGCATTCTTCTGCCGGATGCGTGTCTGGCTCAATATGTTTCAGGAAAACTACACGATGGTCTTAATTGTTGTTCTCCTGTTTTTCATTTTATATTTCTTTCGCGTCGGAATAATCAGAAAAGCCATATTTTCAACGGGTTTTGCAGCATCGTCCATGGAGGTCGTTATTCTTCTTTGCTACCAGATTCTGCACGGCAGTGTTTATACTGGCATAGGCTTTATTATCGCTTCATTCATGCTGGGGCTTGCAACAGGAAGCTTCATGGCAAACAGGGCTATTTCAAAAAACCATACAATAAATCACCATGGCCTGCCGCGAGAACGAATAAATAGAAACTTTATTTTGGGAATTGAGACGGCAATTGCGGTCTACGTTCTCCTTTTCATGATGATACTCTTTTGGGGACAGGCCCTGCTTGGAAATTTTGTCTTTGCGATACTCTCCATCCTCATCGGTGTATTGGCGGGACTTGAATTTCCTGTTGCCGGAAAGATACTATTCTCCTCCCCAGGCGAAACAGCAGGCTCCCTTTATGCCACCGACCTGCTCGGAGCAAGCCTGGGGGTGCTCCTTGTCAGTCTCTTTGTTGTCCCTCTTTTTGGAATTTATTATACCTGTACATTTTTGATAGTATTTAAGGCACTTATCATTTCCGGCATGCTTTTTCAAAGAAGGGTTGTAGTATGAAAAAAAGGCGGTTTGATTACTACTTTGCCAAAGTGAATCGGTTTACAGGGTGGTTGCTTTTTTTTGTAATACCTGTTCTGTTATTTACAGGATACGGCATAACCGGCAGATATGGATTCTTCTCGCAAATTGCGACTGCGCAGCACTGCTTTTATATACACAATCTGTTTGCGCATATTCTGATTGCGGTCTTTTCGGCGCATGCCGCCATAAGTATATATTTTGCCATTCGGAGGAGGCGATAATGGGTTTGACGCGCAGAGAATTGATTAAAATGGGTATCGTCGGCGCCTTGTCCATGTCTTCCGCCGATGTCTTTGCGTGGTGGTTTTACCCTTCCGAAAAGAATGAGAAGAGGATCACACAAAACGATGCTCCTGAGAAACTCTGGAAATGGTCGAAAGAGGTTTATTGTCAAGTGGATCTGGGGAGAAGTGTCCAGTGTCTGACCTGTCCGAATCAATGTATCCTTGAGCCGAATGCGCGGAGCAGGTGCAAGTCCCACGTAAACAAGAACGGCAAGCTTTATACTCTGGTTTATGGCAACCCCTGCGCGGCGCACATTGACCCTGTTGAAAAGAAACCTCTCTATCATTTCCTTCCGTCATCCCGTGTGTTTTCCATAGCCACGACAGGATGCAACTTCCATTGCCTCAACTGCCAGAACTGGGAGATATCGCAGGCAAGGCCGGAAGATGTCAGATTTACGGAGATGTTTCCCGCAGCCGTTGTGGAAAATGCCCGGAAAACCGGTTGCAGGTCTGTTGCTTATACCTATTCCGAGGCAACAACCTTTTATGAATACATGCTGGACACATCCAGGCTGGCGCGCGAAGAGGGTGTCAAGAACATCTGGGTTTCAAACGGTTACATTAACAGACCCCCCCTTATAGAACTCTGCAAAACGCTGGATGGCGCAAATATTGATATTAAGTGTTTTTCCGAGGATATCTGCCGCCGGCTCAATGCCGGCAGACTGAAACCGGCGCTGAATACTCTTGAGATCCTGAAGGAGAAAGGCGTCTGGTTTGAGATAACGGCCTTGATCGTGCCGACCTATACGGATAATATGGAGATGATAAAACGGATGTGCGGCTGGATACTGGAAAATCTTGGGGACGATTATCCACTCCATTTCTCACGCTTCCATCCCCGATACAAATTGACGCATCTTCCCCCGACATCCATCAGCTTCCTGGAGAGCGCCAGGGCAACCGCAATGGAGAGGGGGATTCATTATGTCTATGTCGGCAATGTGCCTCAGGCGGACTCCAACCATACGTACTGTCCATCCTGCAAGAGGAAGATCGCAGGCCGTCAGGGGTATCTGATAACAGAAATGAGAATCAGGAATGGCAGGTGTTCCTTCTGCCGGCAACCGATTGCGGGTGTCTGGGAGTAAGATATTGACGCCTTCGGGAGGAAGGCGCGCCGCCGGCAACTGTTAAATCAGGGGCTGCCGGTCTGAATATGCCGCGCGGCATTTGAAAAAAACAACTGTCCACCGTGCAGAACGCAGAGACGACAAAACAGTCATAGACCAAACGAGTTTGTCCATGCCGCCTGCCCTTCACCTTATATCACCTGGATTACCCCCTTCGGCTTCGATACCACCTCTCCAATTAGAGACGCATCTTTTATGCCTTCATCGTGCATCCTTTTGAGCAAATCCCCGGCCTGCTGTGGGGGCAGAGAAAAAAGCAGCCCGCCCGCGGTCTGCGGATCGAATAGGATGTCCACCATCCAGTCGGGGCAATTTGTGCCCACCTCTATCATGTGCATGCGAAATTCCCTGTTCCGATGCAGCCCCCCCGGCACCAGTCCCATCTCCACAAGCTCCCTGATTTCCCTGAAGTAGGGAATAGCGGAGGAACGGATAAGCATCCCGACATCGGTTCCTTCGATCATTTCGCAGGCATGGCCTAAAAATCCAAAACCGGTTACATCCGTGCAGGCATGAACATCCGAAGACTGCGTCATCAGTTCAGCGGCTTTTTTATTCAAAGTAGACATACATTTTATTGATTTTGCCACCAGATCGTCGTCGGCCATCTCTCCCTTCAGGGCGGTATTGATAATTCCTGTGCCCAGGGGCTTGGTCAGGATAAGGCTGTCCCCCACCCTGGCGCCCCTGTTCCGCAGCGCCTTTTCAGGATGTATGACACCGGTGACGGAGAGGCCGTACTTCAACTCGTCATCCTCCACGCTATGCCCGCCAACGAGAACCACCTCCGCCTCGCGCATCTTGTCCAGGCCGCCTAAGAGTATCTGCCGGAGTATCGATATATCCATCTTGCCTATCGGGAAACAGATTATGTTCATGGCGGTAACCGGTCTTCCCCCCATGGCATAGACATCGGACAGAGAATTAACCGCCGCAATCTGGCCGAAGGTATAGGGATCATCGACGATGGGAGTAAAAAAATCGAGTGTCTGGATGATGGCCAGATCATCGCTCAACTTATATACACCGGCATCGTCGGCGTTTTCTATACCTGCAATCAGATTCGGGTCCGACTGGAGAGGCAGCCCGCATAAAGCTCTGTTAAGGTCACCCGGACCTATCTTGCAGGCTCACCCGGCACCACGCACAGTCCCCGTAAGACGTATTTTTGTCCTGTCATCCATATTTCACCTTTTGTATTATCCACTCTGCCGCCTGATCAACCTCGGCCTCAGTCGTAGGCCTGCCAAGGGTAAGTCGAACAGCCCCCATCCCTGTCTCCCGGGAGACACCCATGGCGGCAAGGACATGAGAAATCGTCACGGAACGATCCTCGCAGGCGGCGCCGGTGGAGGCGCACAGCCCGGGAATCCCATCCAGGATATCGCTTCCGGTCATGCCGGGAAAGGAGAGATTGAGAGTATTCGGAAGACGGTTTTCGGGATGACCGTTCAGCCTTGCTCCGGGAACCCGCGCGACTATCTTATCATGGAGTCGATCGCGAAGGGCGGCGAGACGAATCATGTCATCCTTAATGTTCCTCACTGCCAGTTCACATGCCTCCCCCAGACCCGCATTGAGTATGATATTCTCCGTGCCGGATCTGCGGCCCGTCTCCTGACCGCCTCCATGAATCAGAGGCTCAATCTCTATGCCATTGCGCATATACAGCACGCCAACTCCCTTGGGAGCGTATAATTTATGGCCGGCCACTGTTAGAAAATCCACACACAGGTTATCTACATCGATCTCCACCTTGCCGACAGACTGGGCGGCATCGGTATGGAAAAGGATGCCATGTTCTCTTGAGATACGCCCGATCTCCGAAACAGGCTGGATGGTTCCCGTCTCATTGTTGGCATGCATGACCGTGATGAGCACGGTGTCTTTCCTGATGGCCTTTTTCACATCTTCCGGCGCCACCCGGCAGTATCGATCAACTGGAAGAAAGGTTATATCCCAGCCGTTTTCCATGAGAAATATGGCGGGATTGGATATGGAGGGATGCTCGATCTCGGTGGTAATGATGTGACGACCTTTATCACGCAGGCTTACGGCCACACCCTTCAGCACTGTGTTATTTGATTCACTGACCCCGCTTGTAAAGACAATCTCGTCTGGTTCACACCCCAAAAGTCCAGCCACCTGTCCGCGGGCCTTTTCCATGGCCTGCTTTGCCCTCCTTCCCAGGCTGTAAGCGCTGCTTGGATTCCCAAAGTTATCCAGGATAATGGGCATCATGGCCTGGGCCACCTCCGGAGCTACAGGGGTGGTGGCATTATAATCAAGGTAGATCACTGGTTGACTCCCTTTAAAAGTGAAATTTCCGGATATGAAAGCGCACATGCCATCTTTGGTTCATTTCCACCGCCACACCGGTCTTCGAGAAGTCTCAATATATCACATTAACTGCCGTAGAATCGAGCAGACTTTCTCCACGAGTGGTTCAAGGTTCATCGTTTTCTAACCACTGAACAGTGAACCCTGGAACTTTGAACCTGAGTAGTTACCTGAACACAAACATGAAAGAGAGGATGAAGATGGTAATCGAGGCGCTGAGTATTGCGCTGAAAAGGAACCCCCTTTCGACAAACTTTTCTACAAAAGATTTAGAGTTGCTCATTATTCACGCCACTCTGCGTAATCTGTGTAATCTGTGGATCGTTATTTGACTGCAATAAACCCATTTTCTTCCACGATTTTCTGTCCTTCTTTGCTCAGGATATAATCTATAAAGAGCCTAATTAGCTTCTTTGAGGGTTTCCCCTTAGTGTTCATATAGAGTCCCCTGGCAATCTTATAATTACCCTTCCTCACATTCGGAAGGGTGGGAGAAACGCCGTCTATGGCAACGGTTGCCACCGTATCATCCAGATAGCCTGCAGAGATGTAGCCGATTCCATAGGGATCCATGCTAATGGCCGATTTCATGGCGCCGTGGGATTTTACGAAGTTGGCCGCTTTCGCAATCTCACCTTTGTTCAATGCCTTCTTCCAGAATACCTTCCGGGTCCCGCTGGAGGCGTCCCGGGTATAGATATTGATCCCTCTGTCCTTCCATCCCGGCACCTTCCAGTTATCCAGCCTGCCGGAAAAGATGTCCATGATCCGGTCTTTACTCATTGTTGCTACAGGGTTGTTGGGATTGACGATAACGGCGATCCCGTCTATGGCGAATTTGAACATATTCAGCCCGTACCTCTTTATTTCATCATCCGTTGGCATCCTTCCTGTGTTTCCTATGTCTACAAGCCCTTCGCCCACCTGCTTGATCCCGACGCCGGAACCGCCTCCGGCAATGGTGATCTTAACATTCCGGTTCACGCCCATAATCCTCTTTGCCGCCTCTTCAGGAAGGACATATATAACATGTGTCCCGCCAACGTACTTGTCGCCATATACAGAGGCGTCTCCACCTAATTCTTCCACCCGCTTGCAGGCAACTTTCAGCATCTTGTCTTTGTCGCCAAACAGGAGGGCTCCGGTGGGACATGCCTTGACACAAGCCGGTTCAAGATCATTTGCTATCCTCGAAAAACACATATCGCATTTAGCGATCTTGTCTTTCTCAGGATCATACTTCGGCACTTCGAAAGGACAGGCAAACATACATTCCTTACACCCGATGCATTTCGCTTCGTCAAGGGCGACTGTGCCGTATTTCGTGTGGTGAAGAGCTCCGCTCGGGCACACTTTCACACAGGCAGCGTCCGTGCAGTGCATACACGCATCATGTCTGAATATCCATTTTACACCGCCGTTTCCGTCAGAAACTTCCTGAAACCTGATGAGATTCCAAGTATTCGGCTGAAGGTCGGGTGGATTCTGGTATGTGCCGTGATTGTAAGTCTGCTTCGCGGGAAGCCCGTTCCACTGCTTGCATGCCAACTGACAAGCCTCTGCAACCGGTGCATTTTGAAAGATCACACAATTTTACTTTCTCGGACATGGATTACACCCCCTTCCTTTCAACATTTACCATGAAGGCCTTGCTCTCGGGTATCATGGTATTGGCGTCTCCAATATATGGTGTGCACAGATTGGCCGAATCACCGGAGGTAAAGATTTCAGGTTTTTTGTCACCGTGGACGTACTTCCGCATATTCGTTGTTACCCAGCCGTAATGCCAGGGCATACCTACCTGATGAACGACTTGTCCATCTATGTTAAAGGGTTTGAACCTTGGCGTAACGATTGTCACTGCATCGACCTCTCCTCTGATCGATTTCACAGTAACCTGTTCACCGTTTTTGATTCCTTTTAACTTGGCAAGTTCGATGCTCATCTCGACGAACATATCCGGCTGCATCTCCGCGAGCCAGGGCGTCCATCTCGTCATTAGGCCGGTCTGCCAGTGTTCGCTGACACGGTAGGTAGAGCAGACATAGGGAAACCTCTTATCGCTGGTTGCCCTCGCATCCACACTTGTCCCTGTCCCGATCCTGTCCCACCTCGTGATGGCGGGATTGACCACCTGTGGCGACATGGGGTTTTTCTTGAGAGGACTTTCCAGAGGTTCGTAATGTTCAGGGAACGGCCCATCCGCCAAGCCGGGCCCGAAAATACTGCCCACACCGTGAGGTTTCATGATGAAGGGAGGTCTTCCCGAACCGGGCGCGGCAACGCCGTCGGGGACATCACCCACCCATTTTGAACCATTCCACATAATGACTGGATGCTCTTTATCCCAGGGCTTGCCATTCAGGTCAACCGAGGCGCCATTGTAGATGATCCTCCGGTTGACAGGCCAGCACCAGGACCAATCGGAGTAGAGACCTATGCCGGATTCGTCCTTCTTGCCGCGTCTGGCGGCCATGTTGCCCTTCTCCGTGTATGAGTTGCAGTACAGCCAGTTTCCGGAAGAGGTTGAACCGTCATCCTGGAGATAGGCAAAACTTGGAACAAGGGTACCTTTTTTAAAGAGCTTACCTTTGACCACCCTGTCTTCTATGAAGTAGCCGTTGATCTCTTTGGCTATATAGTGAGCATCCACATGGCGAATCTTGCCGTCCGCCCCCATGGGACCGTAATCCCAGGTCATTTTGGTAATGGCCTCTTTGACGGGGCCGCCTTCCTTCTCATACAGATCTTTGATTTTGTAGAAGAGTTCGGTGATTATCTCACCGTCAGGAATGGCGACTCCGGGTGAATTAACCGCCTTGTATCTCCACTGCATCCAGCGGCCGCTGTTGGTGATACCGCCTTCCTTCTCAATTGAGATGGCGCATAGAAGCATAAAGACCTCGGTCTTGATCTTCTTCGGATCCATGCCGGGGCCCTTCCAGAATGAACCGGTCTCATTGTCAAAGATATTGACATTTACCATCCAGTCCAGTTTGGTCATGGCCTGCCTCGTCTTATTGGCGCTGGCGCCGCCGCAGGCCGGATTCATTCCCCAGGCAAAGAAACCTGTGAATTTCTCTTTGTACATCGCATCAAAGAGACTCAGCCAAGAGTAATTCTCACCGTCATCCAGCTTGGGCAGGTATGAATATGCCTTTTCCAGAGTGGTATCTGCCCCGTAATGCGCCCGTAGGAGACTTGCCATGTATTTCGGATAGTTACTCCACCAGTTCAGGCTTCCCGGTTCCTTCGTTTGGGGTGTATATCTGGCATTATAGGCTTCCAGTGTGGGAAGGGATGCCTTTGGTGTCTTGAGGTATCCGGGAAGTATATGGAAAAGCAGGCAGTGATCGGTAGATCCCTGAACATTGGATTCTCCCCTGAGAGCATTGACGCCGCCTCCGGCAACTCCCATATTTCCAAGGAGGAGCTGAATCATGGCCATTGTTCTTATGTTCTGGACTCCTACCGTATGCTGGGTCCATCCCATGGCATACAATTCGGTACCCGCTTTTCCTTTCTTGCCGGTTTTTGAGTATTCTTTGTAAACCTCAAGAAGTTTATCTTTCGGTGTGCCGGTAATTCTGGATACAAGATCAGGGTTATATCTTGAATAATGTTTCTTCAATAGCTGGTAAACACAGTCAGGATTCCGCAGGCCTTTATCCTTTCTGACGACACCGTTGGCATCCTTCTGGAATGACCATGTGGATTTATCATACTTGCCGTCCACAAGGCCGGAAAAGGCACCATCGTTATCCCCCGGAAGTTTGAACCTGGGATCTACCAGGAAGGAGGCATTTGTGTAATTGACGACATATTCCTTCTGAATGAGGTCATTATCCAGGATGTATTTGATCATGCCTCCCAGGAAGGCGATATCGGTACCGGATCTCAGGGGAGCATAGATATCGGCCTTGGATGATGTCCGGGTGAACCTCGGATCGACGCTGATAAGCTTAGCGCCTTTTCCCATCGCCTTTGTGACATACTTGAAGGAAATAGGGTGGTTTTCAGCCGCATTGCCTCCCATATTCAGGATACAATCACTGTTTTGAATGTCGATCCAGTGATTGGTCATCGCCCCGCGTCCGAACGACTCTGCCAGAGCCGCGACAGTCGAGCTGTGACAGATGCGGGCCTGGTGCTCAAGATAGACCAGACCCAACCCCCTCAAGAATTTTTGATAGATGAAGCACTCTTCATTGTCTATTGCGGCGCTGCCGACGGAGGCTATTCCATCCGTCCGGTTGACCACTTGGCCCTTGGTGTTTCTTTTCTTGAAACTCTTATCACGACTCTTCTTTACGTTTTTTGCAATCCTGTTCAGCATCCATTCCCAGGGTTTTTCCTCCCACTTGTCGGAATAGGGCGCCCGGTAAAGCGGCCTGTCAAGCCGGTTTTTGTTAACAGACAACTGGTAAATAGACCCTCCCTTGGTGCAAAGGGAACCTCTGTTAATAGGATGATCGGGATCGCCCTCTGTGTTGATTACCTTGCCGTTTCGTGTGGATACGATGATGCCGCATCCGACGGCACAGTAAGGACAGATCGTGGTGGTCTCTTTGGCATACCTGGTCTTCAGCGGTTTGGCGTGAGCGGACACCGGTTTCAGACTGATTCCGATACCGCTCGCCATTAAAGCCGTGCCGGATACCTTCAAGAAACCTCTTCTGGTAACTTCCATAAAACGCACTCCTTTCTTATTGGTTTCTATTGAAATGTGACTCGAAAGAGCAGGATGGGGCAGACTGAAAAAGACATGAGAAGGATGATTAGAGATGAAAGGAAGGTGTTTGCCTTTCCAGCTTCACCCTGCGCCTACCGAACCCGGGTAGAATTTTGATCACTACTCAGGTAAAGCCGAAAAATTGATACATGGATAGCGCCCTCCTTTCCCCACGAACGGGTCTGATATCTTCAGCTCCGGGTTCGTTCTGTAATCTCCCCCGCCAGAATGGCGGCGCCCAATGCCCCGACCATCTGCGGGTTTTCAGGAACCAGGATATCTTTTTCAAGCGCTTCTTCCAACAACCGGCGCATGCACAGGTTTCGAGCCACGCCGCCGGCAAAGATAATCGGTTTCTTAACAGAGACCCTCTTTAACATTCCCACGGCCCGGCGTACTGCAGAGCGGTGCAGACCCAGGGCGATATCTCGCCGGTTAACTCCCCTGGCTACAAGGGAAGTGACTTCCGATTCCGCAAACACGGCGCACATACTGTTTATCCGGATATCTTTGGTTGCCTGAAGCGCCTCAGCGCCAAACTGATCTAAACTAAAGCCAAGGGTATTCGCCATGATCTCCAGAAATTTTCCAGTCCCTGCCGCGCATCTGTCGTTCATCTCGAACTTGGTTACCTTGCCGGCATCGCTCACGGCGATAGCCTTGGAGTCCTGGCCTCCGATATCCAGTATCGTCCCGACTCCAGGAAACAGGACATCGGCGCCTGCCGCATATGCCCTGATCTCCGTGACCGTTGGCGCATCAAAGGAGATCTCAAAGAGATGGCGTCCATAGCCGGTGGCCATAATATGGTCATACTGAATCCCCTCAAGGATATCTCCGGCCTGCGTTATCGGGTCAAAGCCGGAGTCCGCCTGCCTGCTTTCGATAATTTCACGGTCATTCAAAACAACAAGTTCGATTGTGCGGGAACCGATGTCGATACCGGCGGATCGCATAAAAGACTTTCCTTTCTTATCTTATCAACTCCACAAATGCCTCTATCCTGGTTCTTAGCTGGCCCACATCCTCCTCGCTGTAGTCGGTCTCGATGCGAAGGGCAGGGATATTCTTTGCTTCAAGTGCCTTTTCCACAGGTATGGCTTCCATAAGATAGGGCTGGCAGAACTGCAGACCATAGTGAATCACACCGTCTGCTTTA
>Ga0209121_10005116_pt1 | contig 12002 bp, 11 predicted proteins | sample Cruoilmetagenom3_FD_187292 | JGI IMG/M metagenome (GOLD analysis project Ga0209121, IMG submission 187292) | Oil polluted marine microbial communities from Coal Oil Point, Santa Barbara, California, USA - Sample 3 (SPAdes) (version 2) | ecosystem: Environmental > Aquatic > Marine > Oil seeps ... | reverse complement strand
CTTAGCAGCAGCGCCAGCGTGCTAAAGACGAGCAACACCGCCAGCAGCGATAGCAGGGGCAGCAACATTGCGCCCCAGCCAATACCCATCGTAGACCAACTCATGGCCGCAATAAAGCCCAGCCACACTATTGCCAGGATGCCCACTGTGGCAGTGACAAAGGCCAGAAGCCGTCCCATGAAAAGCGAGGTGCGGCTCACAGGATGGGCCAGGATCAGGTCCAGCGTGCCTTTCTCTTCGTCGCCGGCCAGCAGGCCGCTGCCCACCAGCACCGCGAAAATGCCAATGATGACCGGCGCAAAGGAGAAGAACTCGACAGAGATGAACCCTTCCGGCGAAAACATAGAAGTGGTTGCTGTGTCAATGCCGAAAAAGGCCATCAGCTCCGGCGGATAGGCCTCCAGTATCTGGTCGAGTTGCGCCTGCTGGTCTGCGAATGCACTGTAGAGCGATACCACCAACATGACCATCAGGCCCAGGCAAATGCCCCACCCGAGGATTTGCCCCCGCAAACGCCGCAGGGTATACCAGAAAACCGTCAGTGTTTTGCTCCTGCTCTACACTGCCAGCAGCACAGCCTGGCGCCGGCGGCGCAGCTTACCGCCTCCTTCGCCTCGGTCAGAAGGCCTTTGGCGAGCGCTGAGGCTGGGCTCGGGCGGGCGCTGAGATTGACCGCGCCGCAAGCGCAGCCGTGAAAACGAGGGCAGCCGCCAGCCCCCCTCCCCGCCCACGCGGATATCCCGCCGCCAGAAGCGCCACCACGCCAAAAGGACAAAGACCATAGTCACCAGCAGCAGGCCGCCCACCCACTGCCAGTTGAGGCCGTGGATCGCCTCGCCAGACTGATAGTAATTGAGCGGCGAGAGCTTGGCCACGGTTTCCAGCCTCTCATCTATGCGCGCCAGCGAAGTGATAAAAAAGCTCGCCACCATCACGACCCCGGCCACAGAAGCCGCCATCCGTCGCGAGGGCAGCACCATGCTCAGCAGCAGCGCCAGCGCGCCAAAGAGCAGCAACTCTGCCAGCAGCGCAAGCAAAGGCAAACACACGCGGCCCCAACCAATGTTCATGTTTGTAGACCAGTTCATCGTCACCACAAAGCCCAGCCAAACGATGAACAGGATGCCCAGCGTGGCGGTGACAAAGGCCAGCAATCGCCCCATGAAAAGCAAAGTGCGGCTCAGGGGATGGGCCAGGATCAGGTCCAGCGTGCCCTTCTCCTCGTCGCCGACCAGCAGGCCGCTGCCCATCAGCACCGCAAAGATTCCGATGACGATCGGCATCCAAGAAAAGAACTCGGCGGAGACAAAGCCTTCCGGCGCGAACATAGAAGTTGCCACATCGTCGGCGCCGAAAAAGGCCATCAGCTCCGGAGGATAGCTTTCCAGCAGCACCTCGAATTGCGCCTGCTGGTCGGCGACTGAGTCGTAAATCCCCACAATCAGCGCGGCCAGCAGAGCAAGGGCGATGCCCCAGCCGAGGATCTGGCCCCGGAACCGACGCAGTGTATATCGGAAAACGGTCGCCATTTTATTCCTCCTTCTGGTCATCCTCATAGTAGGCCAGGAAAATCTCTTCCAGCGAGGGCCGCTCGGTCTCAAAGTCGCTCACCGGGAATGTGGTCAACGCTTTCATGAGGGCATCCATTTCCCCTTCGACCTGCAACGTTACGCTCGTGCTATCATCCTGCGAGAGCACCGTGACACCAGGTAGGCTCGCCAGCGGGGTGATATCCACCGCCTGCTTGAAGCGGATTCTGGCGCGCCGCAGGGCGCGGTTAATGAGCGAGGCAGTCTCAGCCACCTCCACGATCACGCCCTTCCGAATGATGGCCACGCGCTCCGCCACCGCCTCTACCTCGCTCATGATGTGAGAGGAGAAGAAGACCGTGGCCCCGTCGGCCTGGGCCTCCCTTAGCAAGCGGTAGATTTCGTGCTGCATCAGCGGGTCGAGGCCGAGCGTAGGCTCATCCAACAGGAGCAGTTTCGGGCGGTGCATCAGGGCCTGCACAACACCGACCTTCTGTTTGTTGCCATGCGAGAGGTTCTTGATAGGGGGCTTGAGAGGGAGATCGAGACGCTCGGTGAGCTGACGCACGAAGCCCCAATCTGCCTTGTTTCCCCGCAGGGCATTGAAATAGCGCAGCGCGCCTTCAACCATCATATTAGGGTCCACTTGCAGTTCCCCCGGCAAGTAGCCGGTGCGCGCCTGCACCGCCACCGGGTCGGCCTGGGGGTCTATACCCAGCACGCGCACGGTGCCGCTGTCGGGGCGGATCAGGTCCAGCAGGCAACGGATGGTCGTCGTCTTGCCGGCTCCGTTGGGGCCGAGATAGCCAAAGATCGCGCCGCGCGGCACTTCCAGGTCAACGCCCCGCAGCGCGCGGACTTTGCCGTAGGACTTTTTCAATCCCTGGGCCATTAAAACAGTTTCTTCAGACATAGTTGCCTCCTTCCTTTAGCTGTTTATGTGGCTCTCCAGGGCGCGGGCGAACAGTTCCCGATCCTCCTCCCTGATGAGGTCCAGCGCCCGATCACCCAGGAGGGCCAGGATTTGGGGCAGGTAGAGGTCCGTTCGCAGATGGTGCTCGGCGATGAAGACCAGCAGCGGGCTGCCAGTCCAGGAAGCGCGGGCCTGGGTGGCCGTCAGCCACTCGCCGATCAAGACTTCCTCCCCGTCAATGACCAGCACCAACCCCAGCCCCCTGGCCTGGCCCAGCGTCTCTTCGGACACGTGAGCGACGACCACGCGGCCGCCAGGTAGGTCGAGTTCGCTCGTGGTATAGAGCACCACCCGCACTCTGCGTCCGATGGCCTCTTCCAGCACAGGACGCAGGGTGGGGAATGTGACCGGCAGGAGGGCCAGATAGATGCGGGCCCTTGCCTGGCCGATCATCTCCCCTGCCTTGGCCATGATGTTGTCGTGACCCTCGATGTTCCAGACGTATTCGAGGTCGGAAGGCGAGGCGAGGACAGCCAGGTCATCCTTGAGAGAAGTGACGAGTTCCTCGTGCTGGCGGTGGAGTTGAGCGAGGAACTCTGCCGCTGGGACCGGCGCATACTGGGTCGAGTCGCCTTTACGCAGCGTCATCGCCGCGCCACGGGCGGTGAGTTTGCCCAGGACTTCGTAGATCATGGAGCGGGGAACGCCGGAGGCCTTGGCGAGTTGGTAACCCGTGACGGGGCTCTCCCTGAGCAAAGCGACGTAAGACTTGGCCTCGTATTCCGAGAAGCCCAACCGTTGCAGGCGGGCAACGACCTGGGTGTTGTTCATGACTCTTGACCCCCGCGGGAGTAGTAGTCGTTAGACTAACAACTACTACTATACCAGAAGAACCGATTCTTGTCAAATCCCGCGGGCCGGTTGCGCGGGGACAGGCAGGCCTCAGGCAGGCGGGGTGGACTCCGCTGGAGTCAGTTCCTTCACCATCACGATGATGGTCACCAGGGCGACGACAGTGCCCACCAGGTTGGCCAGGATGGGAGCCTGAAATCCGAAGCGGTCGTAGAGCAGGCCGCCGATGTAGGGCGCAGGAAAGGAGAACAGCCCTCGGAAGGCAGACAGCCGCCCCACAGCCTCGCCACGTTGCTTGGCGGGGACGCTGTTGGCCAAGAGGGCCTGCTGAGCCGGCACCCAGGTAGCGGCGAGGAGGCCAAAGTAAGCGTGCAGGGCGGCGAAGGCCACGAAACTCTTGCTGAACAGCCATCCAGCTAGGAGGAAGATGCCCATAGCCTCCGAGAGAACCAGGAAAGGCTTGCAGCCACAGCGGTCCACCAGCTTGCCGATGGGCAGTTGCGTGATGGCCCAGACAGCGGAGAACAGGCCGGACATCACTCCCAGTTGGACAGTGGTGAAACCATAGCTCTCGCTCAACATGCCGAAGATGAGCGCACTTCCCAGTCCCCAGACGAAAACGTCTACGGTCAGGGCCCAATAGAGGCCACGCAGCTCCTTGGGAGGCCAGACCATTCTGACCAACACCCCCTTCAGTTCGCCCCAGGAGACCACCCCGCTGGCCTCATTCAGGGATTCCTTCAGCAGCAGGAGCAACAGCAGCAGGCGCAGTCCTTCCAGGCCCAAGCGCGACAGGAAGACGGGGGTGAAGCCCCAGCGGTCGGCAATGAACCCGCCCAAGGTGGGAGCGAAGATGCCCGGCGCGATCCAAGCGACCATCAGGATGCTGTAGGCCATGGCGCGGCGGCTGGCTGGTGTCGACTCGGCGATCAGTGAGTGCACAGCCGGGCGGGAAACCAGACCAGCCCCCAACAGGATGATTCCCGGCAGCAGCCACCGCCAATCAACGGAGATGGCAGCCAGCACGTAGAAGCAGATGGCCAGGAAGCCCGCCAAGCTGCCCAGGACGATGAAGGGCTTTCGCCCCAGGCGGTCGGAGAGCCAGCCGCCGATGGGCTGGATGAGGGCGGTCACCACTCCCCTCCCCCCGCCCAGGCTTTCCAGCAAGCCCAAAGTGCTCATGGGGGCGCCCAGGCTGAGCACGAAGGGCTGCCACACAGCCTGCGTCATGCTGCTGAACAGGCCAGTCATGAAGTGACTGGCAGCGACGACGCGCAGGTTCCGGTCCTTTTCCGCTCGTTCCATGGCTCTCTCAGACCGCTGCCTGCGCCTAAGCGGCACGCTTCAGGACACGCAGGGCGCGCAAGGTGACCCACTTGCTGGGCTTCTTCTTCACTTCGATGTCAGCCCTTTTCTTGCCGTTGAGTAGGGGCGGGTTTGAAACCCGCCCGTACTCCAGCGTCCAGCACCCCTGGTCGTCCTGTTTGCTCAAGATCGATCGCAGCGCATTGGCGAGTCGGGGGTCGCCGCCGTAGGGGCGGGTTTGAAATCCGCCCCTACTGTGACCTCCAGCACGTCGCTCCAGTAGCTCAGCGGGAAGCCGAACTTGAACCAGGTGGAGCTCACTCGCTTGGTGTAGGGATAGTCGGCCACGGCGGGGTCGCGGCTCAGGAGAAATTCAGCTCCCACCTCGATGGCCCGCTCCATGACTGGGCTGCACTGATCCGGCGGGATGGCCAGCAGGGCGCGCATGGCCTTGGCAGCACCCCAGCCGCAGGGCTGCCTCTCGTTGGCGCTGCAGGCAAAGACCGGTCCGCTCGTGCCCGATTTGAGTAGGGGCGGGTTCCAAACCCGCCCCTACGCCAGTGATGGCCCGAGCTTGCCAGTCCAAAGCAGTCTGCACACGCGGGTCGTCGCCGTAGCCCAACCGCAGCAGAGCGCACAGCAGGTTGCCATTCAAGCAGGGTATGCAGCCGCTGGGCACGGGCCGCTGCAAGGCTGAGAAACCGCCATTGGCAGCGATGCTGTGGCTCAAGAGGTACTCGCAACCCCGTCGCACCCGCTCGTCGGCCGCGTCGGCTCCCAGATCAGCCAGGAAGATGACTTGCCAGACGGTGCCCCGATACTTGGGGCTGTAGCCGCTGCCCGGCTTGACCCAGAAGCCATCAGACTGTTGGGCGTCCAGGATCACCGGCACCGGGCCCCTGGTCATGATGGCTGCCTGGGCCTGGTGAACCTCAGGGGCATCCTCAGGCACATCCAACAGATCACGCAGCGCAAAGTAGCGCACGCCGCGGTTGTCTGGGTCTGGCTGCAGCAACCAGGGGATGGGATCACCGTTGAGAACATCCTTCCAGGGCATGAGTTTCCTCCTCCGCAAGTCTCAGCCGTAGGGGCGGGTTTGAAACCCGCCCCTACTTGGTCACCCGCAGCGCATCCAGCGTCAGCCACTTGTTGAGCTCACCCGTCTGTCCCACGTCGAACGGCGGGCGCCGCGGGCTCCTTCGCGCTCAAAGTCGCCCTTTGCGGGCTGTCCTGCGGTTCAATGCTTCGGGATTCACCAGGTTGGGCGGTATCTCTCCCTTCAACACGGCGATCAGGTTCTCGGTAGCCATGGTGGCCATCTTCGTCCGGGTGGCGACGCTGGCGCTGGCCATGTGCGGGCAGATGATGACGTTGGACAAGGCCAACAGCTTGTGATCAGCCGGCAGAGGCTCCGGCTCGGTCACGTCCAGCGCGGCGTAGGCGATGTCGCCGTGCTCCAAAGCGTCGTAGAGCGCGTCGGGGTCCACAACGGGGCCGCGAGCCGTGTTGATCAGAATGGCCGAAGGCTTCATCTTCCTGAACTGCTCGGCGCCGAGCATGTGGTGGGTCTCTGGCGTCAGGGGCACGTGCACGGTGACGAAGTCGGACTCCGCCAGCAGGGTGTCCAGGTCAACGCACCGAGCCCCCAGTGCCTTGCCCCTTTCCTCCGAGAAGTGAGGGTCGTAGGTGAGCACGCGCATGTCGAACCCTTGGGCCCGCTTGGCCATGCCGCTGCCGATGCGGCCCAGGCCGATGATCCCCAGCGTGGCGCGCTGAACGTCGTGGCCCAGCAGGAGAACGGGCCCCCAACTGCGCCACTTCCCGGCGCGGATGTAGTCCATCCCCTCCACCACCCGGCGCGCCGCGGCCAGAAGCAAAGCGAAAGCGAAATCGGCCGTGGTCTCGGTCAGCACGCCGGGCGTGTTGGTGACGAGGATTCCCCGTTCCGTGGCCGCGGCGACGTCAACGTTGTCGTAGCCGACGGCATAGTTGGCGATCACCCGAAGTTGCGGCCCGGCAGTGTCCATGACCGTGGCGTCAATGGGGTCGGTGAGCAAGGAGAGGAGACCTTGCACTCCCTTCACCTTGTCCAGGAGCACCTCGCGAGGCGGAGGTGTCTCCCCTTGCCAGACCTCCGCCTCGCACAGTTCGCTCACCATGTCCAGTCCTGCCTGGGGTATGATACGAGTGACATACACTCTGGGCCTGGCCATGTCTCTGTCCTCCATCCAAAGAGTTCGATCTCAAGGTGACCCAGTGCTCTGTCAGACGTGAACTGAGGGCCTGTATAGCGACTTCAGTCGCCGCACAAGCAGAAGAAGCGACTGAAGTCGCCACTACGAACCCATCACTTCAGCATTGGCAGAGTACCAGGCGCCGCGGCGGTCTTCTCGGTCGTGATGGGCAAGCTACACAGGGCTTCAGGCACCGGCTCTGCTTGCTACCTCACCAGCGCTCGTAGCGCACCAGTTCCGATAGCGTCTTACGCTTCTTGGGCCTGGGTTGATCGGCTGGATAGCCCAGCGGCGTGAAGGCGATGGGTTCCACGTCGTCGGGCAGGGCCAGGATCTTGCGCGCCGCCGAGGGATCAAAGTCCCCGACCCAGCAGGTGCCCAGCCCCAGGTCAGCGGCAGCCAGGATCAGGTGATCCATGACGATGGCCACGTCCACGTCCATGTAACTCTTGCCGTCTCGGCGAACCCAGGCCGCGGCCGGAATCCCACAAATGCCGATGACCAACGGCGCTTGCACGAACCAATCTTTCCTGTAGATGCGGCTCAGCTCCTCCTCACGGCCCGCCGTGTGGATGACGATGAGCTGGAAGGGCTGGCGGTTGTCTGCAGTCGGCGCCAGGCGCGCCGCCTCGAGCAGTCGTTGCAGCTTGTCCTCTTCCACCGCGTCGGGTGTGTAGGCCCGGACGCTGTAGCGCGTGTTGATCAGTTCTGAGAAGTCCATCATGTGCCTCCTTCGTTTGGTTCCGGCTTGGCCGGGTTAGGTTTCTGCAGTCCATTATACATCCAATGGAAGGCAGCGTCAACAGTGTGTTTGGGTTCCTGTACCAGGCGCCCGCAGTTCCTAGGCACGCTGGGCCTGAGCACCTGATTGCATTTGATGAAGCAGCACTCCCAGGTCGGCCAGGCTGCCGCGATAGGTCGGCTCCGGCATAGCAGGGTCCAGCGCCGTGGCCGGGCTGGGGACGAGGAAGGTGGCACACCCCAGGCAAGCCGCGACCATGTCCAAATCCTCATCGCCGACCACGAGGCAGGCCTCGGCTGGCTGAGCGATGCTCTCCAGGATCTGCTCGAAATAGAGCAGGTTGGGCTTGCAGGCGCGGCTGTTTTCGTACGTGGTCACCCGCCGATAGGGGAAGTCCGCCACACCGGCCCACTCCAACCGCTGCTCGACGGCGGTGGCCGGAAACAGGGGGTTGGTGGCGATAACCACGTCACAGCCCAGGTCAAAGGCTGCCTGCACGACGAGGCGGGCCGCGGGCTTGCGGCGGGTGTACTGCCGCAGTGCGGGGAAATCCTTGGCGTAGAAGCCCATGAAGATAGGCTCCCACTCCTGGCGGGAATGCCCGGCCAGAGGAAAGAAGGCCGCGGCGAAGACTTCCTCGTTGGTAGCGCGCCCATCGTTGGCCATCATGACGTTGCTGGCCCGCAGGAGGTGGGAGATGAACTCGTCGGGCGGCAGGATGTGAGCTACCCGGGCGGACAACCGCTGGAAGTAGTGCGGCAAGAAGGTGTCCATGTGGTTCTCCAGCAGTGTGCCGTCCAGGTCAAAGAGAATGGCTTTGATGGTCTGGTACATCTGTTGACTTCGCTCCTTTGGGTCCTTGGAAATCAGACGCGATTGTGCACTTGGAGTTCAGTACCGGACACCCTTTGCCGAACGCCTGGATATCTATCACAAATACCACGAATATGCGAATCTCACGAATGCTCTCTATTGAACCTCAGCGCAATTTGTGGAATTTGTCTATTCGTGGCATTCGTGTTCAGGAATTGTCCGGTAGTGAGACACGGAGAAGGATTCGATCCGTGCGCAGATTATGCCACAGAGAGCTGGCGGTTGTCAACTTGTCATCAAGCAAAGCCGAGCTTGCCACATATCCAGGCTCTGACAGACCAAAGGCATCTCGCTTCATGTCATGGGACACTGCCGCCATGGATTATGACACTTTGGCAGCGTGTGGTATAATCTCTGAGAGGTCGAAGGCGAAACCGCACACCTGGAGGAAGTTGGGCCGAATCCCCCCGACTGAGGAAACCATTGCAAAACGCTCAGCGGTTGAAACTCCGCACGGCGTTGTGCGTAGTGTCTTCATAAGAGATGGCGCCGAATCGTCGCGCTATCATCGGCAATCATGACAGAAGCAGGAAAGGAGAAACAGACATGAGCGAGCATCGTTCACGGCGCTACAGAGGCCCCAGCCTCTTCTGGCCGCTGGTGTTGATCGGCATTGGCGTCATCTTCTTGCTGGTCAACTTCGACTGCCTGCAGGCGGAGAACGTATGGGCCGTCCTGTGGCGCTTCTGGCCTGTGCTGCTGATCCTGGTCGGGATTGACATCCTGTTCGGCAGCCGCTCAACGCTGGGGGCCGTGATCAGCGCGCTGCTGGGCGTCTCCGTCATAGGGGCAATCATCGCGCTCATCTGGCTCGCCCCGCAGATTCCCGCGCTGAGCGAGCTGCGAACGAGTATGGAACTGCACTCTGAGCGGGTCTCACAACCGCTGGGGGGGATCACGCAGGCGCAGGTCGTCCTGGACGTAGGGGGCGCGGACTTCACGCTGGACGAGCTGGAGGAATCCGCCAGCTTGATCGAAGCAGACGTCAGCCACTACGGCGAGTTGGTCTTCGATGTGAGCAAGCGAGGCGACCGAGCGGACGTCGAGCTGGACGTCCGGAGGATCAACCCCTTCTTCTGGGTGTCCGGCGAGCGCGAGCGATGGGACGTGGGACTCAGCCGCGACGTCCTGTACGAGATCAAGCTCGATGCCGGCTCCGGCACGTACGACGTAGACCTGAGCGGCCTGCAAGTGATAGACTTCGACTTCGACCAGGGCTCAGGGGAAACCTCGCTGACGCTGCCCGCCTCGGGGAAGGTGGAATGCACGCTTGACCTGGGCTCCGGCGAGCTGGACATCACGCTGTCTGAAGGCATGGCCGCCCGGGTTGATCTGGACAAGGGGAGCGGCGATTTCCGTCCCGGGCCGCGTTTCAAGTTGGTGCGGGGCAAGGAACGGGGCGACGGCGTCTGGGAGACAGACGGCTACAGCACGGCGGCAGACCGCGTCTCCATCGAAATTGACATGGGATCGGGGGACATCACCATCCGCTAGTGGACAGGCCTCCGCGTCTCCAGACTCGGAAGGTCGTGCTGTGTTACGTGCGCATCCGCCGCACTTGACGCGGCGATCAGTATTGGATACTGGATATTGAGTATTCAGGAGGCATGAAAGATGACCGAACAACCATCTCCGGAAAGAGAAGAGTGGGGGAGCGAGAAGGGAGAGAAGGAAGATGAGAAGCAGCACGAGAAGGAGGAAAAGCCCCGCGACATGGCCGAGAAGTGGCGGCAAGACCCGCTGAGCGCCATGGTCTGGGCGGCTATCCTCATCATCGGGGGCTTCGTCCTGATCCTGGACAACCTCCGTGTCCCCATCTTCCGAGGGAACGGCTGGGACATAGCCCTCATGTGTGCGGGCCTGATCGTCGGCGTGGAAGCTGTCGTGCGATCGCTGATACCCGAATATAGCCGGCCCATCCGCGGCACACTGATCCTCGCTGCTGTCCTCTTCGGCCTCGGCCTGAGCGGCTTCATTGGCTGGGGGGTGACCTGGGCGCTGATCATCATCGCCATTGGCGTGTCTATCCTGGTGACCGGATTCCGCCGCGGGCGATAGAGAGAAGGATAAGCCGTTCTGGGGCAGTTGCCCTGCCGAAGTCGGGAGTTCAACTCCCTCCCAACTGAACCGTACTGGGTCTGAAGGTCCCGGCACGAACTCGGTAGGTTTTGACAGCCAACCCGTGATATGATATGATGTGCCTGGCAAAGCGCCGTCACCTGCAGGTGAGCGGCGCTTTCGCGTGTGAGGTGTCATTAGTGAGCCCCCCGCAGGCTCCAAAACCATGGGGGGCTCAGGAGAGGACATGGCAGATCGTTCTTCCCGTCTGAGCGGTTTCTACAGGCACAGCGCTAAGGAGCGCCTGCGCATCGTCGCCGAGTGGGCCGACCTGGCCGAAGATGAGGTCGCCACCTTGCGCCAGGGGCTGAGCGTGGCCCAGGGCGACAAGATGATCGAGAACGTGGTGGCCACGCACGGATTGCCACTGGGCATCGCCACCAATTTCCTCATCAACGGCCGGGACTATCTCATCCCCATGGTCATCGAGGAGCCGTCGGTGGTGGCTGGGGCCAGCTACGCAGCCAGGCTTGCCCGCGCTGGTGACGGCTTCTGGACGGAAAGCACGGAGCCGGAGATGATCGGCCAGATTCAGGTGCTGGGCGTGGACGATCTGCCTGCAGCCCGTCAGCGGTTGCTGGACAACCGCGAGCGGCTGCTGGTACTGGCCAACGAGCAGGATCCGGTCATCGTCCGGCTGGGCGGCGGCGCTCGCGATCTGGAAGCACGCATACTCAATAACACTCACGCCGGCCCCATGCTGATCCTGCACCTCATCTACGACTGCCGCGACGCCATGGGGGCCAACACGGTCAACACCGCCTGCGAGGCACTGGCCCCGCTGGTCGAGGAGATCAGCGGCGGCCGCGTGCGGCTGCGCATCCTTTCCAACCTGGCCGACCGCCGTCTGGCCAGGGCGCACACGGCGATTCCAGTTGAGGCGCTGGCTCGCCCTGAAGATGGCTTCAGTGGCAAGGAGGTGGCGCAGGGGATCGTGGAGGCCTGGGCCTTCGCTGCCGCCGACCCTTATCGCGCCGCCACGCACAACAAGGGCATCATGAACGGCATAGACGCTGTGGTTTTGGCCACAGGCAACGACTGGCGCGCCGTGGAAGCGGGCGCTCACGCCTACGCCGCTCGCTCGGGCCGCTATACGTCGCTCACCCAATGGGGACGAGACGTCGAGGGCAACCTGGTGGGCTCCATCGAGTTGCCGCTGGCGGTGGGCATCGTGGGTGGGGCGACGCGGGCGCATCCTACGGCGAAGTTGGCGCTGAAGATCCTGGGCGTGAAGACGGCCCGCGAGTTGGCGCAGGTGATAGCTGCTGTGGGGCTGGCGCAGAATCTGGCCGCCATCCGCGCCCTGGCCGCTGAGGGCATTCAGCGGGGGCACATGCGGTTGCACGCTCGGCAGGTGGCCATCGCCGCCGGAGCAACGGGGGAGATGGTAGATCGCGTCGCTGCCCGGCTGGTGGCGGAGCGGCAGATTCGGCCGG
>Ga0209121_10005115_pt1 | contig 12003 bp, 12 predicted proteins | sample Cruoilmetagenom3_FD_187292 | JGI IMG/M metagenome (GOLD analysis project Ga0209121, IMG submission 187292) | Oil polluted marine microbial communities from Coal Oil Point, Santa Barbara, California, USA - Sample 3 (SPAdes) (version 2) | ecosystem: Environmental > Aquatic > Marine > Oil seeps ... | reverse complement strand
ATCCCGAAGGCAGGGAAACGGGCTTTACTTTAGAACAGAAAAAACAGGTTTTATGGCGTTGCGCAGCTTTTTTGGAAAATAAAATCTTCCTTATAACACTTCGAGTATTTCTGGGAGCAATAACCACCCTTTTCTTTCGTGGATTATGTCTCCTTGTTCGTTAATAACAAATTGTCCTGGACCCTGTTTCTCCCAACCTTCAAACTCACCGTGTTCAAACCCTAACTTCGCTGCTTCCTTCAATTTGCTTTTAACTTTTGTTATCGCTCCAATGGTCATTAATCCTAACCCATATTTTGCGTATAACTCCTCTTTCGTTGAAGGGATTACGGGAAAGTCAATTTTATATTTTTCAATAAACTCTTTAGCAACTTTTTCACCAGATTGAGTTACATAAAGCAATTTTGCTCCTTTACTTTTAATTTCAGCGACTTTTTCCATTAATATATTCAAATCCAATTGACAAATTGGGCATCCAAAGTACCTTGAGAAAATCAAGATAATCTTTTCTTTTCCTATCAATTCTCCTAAATCAATTGTTCCAGCATTGTAGGAATCAATTTTGAACAATGGAACTTTATCTCCTTCCTTTATTTTGTTTTTGCCCATTTTTCATTTTCACTTTTTTTTAATTTATTAGGTTAGTATTACCTTACATTTGATTTATTTATAATATTACTTCCTCTTGAAGCATTGCTTCTATAAGAACATCTGTTGCTTCTTCTTCAGATAAACCCTTAGCCATAAGTTCATCTAACCATTTTTGTGGAAATCGTCCTAAGGAAGCTTCGTGCGAAATGCTTGAAGTTGGGTCGGTAGCTCTAATGAAAGGGCGAGCTCTACATATTGAACCATGTCCAAGAACAATCTCACTACATTCAACGTGACCGTTACAGTAAGGCGCATTTCCTTCTGTAATTCCGTACATTAAAACTTCCCCTCCATCCTTTGCGGCAGCTTTCATTTTAATAACGCTTCTAGCATTTTCGCCCTCAAGAAAAACTGAATCTCGAATCCTTATAGAGTCTTTATTACTTTTACCAAAAGCTTTTACATTTGATCTAATAACGCTATTCTTCATTGCGTAAATATCAATTAATATTTTAACCTTACCAGGGGTTCCTTTAGTAAGATTAAAATTATTTTCGAAGACGCTATTTTCTCCAACATAAATATAGCTTACTGGAGCAACTAAAGCCCCGCTCTTTTCACCATGGTAATGGGTTTCACTATATGTAAAATTACAATTTTTTCCGATGTAATAATGACCAAACATTTTATGAATTAATCCATTTGCGTTTGGGAAGCTACAATGAGCTTGAATTTTTACATCTGTATTATCTTCGGCTATAATTCTTGGAAAAATCTCTTGAACTCCGGTCTCCTTATTTATTCCAAAACATAAGTGAATGGGTTCTTCAAGCTTCGTTCCTTCTTTTATAACGACATCAGCAACTATTCCATTTGGAATTTCGCGCCCCTTTATTACTATACCCTCAACTTGTTCGATCCCGGATATTTTGTTAAAATCTAATAAGAGTTTGGCGCCTTTGCCGTGCCCCGGTAAAAAGTCTCGAATATCTATGTTATAATCTTCTAGACTTTGTAATATATCTTCTGGATAATCGCCACTATTCATGACAAGCCCTCTTCTTTAAATATTCTATCAATATAATCGTCATCAAAGCATACTGCTCCATTTTTAAACAAAGTTCTTTTGCAAAACTCTTTAAGGCCAGCTTTAGCACAATATCTAAGCATTACTTTCGGAAATACATCAGTAACAATATGGTCGCCACGCCATATCAATGTTCCATAATCTGCTACCATTCCAATATCTTCCCGATGAGTTATTAATAAGATCGTCATGTTTAACTTTTTAATTTTCTCAAAAATATTCATAAAGTCCTCCAACACGATAAAATCCAAACCGCTATCAGGTTCGTCCAATATAATTAGTCGGGGCTCCATCGCGATAGCTGCAGCTAATTCTACTCTCTTTCTTTCTCCTCCGCTTAAAGACTCATCGATAGTTCGGTCATAATATCTTTCGGGCTCTAAATTGACAATTTTTAAAGTTTCAACGATTTTTTCTCTTAATTTTGATTTGTCTTTCATACCTAAAGAAATATATCTATGCACAGATAAACCGTCAATTCTCGCGGGTTCTTGCCATGCTAAAGTAATTCCAAGCCTTGCTCTTTCAGTTATACTCAAATTAGTAATGTCAATTCCGTCGAAGAATATTTTTCCTTTTAACGCTTTATAACCCCCTAATCCCATAATGGCATATGCTAAAGTCGATTTACCGGAACCATTTGGTCCTACGATAGCGTGAATCGAACCTTCTTTAATTCCAAAAGTAACTTCATTTACAATGACGCGCTTCTGGTCTAGAGTTGGAATTGTTAAATTCTTAAGTTCTAATAGCAATTAAAAATCCTCTAAATGTCATTATATTTATTATAATCTTATAATTCATCAAATTTTTAATATTTTATTTAAAAAATGGGAATATCAAATTTTTTGAAAAGTTAGCTAGTTCAAATCATTAACGATTCATAATAGGTTAATTTTAATATTGATCTGTTTATAATTATATAATATAAGACTTCAAATTGATAATTAAAAAAACCAAATTAAAAAAAAATTTAAAATAATAATAATCAAATAGGAGATTAGTATGGTAAAAAAAGAATATATATGTGATAAGGGTAAACGAAGCTCAATTATTATAGAAGACCTCAAAACTGAAATACAAGAAGGGGCTACAATGATTATAGGTTTTGCGGGGATTGGTCTCATTGGACCAATTGTATCCAACGCGTTAATTAAGCAAATCCCTGATATAGTTGAAATAGGATTTGTCACAAGCGAATATCTCCCTCCTATAAGCGTTTTTTACGAAGGTGTGCTAAAACATCCATTCAGAATCTATTATTCCCCTAAACATAACTTAATTGTTGGAGTCTCAGAAGTACCGTTTCAAGTTGCAACCGCTTATAACGACTTATCTAAAACCATAAATAATTGGTTATTATCTGACGATGTAAAGGCCAAGGAAGTTGTGATTTTCCAAGGAATACCTCAGCGTGGAATTATTAACGATTATCCAATATATTATGCCGCTGAAGCAAATATGGTCGACGCTTTGGAAAAGTATGGAATTAAGAAAGTAGAGAAAGGAATCATCGTAGGTCCAGAAGCGACCATATTAAACGAAGCTTTATCAAGTAGGTTAAACGCGTACGCCTTATTTACGCCTGTGTTAGAGATTCCGACTCCTGAAGCTGGCGCGGCAATTTTAGAGGTGTTAAATGAAATTTATGGTTTAAGCATAGAAACGGCCAAATTAATTGAGGAAGGGAAAGAGATTAAAGCTAAAATGCTCGAGCTAGCAGAAAAAGCGCAACAATACCAAAAGCAACAGCAATTAGGGGAACCTAAAGAAGGGTATAATCGATACTTTCAATAATTTTTTTTTTCTACTATTTTTGTTAAATATCGTGTTAAAGTTTAAAAATAGGTAATAATATTTGATAAAAACTAATTTTAATATTCATGGGCAATTTTTTTTAATTAATTTATTAGAAAGAGGTAAATTTTTATTAAAGAAAAGTTCATTCCAATTCAAATTAACCAAGAGCTCTGCATGCGTTGCGAGAGATGTGTAAAAGCGTGTAGGAACGACGCAATTTACTTTGATCATTCAATTAGGCTTGTGGATTACGCTAAATGTAAAGGATGTTTATCGTGTGTTCTAGTTTGTCCTCGAAATGCAATTCAAGTCACTTCTGTAATGCCAGGTCAGGTTCTTACTGTAAAAATAGATCATACTAAATGTACCATGTGCGAACAATGTCTTGAGGAAAACGGTAAATTTTGTCCTCAAAATCTGTTTTATAAAGGGAAAGTGAAAAAAGATGGACAAGAAGTGGATGGGATTCTCTATAATTTTAATGAAGTCGATAAGTGTCAAGGTTGTTTGAAGTGTGAGTCGGCCTGCCCTGAAGGTGCAATTAAACCTGTTGTATACATTGAGTAATTATAATTATGAAAAACTAATCTAATGCGATTTTTCTTTAACTTTTTGAATGATAAGGCTTTTAATTTCAGAAAAATCAGAAACTACTACAATTCCTTCCATGCCCTTTAATTTTTTAACATTCTCAAGTTCAATATCTCTGATTTTCAGAGTTAATGGCGTTCCATCGGGTCGAGAAGTAACAATTGGCTCAGTATCTTGATCTGAAGGGAAAATATATACTAGTTGCCCTCCTTTAATAGCTTGAGCAACACAGTTAGTAATTAGTGTATCTGCTATACCATATACAATCTTAGCGATAGTATTTGCAGAAACTGGGGCAACCAAAAATAGATCATATTTACCAAGCTGTAAGGGTCCCGCATAAAATGGTATATTTGGGGTTTTTTCTACTTTAACGTTTTCAACTGCTTTAGTTAGAGCCAACCACATTTTATACCACTTGACAACCGCCGCACCTTCCTTTGAAAGAATTACAGTAATATCAATATCATGATTATTTTGCAAATCAACCATTAAATCAATTAACTCTTGAAGCATATAACCCGTGCCAGTTATACCGCACATTAGTTTAATCAATTAACTTTCATCTCTTTTAAAACTAAATTTCAAATATAAATTTGATTAATTTAAATAATTAAGTACTTTTGATATTTGTTAGGTAAATTTTCAACTCATTGAAAAATATTTAGATTATAATAATAATTGGACTACTCTTTTTTTAAATTGTATATAAAATAATTAAAAATATTAACAATAAATACTTAAAATAATTTTAAACACATTAAAATAAGGTGCAATTCTATGGAATATGCAATTGAAACTTCCAATTTAAAAAAATATTTTGGCGATATCCACGCCGTTGATGGAATTGACTTAAAAATTCCCAAAGGGTACTTATATGGTGTACTTGGACCAAATGGAGCCGGAAAGACAACTACAATTCGAATGTTATCTACAATTCTTTACCCAACGGACGGAGAGGCTACGGTTTTAGGATTTAATCTAATAAAAGAAGCAAGTGAGATAAGAAAGAGAATTGGTGTATGCCCGCAAGAACTGGTAATTTATCCTCGTTTAACGGCAAGAGAAAATGTTCATCTTATTGCTCAAATGCATGGTATCATTAAAAAAGATTATAAAGAACGGACTGATGATTTACTTGGAAGGATGAATCTATTGGATCGAGCTGATTCTTTGTCCAAGACTTATTCGGGCGGAATGAAACGAAGACTAAATGTATTAATGGCTGTAATTCACGAACCAGAGTTAATTTTTTTTGATGAACCTACAGCTGGTTTGGATCCGCAATCACGACGAGTTGTATGGGACTTTATTAAAGAGTTCCAAGAAAAAGAGGGCACAATAATCTTAACAACCCATAACATGGAGGAGGCTGACGATCTCTCAGATGAACTGCTTATAATTGACTACGGAAAAATTATTGCCAAAGGCACCCCAAGCGAATTAAAAAGAAAGCTAGGGGAGGGAGATATAATAGAATTCAAGATTAGCAACCCCGAAAAAAGGGATGAAGTCATTGAACTTGCTACAACACTAGATTTTATACGCTGGGGAAAATCGGTAGGTAAACGGCGAATTCTTTTAAACGCTCTTGATGGTTTAAGACGAATCTCTGATATTATGGATGTTGTAAAAGTAGAAATGAAGGATTTATCTGTTCGTGAGAACACTTTAGAAGATGTATTTATTGATTTAACAGGAAGGAGGTTGCGAAATTAATGAGCTCTCAACTTAATAAAACTCAAAAACCTAATCGGTTATGGCATTTAGTGGTCAAAAATTTAAAGTCAATGATAAGAGATAAAGCCAATGTAGTATGGTTGTTAGGATATCCAATTCTATTTATTCTTTTATTTCGTTTCGCTTACGGAATTGAGGTTTTTGAATTTATGGGTGCAGGACTTCTAATTACTGGACCAGTAGTAATAATTTCAACATTAGCATCGCATTTTGCTGAAGAAAAAGAATTAGGGGCAATTCAGCGTTTAATAACTACACCCGTGTCTCGGCATACAATTCTTTTATCTGGGTTATTCTCTCAATTAATTGTTGGAGCAATTCAAATTGTTATTATACTTATCGTTGCAGCTTTAGCTGGTATGACTTTTCACCCTAATACGAATATTTTTCTCCTTTTCTTTATTCCTTTCTTAATTACATTTACTTCTCTTGGATTTGGGTTAATTTTAGCATCCTTTATAAAAACAAGCAGTTCAGCTGGGGGTTTAGCATGGTTCATAATATTACCCCTTCAATTCCTTGGAGGAACCTTTGTACAAGAACCATTAGTAGATTTTCTCCCTACTTCCCTCGCAGTAAAAGCAATGCGGAGCGTAATGAATTTAGGAAGCGTATCTTTTGATTTGGTTGGCTTAAATCTGATATTTATTACTCTTTGGGCTATTGGTGGAATTATTCTCGGTATTATACTTTTTCAACGGAAAACTGCAATTTTATAATTATCGTAATTACCAAGTTGTAAGGGTCCGGCATAAAATGGTATATTTGGGGTTTTTTCTACTTTAACCTTTTCAACTGCTTTAGTTAGAGCTAACCACATTTTATACCACTTGACAACCGCCGCACCTTCTTTTGATAGAATTACAGTAATATCAATATCATGATTATTTTGCAAATCAACCATTAAATCAATTAACTCTTGAAGAATATAACCCGTACCAGTTATACCAACTATTAATTTAAATGTCATGCCTAAAAATTATAAATGATTATTTTTTAATATAAATTCAAATCATTAAATTAAAAACTTTAAGGTTTTTCTTATTTATTTATCTTTTTATTTACAGATTTAATTGATTTTTTCCAATTTATTTATAAAACCCAATCATAAGAGTTAATAATTTAAGTATGATAATTATTAAAATATAAGAATCGAAAATTTTTGTTTGTAATTAATTATGGATGCATCAAAGTATGTTTATCTTGATTATGCCGCGACTACGCCAATGGATCCCCGCGTGATTGAAGAAGTTAATAAACATTTCAGAGAATCGTATGGAAATTCTTCGAGTCTACATTCGATAGGTCAAAAAGCTGCTCAAATCTTAGTGAAATCTCGCCAGACAGTAGCGTCATTAATTAACGTTCAGAGAGATGAGATATTTTTTACATCTTCAGGGACAGAAGCGGATAATCTGGCAATATTGGGAGTTGCGTTTAAAAATAAGAGCAGAGGAAATCATATTATTACTTCTGCAATAGAGCATCATGCCGTCGAAAATGCATGCAAACAGTTAGAAAAAAAAGGTTTTAAGGTAACTTTCCTACCTGTAGATAAATCTGGTTTAATAAATCTAAAAGAGTTAGAAGATAAAATCACGGACAAAACAATCCTTATCAGCGTAATGTTTGCAAACAACGAGATAGGAACTATTGAACCCGTTAAAGAAATCGGAGAAATTGCTAAAAATCACGATGTTATTTTCCATACGGACGCTGTTCAAGCGTTTGGTAAAGTTCCAATTGATGTAGATGAGATGAACATCGATTTACTTTCAGCGGCTGCTCACAAAATATATGGTCCTAAGGGTGTAGGAATGCTGTACATACGAAATAAAGGAATTAGAAATGGTTGGGGAAAGTACATTGAACCAATTATGTATGGTGGAGGTCACGAGCGAGATATGAGGCCGAGTACAGTAAATATTCCCGGGATCGCAGGTTTTGCAAAAGCGGTGGTAATAGCTAAAGAAGAAATGTCAAAAGAAATTGAAAGGGAAACTAAATTACGCGATAAGATTATCCATACTGTACTTAATAATATTGAAGATTCGTATTTAAATGGACACACGTCTCAGCGATTACCTAATAACGTTAACCTGGGATTTAGATTTATCGAAGGAGAATCTATTGTTTTGGATTTAGATGGAGAAGGAATAGCTACATCCACGGGTTCAGCGTGTTCTTCGAAATCATTAGAGCCTTCTCACGTATTACTAGCTATAGGTTTGAGACCCGAAGAAGCCCATGGTTCTTTAAGGGTTACAGTTGGGAGGTTTACTACGGAAGAAGATGTAGATTACTTCTTAGAAAAATTACCCCCCATAATAGGGAGACTTAGAAAAATGTCACCTCTTAAAAAGGGAGTGAATTATATGTTTAATGATAAATCTCATTAACAAAATTATCATTAAGATATCAATTAGTAATATCTCTTTATAAACTTTTTAACTTAAACAAGAAATTTAACCAAAGGACCCATTCCTAATATTGTTGATACGGTTGATCCAAAAAACAATTGTATAATTATGAACGAAGATATAAGTACCGAACTAAATTTATTGGTTTTTTCATAAATTAAAGAATTTAATATAATAACAGCTAAAACAACTAAATAAGTAGCAAAAGCAGCAGAAATTAAGAATAATTTAGTAGAAAATGCCATTAAAAGCATTATATTCAAAATAGCTAATAATGAAGTAATAATTGTTCTCTCAGAGGACTTTAAAAAATAAAGCCCTGGATATATTACTTTTCTATAAAATAATTCCATAACTACATAAAATGGATAAATAGTTAAAGTTAGTATATAATTTAAAGCATTAACCGGTGTAAAAAAGGCAAATGGATAACAGAAAGAATAATAAACATACAACCCCAAAAATAACACAGTAGAGAAAAGAGAATATGCTAACACATTTTTATGAAATTGAGATTTTACTTCATTTTTTAATCTTGATTTAATATATAAACTAAGTCTTTCTCCAATTTTCTCAGCGCTTAAAGCATATTTAATAAAAATAGCTATAAAATAAAGAAGAATAAGGGAAATGGAAGCAAAAATGAGACCGACTATTCCCATTATACTAATGAATACAAACCAAATACTTAAAAAAATAGTAAAGTATAGTGTAATTTTAATTATCTGTTTAATAATTTCAAATTTTGAGAGTTGTTTTTTAATTTTCGGTTGATACACCTTTTCATCGTTATCTTTTATTGAAAAATATTTTGAACAGAATACAATAATTGCTAAAGCAATTATTGGTCCATTTATCGCCTCAGAGTTGAAAAAATGTAATTCAAACCAATTAATTGTATCAATTAATACTTTATCAGAAAACAAAAAATGGGGGCCTCCTATTAAATGCTCCGTAACTGTTATTAATTTGCACTGTGTTAAGTTTTGGGCAACTAAAGCGTTTTCTTCAAATGGAACAGTTGTATCGTAAATAGATTGGATAACAAGTAAATTACTAGGATTTGTTTCATTTATTATCTTTCCAGGAATGTAATTCATTAAAGGATGGTCCTTATTCATCCCAAGAAAATCTGCTGAAAAATTAACCAATCCTGCCCATGTAACAGTTACTTTAAAACGATTGTCTAAAGCTCCGTTCATTAAGGCAATCATTCCTCCAAATGAATGACCAATAAGTCCTATTTGAGAAGAATTTATATTCGCATAAACAGGCAAAGTCTCTATAACATCTAACAATCGGGAACACTCTTGAGCAATTGCAGGAATCTTATTGTTTGGATCTATATCCAATAAACTACCTGAGCTTTCACCATCGCCCCTATAATCGAGACATGCTACGTAGAAACCTCTTTTCGTAAATTCATTTGGTATTCTTGGGTCAAGATCTTTCTGACCACCAAGGCCGTGAGTAAAAATAATTAATGGAGATTTTTCTTGGAAATCTCTTTTATCGTTTGGATAAAATAAGTTTGCATAAATCTTTGTACCAGACGAGTTAAATTCGATTCTCTCATAAAAAACGTAGCTTTGAAACCTATCTGTATATAAAAATATCAAGGAAATTGCAAAAAAAATAATAGAAAGCCATAATAGATGCCTATATCTATTTTTAACACGCTTTTTCATAACACGAGTCTAATAATTATTTTAATGGTTCATTTATTTGCTTAAGAGGAATTATTCCGGGTTTATTTTGATTCGGATTTCCTAATCCAAAATATAATTTTGTATTAAAAGCTATAGTTCTGGCTCTACGATATTTCATACGACATATAATAGGATCATCAGCCAATAAATTCAATAACCCGTCATCTGTTAATCCTTTATTATTATTATAGACTTCATTTAATTGCTCCTCAGCATATTTCTGCCTTTTTTTTGAATATTTTTGCTTGATAAGATACTTTTGCAAAGAATTAGAAATATAAGTATTTGATCTTACTATTGTATTTGAAACATCTTCTCGTTTATATTTAGATGGTAGAATTTCTAATCCTATAATTTTTGATTCATCTGCTATGAGAAGCGTGCCGCTAGTTGGACTAGGTGTTTTAATTATGAAATTATACAATGTTTCAGCAGTATTGCACGTTTCAAATGCTATTCTTGCTTTAATTGAACATGGAATTGATATAGCTCCTTTCATACGGTTTTTAATAACAGTTACATTTAAAGCTACACCATAACTATTCCTTCCAACTGGCAAACTTAATAAAGCTCCAGCTCTTAATGAAAAGATATCAGGCTTATTAGGCATTTTTATCAATGTAAATGTTAAAGTAGGCTTAAACATGACCGCTAAATCAAAATTTTGTCCTGTTAATGTTGAATCTTGATTTATTACGCCGAAAGATGTACATCCAAAATCATAAGAATGAAGAGCTAAGTCGTAATTATCCCCTGGAATTAATTGACCATAAAGGATATCTAAAAAACAATTTTGTAAAAGAATATCTTCGTAAGAAATATTTTCTAAAGCGTCAGCCATCCCCTGCATTTCTTGTTGTAAATACTTTGGAATAAATTCTTCATATTCTTGAGCCATAATAATAAATTTTTGATAAGTATGTCTTTTAGCAATATATTTAAGTGCAAGAACTTCAATAAGTTCTTTCAAAACACGAATTTTATTCGAGAGAAATTTGCCTTCAAGAAAACCCAAATCATAATAACTAAACGCGTAAATCTCTAAATATTTTTGACCATTAGATTCGTGCCAAATAGCATAACTCCCATCTATATTTTCAATTTTTTCCATATTTTGTTTATAATAATGTTTTTATTAATCATTCTTATATGTTTAATATGAGAAAGTAATTTTTATTTTTTGATATCAAACACCATTATTAATAATTTTTAATTGATGTAAAAGGTTAGATTTTACTTATGGACGATCAAAAAAAGCTCGCAATAGTAATTTTAATAGGAGGAAAAAACATCCGCTTTGGAAACGAATCTGCTGCTGTTTTAGATATACTCGGAAAGCCGTTAATTTTACACCAAATAGAAACGCTTTCTAAATTTGACGAAGATGTTTTTTTGATTGCTAACTCAGAATATCAGATCAATTCCTATTATAAGGAGATTGATTTTCCAAGAGACATTAACTTTGTTGTTGACGATACAGATATTATTGGGGAATCGGATGTAAGAACACCAATGTTAGGTATATATTCTGGATTTAAAGAATTGAATAATTTAGGTTTTGAAAAGGGTTTTCTATTATCGGGCGATATGCCTTTAATCAAACCCGAAGTGGTCGAACTATTGATTAAAGAAGTCGAAGGATACGATTGTTGTATTCCAAGATGGAAAAACGGTTTTTTGGAGCCGTTATTCGCCATATATCCTGTTGAAAAAACGTATGAACTTGCGAAAAAAACAATTCAAGAAAAAAATTACGCTTTTAACAGTATAATCGATAAGACTTGGAACATAAATTACATATCTGTTGAGGAATCGATAAAGCCCTTAGATCAAAATTTAGTCGGCTTAATTAATGTAAACGGCCCTATCGATTTAGAGAAGGTAATCAAATTATTCGAATAATTCTAATAACTAAAAATTATCGTTCTCTATTTTTTTGCATCTTAATTTTTCCTAATAAACCTTATACTCTAAAAAAAATTGTTTAACTTAATGGATAAAGAGGAATTTAAATTTTTAGATAAAACTATAGAGCTCGAAAAAAGAGAAGAATTAGATTCTTCCT
>Ga0209121_10005114_pt1 | contig 12003 bp, 10 predicted proteins | sample Cruoilmetagenom3_FD_187292 | JGI IMG/M metagenome (GOLD analysis project Ga0209121, IMG submission 187292) | Oil polluted marine microbial communities from Coal Oil Point, Santa Barbara, California, USA - Sample 3 (SPAdes) (version 2) | ecosystem: Environmental > Aquatic > Marine > Oil seeps ... | reverse complement strand
AAAGAGATAATTAATGGCACGTGCGTTCCCTGTAGGGTTTTCCCCCATCCTAGCTGCTGTCTCCCGAGAGTGAAGCCTGCCCACCAAAATACCGTCTTGAATAAGAGATGTTCTCGTTGCTGGCACCCCTTCATCATCGTATTTGTAGCTCCCTCTCAAACCAGGAATAGTAGCATCATCAATAATATTGAGGTGCTTAGCTCCAAATGTCCGCCCCAGGGTCATGATATTATACAATTGCTTGTTCTGATAAACGAAATCAGCTTCTGATAAGTGTCCGAAAGCCTCGTGAACGAAAACTCCAGCTAAAACAGGATCTAAGATTATAGTATGTTCACCCCCTTTTACATGAGGAGCGGAAAGGAGAGATGCGGCGCGCCTGGCTATCTCCTGCACTTGATCATGTAGCCTCTCTACAGCTGAGAAATCGCCATTACTTCCTAAACTCAACCCAGCTTGCTGAACCTCATTACCCTGACACGCTATAGCTGTCAGCCGCAAGGCAATATCCGGTTTACTTTGCTCAATATAACTACCTTCAGAATTAACAAAAGTGACCTTACGTTTAACATCACGATAATCAATCCTAGAGCTTTGAATTTTTGAGCTGCCTAATATAATACTATTATATTCATCAAGAAGCCGCTTCTTAACCGCTAATGTAATATCGGTCAAGCTTCTCTCCAATTCTTGGGTTACTATATCTACCACAGGCTCCGCCGCAGGAAACCCGAAGCCCTCCCCGCTGGCCAACCTTGCCTCATCTACCGCTAGCGCCACCCTTTCCCGTAGCTTGTCAAGACGATTAAAGCTTACAAAACCCCAACTGCCTTTAACCAAGGCTCGGATATTGCCACCAGAACTACAAGTCCTGTTTACTTCCTCCAGACTGCCACTTCGGCAAATAACGCGAGTGGCTTCACTCCCTTCAAAGTGGATCTCAACGTAGTCAGCATTATGCCCTTTCAAGGCATCGGTAAATTGATTACGCACAGATTCATCTCCCAGTATAGATTAACGAAATAAAGACATAGACTCCCGCCAAGACATATTATATACTCTAGTCGTTGTTTCTTAAAATTGTCGAATATAGAGTATACTATATGTATCAACAACTGAAGAGAGCATGTGAATGAGATCCAGTATTATTGGGAAGATTGAAAAAGCTAAGAGGTATGCCCAAGAGCCGGACCGTGTTACTTTATCGGGCCTCGCAGCCGACTTTCGCGGAGAGAATAACAGCTATAAGTTAAGCTATTCTAACGGAAAGTGGCAATGCTCCTGCCATTTCTTTTCTCAATGGGGAACATGTAGCCATACTATGGCATTACAACAAATATTAGCCAATGTCTTGCCTAAGGAAGCTCTTAGCTCTCCTCTAGAATAACTTGCCTCCAGAAGTTTGAAGCCCCGCCATATAATCCAAAGCCTCCGCCACCACAAACAGGGAGCCTGTAACACAGATGAGGTCACTCTTCCTAGCTAGAGCTAAAGTCTGAGAAAGAGCTTGGCCCACGGCATTAGTAATTTTGGGCTTGATGCCAGCTTTGGCAAACTCAGCGGCTAAATCTAAAGGCGAAGCGGCCCGGGGATGTGAAGAGCGCGTGACAACAACTTGAGTAGAGAGAAAAATTAATTCTTTCACTATTCCTGATATGTTTTTATCACAAGATGCACCCATAATAAGGAAAAGTTTGTCATAATTGAAATGCGCTTTAATATTCTCCACTAATCTCTTCATAGACGCCACGTTGTGAGCACCATCAACCAGCATAATAGGATTGTGGCTTAAGATCTGGAATCGCCCAGGCCATTCAACACGGGCAAGCCCTTGAGCAATAGCCTTAGTAGAAATAGCACACCCTGAAGAGGCCAAAACCTCCAGAGTAGCCACGGCAGTGGCAGCATTCTCAATCTGGTAGTTCCCCAAGAGTGGGATAGTAAAGTGGTGAGTGCCCATCTTACTCTGAACTACAAATGATTGCTTGTGAAAGTCACTTGTTAACTTACGCCAAGTAACATCTTCACCCACCTGAACTAGCCGCGCCTCCCGGCGGCGGCAGATCTCTCTAATTACCGCAGTCACCTCTCTCGGCTGAGGAGAGAGTATCACCCAACAACCAGGCTTAATGATGCCCGCTTTTTCGCAAGCTATCTTCTCCAGACTATCACCAAGAATTTGTGTGTGCTCCAAGCTAATAGGAGTGATGACGCAGGCCTCAGGTTTAACCACGTTGGTAGCATCCAACCTGCCGCCTAAACCCACTTCCAGAACTTGAAAGTCTGCTCTTTCTTGCCTGAAGTAAACAAAAGCAAGCACGGTCAACACCTCGAAAAAAGTCAACCGCCTGCAGGAAGGTTCATGCTTCATTGTTTCAAGATAAGGTTTAAGCTCAGTCACCAGGGCAGCAAATTCAGTTAGGGAAATTAAATTGCCATCCATCCTAATTCGCTCCCTTAAATTATGGAGATGCGGAGAGGTATATAGCCCCGTCTTATAGCCAGATGTGCTCAAGACTTGAGCGATCATAGCCGCTGTGCTCCCCTTCCCTTTCGTACCAGCTACATGAACAGTTTTGGCAGCTAAATGAGGGTTGTTCAAGCGCTCTAAAAGCTCTTCTATATGCTTTAATCCATAGCCACGCGAAGTATAGGGTATCCCCGGGAGCATCTCATAATCAATAAAACTATGGATATATTCTTCTGCTTGGGTACAATTCACTTTATTATTCTCAAATCTTTTCAATTATACCATCCGCCTAACATACCTATCGCATCCCCACCAGGGGATTGCAAAAACTATTGTTACGTGGCAAACTCTAGAGTAGAAACTGTGCTCTGAATTCAATCGCCTCTGAAAAGTATAAGGATATATCCAAGATGAACAACTCAAAACCCGTTCGCCTACCCCAACTAGCATGGTATGGAGATACCGAGATTAAGATAGATTTCCCCAGCTCGTGGGATGTTACCGTCTGCCGTATGCATGGCCATGACACCCCTCCCTTAAACGAAGATAATATCAGAAAAGCTTTCCATAATCCTATTGGCTCTAAGACCATAAAGGAGTTAGCTAAAGGGAAAAATGAGGTTGTAATACTCTTCGACGACATGTCGAGAGCTACACCTTCTGCCACATTGATACCCTATGTTTTAGAGGAACTTGCCGCCGCCGGCATTCCCGATGATAACATACGCTTCATAGCTGCCATTGGAGCTCATGGCGCAATGAACGGAATAGATTTCAGGAAAAAATTGGGGGACGAAGTGATGGGCAGGTTTCTAGTCTATAATCATAACCCATATGAAAACTGCACTCCTCTTGGATTAACCAGCCAAGGTACACCATTGTCAATCAACAGCGAAGTAATGTCCTGTGATCTCAAGATTGGTATCGGCTCTATCGTACCACACCCATACAGCGGCTTTGGCGGCGGCAGTAAGATAATCCTCCCCGGCGTTGCATCTATGGAAGCCATAGATGCTAATCATACAAGGCTTGGGCTTTCCCCAACAATCGGCATAGGTAAATACGAAGGCAATATGCTGCACAAAGACATGAATGAAGCTGCTAGAATGGCAGGACTTGACGTTAAGATAGATGCCATATTTAATTTGAAAAGAGAGATAACAGCTCTTTTTGTTGGCGACCCAATAGAGGAACATATAGAGGGAGTGAAGTTAGCCAGAGATTATTATGCAACGAATATGGTCAGCGATGCTGATATCGTCATCGCCAATTGCTATTCCAAGGCGAACGAGATGTGTCTCGCTCTTCCAATAGCATCCTCGCTTCTATCCCAAAAAGGTGGCGACATAGTACTTATAGCAGTTACACCTGAGGGGCAAATAAATCACTATTTAGAAAGAAGTTTTGGGAAGAAGTTTGGCGGCAGGAGCTGGCAAATAACAAGAAACCTAAGCAAAAACCTGCTTCGTAACATCAGGAGGCTAACTGTCATGACACCTTACTCAGACAAGGTCGGTGGCGACTGGGTGGCGCCATATAGCTTGATTCATCAAGCTAAAACATGGGCAGAGGTAGCCCATGAACTTAAGAACAGATATGGTGCTACAGCAAAGGTAGCAGTAATACCAGATGCAACAGCGCAGTATTTTCCTGAAGCATTAACTATGGAAGGAGACGCAGATGATTAAAACTATTGCAATTTCCAAAGCTCAAGCCTTACCCAAGGCAATAAAGTACACTGATATTCGCAGTTATGCTTTTACATTCCTCTTTGTTTCGTTAAGCACAGCTACACCTTGGGTTTTTCATCAATTCCACTTAGCCGGGCCTATTTTTCTACCTATGCATTTCTTCGTGCTAGTGGCTGGATTGTTATTCGGTTGGAGAGCAGGGCTAATAGTTGGGCTATCCACTCCCATAATTAGCTTTGCCATATCAGGCATGCCAGCTGTAGTGCTCCTGCCCCAGATCATAGCAGAGGTTTCAGTATATGGATTAGTCGCTGGAATTCTACGCGAGAAGTTTAATCTTCAAGTGATATGGTCATTAATTGGGGCAATGATAGGGGGGCGCTTGACATTACTTTTAGTATTATCAACGACTTACCTTATGAAAGGAGCAACTTACAGCCCCCTCAGCATCTATACAGTAACAGGCGGGGAGATAAACCCCCTCGCTTCTTTTTGGTCAACTATCACACTAAGTTGGCCAGGGATTATTATCCAACTGATATCTATACCACTAATCATTAAATTTTTAAAGATAACTATAGCCAAAAATAGCAGGAGAGGCAGCTAACTTTGAATGAAACACCTCTATTCAAGCAGTTCTTAGTAAGCAGTAATACTCTTTGGGCATACAAAGGTGACAAATTGCTGTTTATATCCAGTAAACATGGTCTACAGCCGCTATTTGAATATGTTGACAAAGGTGCACCATTTCAGGGCAAGATTAAAATATTCGATAAGGTAGTAGGCAATGCTGCTGCTTTGTTAATGGTAAAAGCTAAATGTAAGGAAATTTATAGCCCCCTGGCCAGCGAACTTGCGCTCAAAACGTTACACCATTACAACATTCAATATCATATTCATAGTACCACACCATACATTCAAAACCGCGAAGGGGAAGATATGTGCCCAATGGAAAAATTATCCATTGATAAAAACCCTGAGGAATTCTACACAGCAGCAAGACCCCTGTTTTATCGCCCTACAGGAAAGCCTAAGGCAGGGAACAGGGCACAAGGAACTAAGCATTGAATTTTATTGATAAGCTACTTAATATTAGCCAGAAGAACGAAAGCCTGCTTTGCATTGGGCTCGACCCCAACCCGGATTTAATACCCAAAGTAAGCATCTTAGAATTTAACACCGCTATCATCGATGCCACCAGCGATTTAGTATGTGCCTACAAGCCTAATTTGGCTTTTTATGAAGCTCTAGGAATCGAAGGTATGGCCATCTTACAAAAGACTATTGAACACATACCCGACAACATTCCCATAATTGGGGATGCCAAGCGTGGCGACATAGGCAACACTGCTAAAGCTTACGCTAAAGCTCTTTTCTCCACCTTCGACTTCGATGCCGCCACAGTCAATCCATACATGGGGTTTGACTCCATAGAGCCTTTCATTAGTTACCACGATAAAGGAATATTTATTCTATGTCGAACGTCAAACCCCAGCGCTATAGACTTTCAGAACCTCCGTTGCCCTACTGGCACCCCACTCTACAAAATGGTGGCACACAAAGCCAAAGAGTGGAATATTTATAACAACATTGGTTTAGTAGTTGGAGCCACCTACCCTGATGAATTAAGAGAACTTCGCTCAATCTGCCCTGAGATGTGCCTGCTCATTCCAGGCATAGGCACTCAAGGCGGCAATTTGACTTTAACAATCAGCTATGGAGTGGATACTCAAGAAAAAAATGCAATTATCAATGTATCAAGACAAATTCTTTATGCCTCACGAGAAAGAGACTTCGCGCAAGCAGCCAGAAATACTGCCGAGAGAATACGAAACCAAATCAATTCATGCTTACCTTCCCACCTGAAAGCAAAATAAACACGTTTGTAATAATTGCTCCTTCGTAGAGAAAAGGGATTTTAAAATAAGCTGAACGTGCTAAAATCATGACTCGCTGCATTTTCCACATCGATTTGGACGCTTTCTTCGTTTCTGTAGAGCGAACACTTAATCCGAATCTAATGAAAAAACCAGTAATTGTCGGGGGAGACCCCAGGCGGCATGGGGTAGTAGCTTCCGCCTCCTACGAAGCTCGCCCCTTCGGTATCCACGCCGGCATGCCATTATTCAAGGCCCATCGCCTTTGCCCCCAAGCCATTTTCATCCAAGCTGATTTCTCTCACTATAGAGAGCCGTCGCAGAGATTTATGGAGATCCTGGCTGACTTCTCCCCCCACATTGAGCCTCTAAGTATTGATGAAGCATATCTCGACGTCTCCGGATATGAAGAACCATTTGGTTCTTCTCAGAAACTAGCCCTTGTTGTAAAGAAACGAATATATGAAGAGCTCAAGCTCACTGCCTCTATAGGAATTGCTACGTGCAAAGTGATAGCTAAAGTCGCCTCTGATTTATGCAAGCCTAACGGATTGTTGGAAGTAGCGCCAGGAGAAGAACGCCTCTTCTTAAACCCTCTCCCGCTGGCTAAATTGCCAGGAGTGGGCAAAAAAACAGAGCAAATGTTACAAGAAATGGGCATAGCCACCATAGGTCAATTAGCAGCACTTCCTCTGGACACAATTGAAAAACGCTTTGGAAAATTTGGCACAGTAATCCATGGCCATGCCAACGGAATAGATGGCCGAGAAGTAGAAGCGCCCGGTGAAACCAAATCCATTAGCAAGCAAATCACATTCGCCAAGGATAACTCAGACCGCCATTGTCTTGAGGCCAGCCTCCACCACTTATGTGACCAAGTTAGTACAGAGCTCCGCTATCTAGACAAGCAGGCAAGATGTGTAACCCTGAAGCTAAGATATGCTGACTTCAAGACACTCACCCGCCAAGTTACCTTAAAAGAAGCAACCGATGTTAGTCATGTCATCTTTGACACAGCTTTACAGCTACTGCGCAAAACTTTAGCGCAAAAAGAGAAGGCAATCCGACTTATAGGCATTAAGCTATCAAGCTTATCTGGCAAGGAAAAGCAACTCTACATGTTTGACACCAGAATAGAGAAATGGAGACATTTGGATAAAGCCATCGACCAGATCCGAAGAAAATATGGGTCATCATCTCTCAGGAAGGGTAAAGATATCTTCATCTAAACAGATATGGAGACTTGTTTTTAGCTTGGGACACTGAGTATAATTAGGCAAATTACTTATAAAGGAGGGGGAAATGCCACCTTATGCTTTTTTTCATAAACGATTCATGCCATTGTCTGAAGCCAAGATCGGAATTTTAACTCACGCTCTTCACTATGGCACCGCTTGCTTTGAGGGTATCCGTGCCAATTGGGATAGCGAGCGGCAAAATTTTTGTCTCTTCCGCATGGAGGATCATTATAAGCGCATGCTTAATGGCTGCCGTATACTGAAAATCGAGCTTCCCTATTCTGTGAGTAAATTATGCCAATTAACCAGCGAGCTTATAGAAAAAAGTGGATTCCGTGAAGACGTATACATCCGCCCCCTGGCCTACAAGAGTTCTGAGACTATAGGAGTTCGCCTTCATGGGCTGGAAGATGATTTTCTTATAATTGCGACCCCTCTCCCTCCTTATCTCGGCACAGAAGGCATCCATTGCTGTACTTCGTCATGGCATCGTATTGATGACACCATGATACCGCCTAGAGGCAAGATATGCGGTGCTTATGTGAATAGTGCTTTAGCCAAAACCGAAGCTCGGGAAAATGGCTTCGACGAAGCTATCTTCCTAACCCACGATGGACATGTTTCGGAGGGCACAGGAGAGAACATTTTCCTTGTTGCCAATGGCAAATTAATCACGCCTCTTTCCTCCGATAATATTCTCTTGGGGATCACTAGAGCCACTGCAATAAAGCTAGCTAAAAATGAGTTAGCCTTAGATACTATAGAGAGACAAGTAGATAGAAGCGAGCTCTACTTAGCTGAAGAATGTTTCTTTACCGGCACCGCAGCACACATAGTACCGATTATAGAGATCGATCATCGTTTAATAGGCAACGGACAAACTGGCAAAATAACCGCCGCATTACAAAAATCATTCCACGAAGTGATACTGGGCAGAAATCCCAACTATCTTGATTGGTACACCATGCTCTCTCCGCAACCGAATAAAGACACAGCGTGAATTCTGGTTTTTACAAAGAAAACCTGGAATTTAGATATACCCCTAAAGGCTCGGGCAAATATGGGGGTGTTAATCCTGCGCTTCCTCTTACTTTATGTTGAACGCTTCGGCTCAACGACGGTAGCAACGTTCAACTTTTTCATTAAACGGGATTTAAGCCTGGCACTCTTATTCCTATGAAAAACTCCCTTGCTTACAGCCTTGTCCAGGCTGCTTATAGCTGTCGCAGTTTCCTGCTGCGCTAATTCCAGCTCTCCATTACTAATAAGCTTCCTTGCTTTACTCACGCGAGTTCTAGTACTACTTCGCACCAGGCGATTTCGCAACCGCTTTCTCCCCGCTGAGCGGGCTGCTTTTTCAACTGTTTTGCTATTTGGCATCTGTTCCTCCTTCCCTTACTACATTTATCACATTCCACAGTGAGTAAATTCTAGAGACTACTTTATTTAAGTGAGCCGCACTTTTAATTTCGAGAGCAAAGTACAACGACGTAACATTGTTATCATGGTGATTCACATTAGCACCGGTAATATTCACTCCCTCCTCAGATATAATAGCACTAATATCCCGAACTAAGCCAACTCTATCCCAAGCATCGATTTTAATAGTTACAGGATAAACCTGCCCCACATCCCCCCAACTCACATCAATCAACCGTTCTTTTTCTACTTCATTAATAATGTTAGGGCAATCCTTACGATGCACAGTGATGCCACGGCCCTGAGTAATATACCCTATAATTTCGTCTCCAGGCAAGGGGTGACAACAACCAGCCAACCGAGTGAACAAATCACCAACACCTAACACTTTGACACTTGAAGGACTACTCTTCCGAGGAGGCGAAATTCCAATTGCCTCACCAGGCGGCTCCAAATCCAAGCTTAATTTAAGTGATACTTGAGAGAGAGTAATATTACCGTGACCAAGAGCAGCAAAAAAATCATCTGCGTGCTTATAGTTAAATTGATGTGCCAATTTATCAATGCTGGATAAACTAATGCCCAAACGTTTAAGTTCCTTATTCAAAAGCTGCTTGCCAGCATCCACACTTTGGCCTCGTTCCTGTTTATTGAACCATTGCCGAATCTTACCTCGAGCGTGAGACGTTTTAATATAATTGAGTTGAGGGTTAAGCCAATCTAAACTGGGGCCTTTCCTACCTTTAGCAGCAATAATTTCTACAATATCTCCGTTGCCAAGTATGTAATTTAAGGAGACTAAGCGACCATTCACTCTCGCCCCGATGCACCCATAGCCCAAATCCGTATGAATTCGGAAGGCGAAATCCAGAGGAGTAGCTCCCTTAGGCAAATCTTTTATATCTCTCTGTGGAGTATAGACAAATACCCGATCCCCGAAGATATCAGTTTTAACAGATTCCAGAAACTCCTCGCCATCAAATTCCTCTCGTAACTGAGAAATATCACGCAGCCAAGATATTTTATGCCCAAATGGCAAGTCTACCTTTCCACCTTCCTTATAATGCCAGTGAGCCGCCACTCCATACTCAGCAACCTGGTGCATATCGTAGGTCCGAATCTGTATTTCTAGCGGAGTTGTGTCTTGGCATATTACCGTAGTATGTAAGGATTGATAGCCATTGTCTTTAGGGTTAGCGATAAAATCATTAAACTCTTCAATCATAGGATGCCAAAGATTGTGAATCGTTCCCAATATCTTATAACAATCCGAAACCGAGTCCACTAACACACGTAAGGCAAAAAGGTCATGAATATCAGCAAAACTCTTGCCTTGTGAAGCATACTTATCCAGTTTCTGATAAACGCTGTAGATATGTTTCGGCCTACCAAAAATCTTAGCCTCTATGCCAGCCTTGTCTAATTCTCGGTGCAGTGTTTGACTGGCCTCATCTATAAATTTTTCCCGCTGCTCTCGTTTTTCAGCTATCAAACGAATAATCCGGCGATATTGCTGTGGCTCCAAGTAGCGCAAAGCCAGGTCCTCCAATTGCCATTTTACATCCCACATACCCAAACGGTGCGCCAGAGGCGCATATACTTCCGCTGTCTCCTGTGCAATCGCACGACGTCTCTGCAAAGGCAGTGCCCCTAGAGTGCGCATATTATGTAGTCTGTCAGCTAACTTAATAATGATCACCCGTAAGTCTTCAACCGTAGCCACAAGCATTTTGCGCAAATTTTCAGCCCGAACTCCTGATTTCCCCCAACGCTCCTCAGACCGATTTGTGATTTTTTTCAGCTTGGTAACACCGTCAACTAATTTAGCTACCTCAGATCCAAATTTAACTTCAATCTCATCCAGCGATACATCACAATCTTCAGGAATATCATGCAGCAAGGCAGCAATTAAAGTATCTCTGTCGAGGTGCAGGTTAGCCAAGGTCATAGTTACCTGCAAAGGATGCTCCAAATAAGGCTCTCCCGACTTGCGCATCTGCCCTTTATGCGCTTGCGCGGCGAATTCATAAGCTGCCTTAATCAAGCCTTCGCCATCAGCAGGCAAATATTCATTGATTTTTGCCATAAGAGAATCTATATCCATATCTCAAGCTTCATAATAACGCAGCAATAAAAGCAACGCAAACCTTACCATCTCAGGCAATCCAGGCACAGGAAACATAATGACAAACATAAGAAATTGCTCATTACTTATATAAAACCTCTCCTGCAAGCTTACAATCTCTCAGCTATTATGTATGGCGAGAGAGCGAGTAAGCAACTAATAAATATGCTAAACTAAACATCATACATAGAGAAAGGAGTCCCCTTGTATAAAGCACCCAGAGGTACATCAGATATTCTACCGCAAGAACAAATCTATTGGAAATACGTGGAGGGAAAAGCTGCTTTTCTATGCCAGCTTTATGGCTACCAGCCTTTGACCACACCAATATTTGAAGATTCTCAACTTTTCGCCCGCACTGTGTCTGGAGGAACAGACATTATTGACAAAGAAATGTATACCTTTGAGGATAGGAGTGGTCAGAAGTTGGCTTTAAGAGCAGAAGGAACAGCACCAGTTTGCCGAGCCTATTTAGAACATGGATTATTTAATTTACCCCAACCTGTAAAACTTTATTACATCGGCCCTGCTTTCAGATATGAGCGTCCCCAGGCTGGGCGCTATCGCCAACATCACCAGTTTGGCTACGAAGCTTTAGGCGATGCTGACCCTGCCCTTGATGTTGAGGTAATCGAGATGGCACAGCGATTCTTGCTTTCTCTAGGCCTTTCTAGATTTTCCATCCAGCTTAACAGCATTGGCTGTAAACTCTGCCAACCTAAGTATAGGGAGGCGCTAAAGCAGTACTACGCCAACTACACAACTTATTTGTGCCCAGATTGTAAGGTTAGGCTAGTTAAAAACCCTCTCCGTTTACTTGATTGCAAAAAAGTCTCTTGCCAAAAGATAGCTGAGACGGCACCGAAAATCACAGATTACCTATGCCCCGAATGCCAGGCACATTTCCAAAGCGTTCAGCAATACTTAAAGGCATTAGGTATCCCCTTCCAATTAAACTACCGATTGGTGCGTGGATTGGATTATTATACTCGGACTGTGTTTGAGGTTGAACCTCAAGCGGAGGGAGCACAAAGCGCACTTGGGGGCGGCGGTCGCTATGACAACCTCATTGAACAACTAGGTGGGAAACACACCCCGGCAGTTGGTTTTGCCACCGGTATAGAAAGACTCATATTAAATTTAAAAAAACAAAACGTAAAAGTCTCCGCTTCCCCTAAGCCTA
>Ga0209121_10005111_pt1 | contig 12004 bp, 11 predicted proteins | sample Cruoilmetagenom3_FD_187292 | JGI IMG/M metagenome (GOLD analysis project Ga0209121, IMG submission 187292) | Oil polluted marine microbial communities from Coal Oil Point, Santa Barbara, California, USA - Sample 3 (SPAdes) (version 2) | ecosystem: Environmental > Aquatic > Marine > Oil seeps ... | reverse complement strand
CGAAGTATTATTTCGACATTCGACATTTCTTGTTCGATATTCTGCGGTTCAAAAAATAAAAAGTGTAAACTACTTTTGGGATGATATGAAGGATGCCAAGAAAAACAAGGATTCACCTAAGTGGAAATCTGATTAAGAAGGGATTGAAAGTTCTCCTGAATATCGAGAGCGATTTCTCTTCAGATCGACACGATTCGAGATATGATCTGCCTGAAAAAATCCCGCGACCATACGTCCAAGGCACGCCGGTTCACAATGAAGGGGGCGACTTCCCTGCGCGCTTGTTCCACATCGAGGTCATCCACTGCTTGCCGCAAGAGGTGCTGGAGTCTGTCGGGAGTCAGCGGTTCATCATCGCGGTAATCGCCGGACTGACGCATCCTGGATTCGAGGTGTCTGATCCGAACTTCCGGATACCTGCCCGCATACCATACCAGGTCGTACCAGTCGCGCCCCTTCACGCGCGTCTTCCACTTCCGACAAAGGATCGCATGGAGCTTCCCGGCGAAAAGGTCCGGCAAGCAATAGACGCGAACAGAAAAGGGAATGGGCTGCAGAACGTACTGGGTTTCTGTTTTGAACCCGCCTGGCGGGTCGGTGTCCACTTCGAGCCTGATCTTGAGGTTCTTCGCAGGATGCAGATCGCGGAGCAGTTCCTGTGCGGCCTCAATCACAATCAACTGGCTGTATGTGTTTGTCTTCAGAAACGCCGATTCAATCGCGCCTGCCTGCGTCTTCCGGCGGCTTTCAAACTCCACGTGGAACCCGAAGCTGCTGATTTCTCGCTGCAGGGCATCCCCATAGGCCTTAAGCGAGAAAGACTCATCGGGCTTGAGCAGCGAGAAGTCCAAGTCCTCGGAGTATCGATCCAGTCCATATAGGACCCGAAGCGCGGTGCCGCCATAAAACGCAGCGTGCTCGAAGAACTTGGAACGCCAGAGTCCGAGCAAGGCCACATCCTGCAGGATTTTCCTAAGGGCGTTGACATAGTCGTCGCGGTTCCGGCATTCGTCGCGGTCCAGCATGCTGCGGATTGCGTCATGCATGAGGGGCCTCCTCCAAGCGTTTTAAGTACCGAACCAGGTTGTTGATCTTGGCCGAATCATATGCCGTGGCGATGACCTGCAATCGGAAGTGATTAAGCCTGCTGAGGGCTTCCCGGTCGATGCGAAGATCTTCGGACAGATATGCATTATAATCGGATACGCGGAGTCCGCTGAATCGCTTGTCGGTCCAAACCTTGTCCGCCAACGCCTTTTCAGGGGAGGCTACCAGGAAAGGTGTCTTGCCGGCCGTTTCGAGGATAGCGCCTACAGAATAACGGGGGCCTTTCAGCATGCGGTAGGAAAAGGTACCGAAGGGCGTGTCGAAATCACGCGAACGGCGGGTGGTCACCGAGGTAACGGTCTCCACCCGCTCCGGGATCAGACCGTGATGGCTCAGGGCATACTCAAGGCTGACATACGACGGCCCATAGATCAGGTTGGCCAGATATTCGCGGCTGAGCGGTTCCTTGCGAAAGGCCTCACCGAAACAGTACAGCCCCTTCTTGACCCTCACGATCGCCCCGCTGGCCAGCAGCCTGGTAATTCTGTCCCGGGGCTTGCGGTATCCTGCTAACGCGTCCAGCAGGACCTGGTAGTCAAATACCTCACCGCCAATGTTCCGCCGCATCTGCGCAATGACGTTCAACGGATTTCACCTCAATTGAAATCATAGTATGTCCACGTTTCATGGACATACTATACAATAAATTGGTAATGGTCAAGCCTTTCCTTGCTTATGAACCGTCGACCGTTATCATGAAGTCGGGGTCGAGTAGACAGGGGAGAGAAACCGGCCATGGGTTTACAGCCGGGGGACCCATTTATCTCGGTTAGTCTGTGTGTTTCTGCAGTGAGAATAATAAAAGGAATGGTCTCGGACCATGCCAACTACCTGATACTGGGAAGAAACAGTCATAATCTGTGCTGATTATGGCCTTAAAACGGCCTTTTGGGGGCCGAAAACACGCTCTTAAGAAAGCATTAGGATATTCTCTATGAGCCTAACTGATAATTCCTTTGGTTTTCAGTTTTAAAAGGAAAACCGGGGGACAATTCTTCAAAGTGAGGGGAGTGTGAAGACCCAAGACTGGAAGTGGCTGACAACACACAGGGAAGGACAGTTCTTTGAACGGAAGTGCTGTTATGATCGCTCAGGCAAACGACCAAAGCGCAGCCCGCGATGTTTCCGAGACCCTTGCGGCCATGGCCAATGCCGATGGCAGGAAAGATCCGGGACGTTGTTGACTAAGTTGAATTAGCTGGCTACGAGATTTTCAAGAAAGTGCACACGGCAGTAGATTTGGAAAATATGGCTATGCCAAGCACAAGGCCCAGATGCTGAAAAACCGGCCGAGGGTCAAAGGGAGCACAGAGAAAAGAGAAAAAGATATGATCTCTGGGACTTTGTGGAATTTATTGAATTACTATAGGTAAAAGAGAAGGAACGGGAAGTTCTAAGCTGAGACCTGATTAAGAAGGGATTGAGACAGAATTTTTTCCCTTGACCTAACGTATTTTAGTTTCTATTTTTTTGTAGAAACATTATTGGATGGTTCCATGGTACAGGCCCATACCCAAATATCAGCATATATTTCAAAAGAGACTAAAGATCTTGTGGAACAGTATGTTCGATCATGCGGTGTCAAGAAAGGTTTTTTAGTCGAATCGGCATTGTTGCATCATCTAAAAGCCCTTGAAGAATTGCCTGCTGATGTAATTATTCCCCCACGTCTTGTGGTTAGCCTGGAATCGGGAGAAGCAGTACTGGAACAGCTTGAGAAACCAGCTGAATCCACCGACGCTATGAAAGCCCTGTTTAGGGATGATTGAGGTTCGGATCCTCAAACCGTCGGATGATCGAACCCGCTTCCGGTCAGGCAATACCGACCTTGATCGTTTTTTTGTCCGCTATGCAGGCCAGAATCAGTTCCGGCATCATATTGGAATAACTTATGTCGCCATTGAGAATAATTCCATTAAGGGCTTTGCAACGGTCTCTCCTTCCCATATTGAAATAGATCAACTTCCTGCCTCTCGAATAAAGCGGTTGCCAAGATACCCGTTGCCAATTTTACGTTTAGCTCGTTTAGCAGTTGATTATTCCGCTCAAGGACGCAGCATAGGATCGTTGCTTTTAAGGGCTGTATTTAAGCTGGCCAGTGAAATGGGTGAGAAATTCGGATGCGTGGGAGTAGTCGTTGACGCCAAGCCTCATTCTATCAGCTTTTATGAGCGATATGGCTTTATTAAGCTACAGATCCTGGAAGGTAATCTTGGTGATCGTCCTGAACCGACTCCGATGTTTCTTTCTCTTGGCTCCATTCCTGAAAAATAAAGTAAGTGCAAAGACTCGGTGTAGACCAGGACAAGCACAGTTTTTCTCTGGGATTTCTTGCCGGTGGGTCCACTGGCAAGAAAGATGTCACTGGGAAGACGTCCTTTACGGTGATTTTGGGGACAGATGTTTTTCTCCGCAGACATAGAAAAGGGATATGTGAAAAATGAAGACATTAGGCGAATTCTGGGTATCACACGGCCACGGGCAACACGCCTGTTGCGGGATTGGGTTGGGGCTCGATTCTTGACTCTGCGCGGAAAGGGGCGTGGTGCCCGGTACGTTCGGAAGGAAAATGCATCATCGTAAAACTGAAATGAATCCGCCTAAATTGTCTTTGTGTCATTTTGAGAGCGAGCATTTTCACCAAAGCGCCATCCCAAAACCGCTTTGCTGTGTGATCGAACCAGGTTGGACGCAACATAGGGGATGTTGTTGAATTTGTTGAATTACCATAGGTAGAAGGAGTAGGAACGGGAAGTTCTAAGTGGAGACCTGATTAAGAAGGGATTGAGACAGAATTTTTCTCCTTGACCTAACGTATTTTCATTGTTTTTGGTTTGGGGTCGGGCCATGCCAACTATCTGATACCGCAAAAGAAACGGTCGTAATCTGTGCTAATTACGGCCTTAAACGGCCTTTTTGGGGCTGAAAGCATGTCTTTGAGAGAAAAAAAGGAAAACCGGGGGAACAATTCTTCAAAGTGAGGGGAGTGTGAAGACCCGAGACTGGAAGTGGCTGACAACGCACAGGGAAGGACAGTTCTTTGAACGGAAGTGCTGTTATGATCGTTCAGGCAAACGACCAAAGCGCAGAGATGCTCGAAGCGTAGCCCGCAATGTTTCCGAGACCTTGCGGCCATGGCCAATGCCGACGGTGGGACCCTGGCATTGGGGATAGAAAATGACGGCACACCCAGCGGCGTGGATTATCTACAGGATTGCTTAGGGATCATTTTGAGAGCTACCGAGCGCAATGTTCGGCCAGCGGTCAAGAAAGGCTCTTAGAATACCGCTTTCGGGAGAATAGAATAATGTATAGCCCGGAGCTGATTGCTCATGCGTGATTGTAAGAAGGCTGGATTCCTTCTATATTGTGAACCGTGAGCTTAAGGTATAGAGCTATTCAGGAGCGAACGAAAAATGATCAAAAGATTGAAAGTGACAGGCTACAAGTCCCTGAAAGACGTGGAAGTCTATTTTGAACCTTTGAGCGTAATCTTTGGTCTGAAGGCAGCTGGTAAAAGCAATTTTCTTGATGCGTTGAACAGATCGAGAGTGGAAACGGAGGACGTGCACTAATTCAATAACAACCCGGGTTATTTACTTACGTACACCGGCGACCGGGCGCAATTACGAGCCGAGATCGACGCCTATGTGGCCCACCTTTACGGCCTTTCACGGGATGATTTCGCTTACATCCTGGATACCTTTCCGGTGCTCAGGAAAAAAGAAGAAAAGGCCTTCGGCGAGTTCATGTCCAAGCGCAAGTGCCTGGAGGAGTATGACAGGATTAAACAAATTATGAATTATGAAGGATGAATAAAAAGGCAAATACAAAGGAATGGAGTAATGACGGGAAGTTTTAACATTCATCCTTCATCATTCCAAAGGCGATGGCTGAAGATCAGGTTAAAGATTTAAAGAAAGCAGTTTGCATGAAAGCTTTTTACGAATGGATAAGACAATTCGACAATTAATGTTTAGGGCCGAGGGCGCATTGGCTTATTAACTTTTGGGATTCAATCAGTCGAAAAGCTGGAAACACTTTTTCCTAATTCACAAAAAAGTTATTGTTTGCAAAAGGGGCTGTTTTATGGTCCTATTTGCAAATTATAATTTTAAAAGCAGGCTACTCATGCCAAAAGGGAAATCACAAAAATCGCCTGATTTGGCCACCTGGATTGATTCAAGGCAGTCGCAGGGCCTCTATTTTTTCCACCGTCAGGAGGCTTTGAAAACCTTGAACGTCAGTGAGCTGGCCTTTAAGAAAGCCGCGGCAAGGTTATCCAAAAAGAAAAGAATTGCCCGAATTCATGGCGGCTTCTTTATCATCATCCCCCTGGAGTATGCCGCTACTGGAATTCTGCCTGCCGAATGGTTTATAGACGATTTGATGGACTATATAGGGCAACCCTTTTATGTGGGGCTTTTGAGTGCAGCAGCGCTTCATGGCGCAGGTCATCAGCAGCTCCAGCAATTTCATGTCGTTACGACCGGTCCCTTGCGAGATATGAAAATGAACGGACTTGCCATCCGTTTTTTTTCAAAGTCAAAATTCGCTAATGTGCCGCAGATCCGAATGAAAGTGCAAACGGGATATATCCCCGTTTCCACACCTGAGGCCACCGCCTTTGATCTGATACGTTACTCGAGGCGTGTTGGCGGTCTGGGTCGGGTGCTGACGGTCTTGCAGGAGTTAGGCGAAGTCATGGATCCGGGAAATCTGGAAAAGGCGGCGAAGGCGGATGAAAAAGTGACCTATGCACAGCGCCTGGGTTTTTTATTGGAAAAGGCGGGTTTTCCAAATTTGACCGGTGCGTTATTCCAATGGGTGGATGTGAAATATCCTTTGCCTGTCAAGCTGGAACCCTCAATGCCGACACGGGGATCTAAGAAGGATGAACGTTGGAGGATACTGGTCAACATCGATGTTGAGGGTGATTTATGATTCCAAAGGCGGATATCGTAGCATGGAGACAGGTAGCACCCTGTGGATCTCGGATGCCCAAATCGAGCAAGACCTAATCATCAGCAGGGCACTCGTATCCATGTTTCAAGATACAGTTCTATCTGAACACCTGGCCTTTAGAGGCGGAACTGCTTTACATAAACTTTATTTCAAAAACGCCCGACGATATTCGGAAGTTATTGATTTTGTTCAAATTGTGCCGGGACTAATTGGAGGTCTCCTTGATATTATGCAGGAAAACCTGAATGCATTTCTGGGAAAAGCGCGGCGTAAGCAAAAGGAAAGTTCGGTTATACTGGTTTACAGGATGGATTCGGAGGGTCCTCCTGTTGTGCCATTACGCCTGAAGGTGGAGATCAATACGCGGGAACATTTTTCAGTCTATGGATTTTACAAACGACCATTCAGTGTCCTCTCCTGCTGGTTCACAGGTGAGTGTGGGATCACAACCTTCGAGTTTGAGGAATTGCTTGCTACAAAAGTTAGAGCCTTATATCAAAGACGAAAAGGACGTGATCTTTTCGATTTGTGGATCGGTCTTAAAGAAGGAAAGGCCAATGCTGCCAAAGTCGTAAAAATTTTCAGGGAGTATATGAAGGCTGAGGGGCACGGGATATCCGCCGGGGATTACGAAAAAAACCTTGAGGCAAAAATGAAACACGTGGATTTTGTTGAAGACATTACGCCGCTATTGTCGGCCGACATAAACTATGACATTAAGGATGCCTTTTCCCTGATAATTCAACAGATTGTATCACGAATAGATAGCGAGTTACCTTAATTTAGAGGGAAGTAATCATGGCGAAAATATCAGATGTGGTCAAACTGAAATCCGGCTATGCGAATTATGTGCATTTGAAGGAAGATTTTGAGGCGGCCCAAGAGAACGCGCCGACCACATGGCCATGTATCGTCCGGCCAAGGCGCATCGTCAGGCCTTTGAACGAATTTGTCGAGGGCTTTATCAACCCAACGACAAGAAGTTCTATCTGTTGAGCGGCTCATACGGGACCGGTAAATCTGCCCTGTGGCGATTGCGAGAAAAAGGTAACTTCTCAATAAGTCCGGGCAAATCATATTTTGCGACTATCCAGTGACTGTTACCCAGACTTATTGAGAAGTTACAGAGAAAGTGGTATGAGTTTCTAACTAAGATTGGCTCGAAACTTGAGAATTAGGCAAAGGCTTTAGATAAAAACGACAGGATTGGAACACATAACTTGTTGTATAATAAATCGGATTCAGTCCACATACAATTCCACGACCTTTGGGACTTTTAGTTAGAAACTAAGGTAGAAAAGTGACCTGTGGGACGTTGTGGAATTTGTTGAATTATCATAGGTAGGAGGAGGAACGGGGAGTTCTATGTGGAGACCTAATTAGGAGGGGATTGAGACTGTACATTAGTTAAATCATTGGGTGAAGTTAGTGAGTGAAGCGTTCTAAGTGGAGACCTGGTTAAGAAGGGATTGAGACTTTTCTGCGTAATGAACATCGAACATCGAATGTCCAACATCGAATGTTGAATGGAAAATGCGGGACGTTGTGTCTGTGTGAACTATGGGACGTCCTATACTAAATGACGAAAGAAGGGCAAAACAACGGGGGAGAAACGAGGCAGGCGCTATTCGGTTTCAGTATAGGATATCGACCAAAAAACGGTCGAATTGGGGGCGGATAGTCGATAACTTTGGCCGATAAGAAATTCAACCTGCCGAAAACAATAGATTATATATCTACCAAAAACGGCCGAATCCGGGTTTGTTGGTCAATAGAATCGGTCAATAGACAGTGCAACTCTTTGGATTTCAAGAGTTTTTATATTAACCAAATACGGCATGAGGGGTAATAAACGGTCAGTAGACTGACTGCCAATTTACATGAAAGAACCGGCATGTAACGAAAGGCGCCATGAATACGCCAGAATAATCAGCTATCATGGACAGGAACAAAAATACGATACGTGCAGGGAACGGTCTCCTAATGGTACTATAATTATTTGAATGAAAATCGGTGATGTTGTGTACTCAAATCGGAGCCCCAAGATTCGCCACAAGCCTTGTGGAGTTTTGGATGATTTGAGCTTGGCAGTTGAAAAAAGTGAAGTCCTCCAAGGATTTTCACCCCTATTAAGCTGGTGACGACCTTTTCATCGCCAAGGATGATAATTCGACCATCGGGCTGATTCTCTGTTCTGAAAAAAACGAGGCCATTGCACTGTACTCCGTGCTTAACAACAGCAAACAGCTCTTTGCATCTAAGTACATGCTCTATCAACCCACCGAGGAAGAACTAAAGAGTATGCTGGAACGGGAACGAAGGTCGATTGAAGAAAGACAGCGAGCGGGAGACCGATATGACCAAGATAGTGACTAAGTCAGGGACGTCCATCAGCAAGTAAATAACTCTTCTATCAGACAGGAATTACAGATGAAAACAGCGCATTCTTGAACCACTGGATTGGTCTGTCCTATTAGTAAAAAACGGTAACAACGCGCATGACCAGAAAAACTATGTCTCCCACAAACCATGAACTGCAACTCGCCAACGACTTTGTTCAGTACACTGGCTGCAATATTTTTCTGACGGGTAAGGCTGGCACCGGCAAAACAACCTTTCTCCATAATCTGCAAAAGAACACGACGAAGCGGATGATTATAACCGCTCCAACCGGTGTTGCGGCTATCAATGCCGGCGGGGTAACACTCCATTCTTTTTTTCAGCTTCCCTTTGGCCCATTTGTGCCGGGCAGCGAGACATATGAGCGCAATAAGCAGCGCCAGTTCAGGTTCAGCAAAGAAAAAAAGCGGATTATACAAAGCCTTGATTTGTTGGTGATTGACGAAATAAGTATGGTACGGGCAGATTTACTCGACGCGGTGGATGCTGTTCTGCGTCGCCATCGCCGTAATAATTTGCCATTTGGCGGGGTGCAACTGCTTGTGATCGGCGATCTGCATCAGCTCTCTCCGGTGGCAAAGCAAGATGAATGGGACCTTTTGCAGCAATATTATGAGTCGGTTTATTTTTTCAGCAGCAAAGCGCTCGGTCTTACTGAATTGCTTACCATTGAACTGAAGCATATTTATCGCCAGTCAGACGCCCGTTTTATCAAGCTCCTGAATCAGGTACGTGACAACCGGCTTGATGAATCATCTATAGCTGATCTTAATCAGCGTTACATTCAGGATTTCACACCGGGCGAAGATCAGGGCTATATTACCCTAAGCACCCACAACCGCAGCGCCGAATCCATCAATCAGACCAGACTTCAGGCCCTGTCCAAAAAAGAACACCGTTTCAAAGCTGAAATTTCCGGAGATTTTCCTGAACATATCTATCCGACCCTGGCCACTCTTCTGCTTAAAGAGGGGGCACAGGTGATGTTTGTGCGCAATGATCCCTCTGCTGAAAAATTCTATTACAATGGTAAAATCGGCAAAATAACCAAAATTTCGAACAAAAACATCAGTGTTACCTGCCCCGGCGACAAACAGGAAATCGTGGTTGAACCAATCATTTGGGAAAATATCAAATACGCACTAAACGAAGAAAATAAGGAAATTGAAGAGGATATAATCGGCAAATTCAAGCAATACCCCCTAAAACTCGCATGGGCCATCACCATCCACAAGAGTCAGGGACTGACTTTTGAAAAGGCCATTATTGATGCCAAAGCAGCTTTTGCCCATGGTCAAATTTATGTGGCCTTAAGCCGTTGCAAGACTATAGAGGGCATGGTGCTGAGTTCTCCCATCTCATCCAGGGGAATAAAAATGGACAAAGCAATAATGTGCTTTGACGAAAACGCTCACCAAAACCCGCCCTCCGAAAGCCAGCTTCAGGCAGCCAAAATTAGTTACCAGCAGCAGCTATTGCTTGATTGTTTCGATTTTTCACTATTGCGCAACAGTCTCAATTATCTTGCCCGGCTTTTGCTCGGTAACGCCAGAGTAGTTCAGGTTTCAGGCGTTGAAGATATTCACCAACTGGAGAAAAAGGCTGCGGAAGATATTTTTGTTGTCAGTGAAAATTTTAAGCGGGAATTACGCACAATTTTTACGGATGGCGGCTTGCCCGAGTCAGATGCAATTATTTTGGAACGGATCAGCAAAGCGTCAGCATGGTTTCAGGAAAAATTTACCGAAATTTTTGAGGAGTCAGTGAAAAAATTGCACGTCGAAACAGACAATACCGAACTTCGCAAAAAAATTGGGAATGCCTTGAGTAATCTTAAAAAGGAAATTGCCGTAAAGGTAGCTGGAGTACAATGCTGTGAAAAAGGATTTACACCGTCAAGTTTCCTGCGTGCTGTTTCAGCCGCTGAAATTGACTTTACCCCTGAAAAAGAAAAAAAGCGTCGGCTCCCGGCATACACCGAATCGGACGTTGCCCATCCTGAGCTGTTCCAGACTCTGAAGGACTGGCGTTCCCGCAAGGCCAAGGAGGAAGATGTTGCCCATTTTCAGGTTTTACACCAACGGATATTGATCCAGATTGTGGTATGCCTGCCTGACAATACTGCTGATCTAAGAAAAATAAATGGAGTCGGCAAGAAAACCATTGAGAAATACGGTGAAGAACTTGTGAAACTGATTTTGGCCTATCGCGAAAAACACGGGATAGAGAAGGTCATACTGCCGGAGCCCAAAAACCTTCCTGAAGAAAGTACCCCGGCAAAAGATGCGGCTCCACCTTTCGGCACGAAACAGACAAGTTTCGACATGTTCAATAACGGATTAACGATTGCCCGGATTGCACAAGAAAGAGGCCTGGTACAATCTACCATTGAAGGGCATCTGAGTTTTTTTGTGGAAAAAGGCGAATTAGATATCAATAAGCTGCTTTCACCTGAAAAACAACAGGCCATTGAAAAGGAGCTTGCTACAGATCACAATAATTCCCTCAGTGAAGTAAAAAATGCCCTGGGAGATGACTACTCGTATGGAGAAATCAAAATGATGTTGGCCTGCCGGAAACATAAAGGGTAAAGGATCAAGTCTGGCGTTGACTCTTAAAGGGCAATCCTGCCCAGGCGACATTGTTCGATTTCATGCAAGGAGGGCCAGGGGATGAATGAACTTGTGCCCAAAGAATTCTGCGGAGAGTTCCTGCTGTATCAGACCGAAGACGGACAGGTGAAGCTTGAAGTTCGCCTTCAAAACGAGACCGTCTGGCTCACCCAGCAGATGATTGCGGAGCTGTTCCAGACGACGATCCCCAATATCAGTATGCACATTCGGAATATCTATGCGGAAGGAGAACTAACCCCGAAGGCAACTATTAAGAAATTCTTAACAGTTCGTCAGGGGGGTAACAGGGCCGTCCGGCGCGAACTGGATTATTACAATCTGGACATTCGTTCGCGATGGGAAATATCAACTCCAGGAAAAATCGACGGGCAAGAAGCAGTATTACCGTTTCCAAACGCCCGACACTGAGGGCTACCCGTTCATGCTGGAGTTGTTTTCACGTATACCGGACGCATTATCATTGGCCGATGACAGTCATTTGACACCCATACCAACGGATGAAGACGTTTCGAGCCTATCGGCTATTCTCCTAAGTGACGACTACTACCGTTTCCTTCACACCGGCAAGAAAGAATTGGATGGGCTCTCCTTTGTCGGACCGGAGCATCTGGTTCCCCTCAAGGCCAGGGCCTGGCTTGACTTGTCAGAACGCAGAAGCCAAGGGGAAACCGTCGACAGCAAGTCCATTAAGAAACACAAGAATGATGTCTTCAGGCTGTACCAGATCCTGAGTCCTGATTTCGATGGGGAAATACCTAATAGTGTCAAAGACGATCTGAGGGAGTTCTTTTCTCGTATGGAAAAGGGCATCCTTCATTTTGTAGTTTACACTTTTTCAACATAGACGGATGCCAGCCATTAGCTGTTAGCCGTTAGCTATTAGGTAAAAACTTTGTATA
>Ga0209121_10005110_pt1 | contig 12005 bp, 10 predicted proteins | sample Cruoilmetagenom3_FD_187292 | JGI IMG/M metagenome (GOLD analysis project Ga0209121, IMG submission 187292) | Oil polluted marine microbial communities from Coal Oil Point, Santa Barbara, California, USA - Sample 3 (SPAdes) (version 2) | ecosystem: Environmental > Aquatic > Marine > Oil seeps ... | reverse complement strand
TACTAAAGCAAAGGTTGGTGTCAAAAGTAGAAGACTCAAAGCGGCAATAAGCAATGATTATCTATTGAAAATACTCAATTTATGATGCGTTTGCCCTGCATGCCTATTGGTGTTTTTAGTCTACTATTAGGTAGTCTTTCGATATCATCGGCCAAATGAAAGACATCTTTGTTACTTGAAGAGGTGTAATTAGCTACGCTATTAGCATTTCCAATATAGTAATTGTCAATGTCACCAAAGTAAACACGTTGTAAAGGATTTCCTAGCCATCCTTGTTGTTTAACAACATCGAAGAACAAGGAGATTTGTGCATTTTCACTTAGTATTTGCGAAAAGCTAATAGATGCCGAATATGAATTTCTGGATTTGTCTTTTATTAAATCAAAACCATCTATAGGACTCCAATTTGTACTTGCATTTCCATTTTGATCTATAATGGTAATATCTTCAAAAAATCCTTCATCTAAATCACCATTGACGTCCTCATAAGCTTTTAGTTCTGTAGGATAAATGGGACTCCAAGTATCTAAATAAACTTTAGTACTTAACCCTAAAGTTGTATTCTTTTCATTAAATTGTTTTAAGATGCCACCACCAAAACCTACTGAAAAATAATCGTATTCAGTGGCAATGGATGCGTTAACATTCCAAATGAGATTTCTGTCATCAGAGCTTTTAGAGTAATCGATATTAAGACTTCCCCAGACGTCACTTTTAGAAGCACCAGAAGATGCAAGCCAAGGACTACCATTAACTTCACCAATTTCGTTTAGGAAATCGTCATCATCATCATCATCATCTTCTGAAGCTCCTGATTTATCGAATGGATTTCCGTTACTTGAAGAAGCGGAACTATATGCAGAAAAACCTGCGTCTATTGTTAAAACTTCATCTGCATTTAATGGTAAACTAACAATAATAGATGAGGCTAAATCTGTTAAGTGTTCATTTCCTATACCACCAGTTACAGATGCATTATCGCCATCTTGCGAATAATAACTCGATAAAAAATCTACTTCTATAGTTTCTAAAACTCGTTTTTTATAAACCTTGGTAGAATCTTGCTGAGCTATTACTTTTCCGAAAAAAAGAATTGTAATTATTATGAGTGTTTTTTTCAAAATCTATTAATTATATAATTAATTACAGCCACATCCACCACCAGATTTCCCTCCATTGGCACCAGAAGCAGCTTCTCTATAGATTTGAAATGTGGTTTCATATCGGTCTACTTTTTTTTGTGCTAACACCATATCTGGATCGTTGATATTTACTTTTTCATATTCTTTAACGGCAACACATGAGCTTAAAAAAAGAGTTAAGATTAACAGTGTTAATGATTTTTTAATCATTTTTTAATGGTTTTAGTTTAATATTATTTGAGCTTATTATTTTATTGTTTTTATCAATAATGATACATTCTACACCTTTTAATTGATTAATAAAATCTATGCCTGTATCAACACCCATTACAAAAATTGAAGTGGCTAGTGCATCGGCCAATTCTGCAGTTTTTGTAAAAATGGTGACGCTTAAAATTCCTGTTGCTGGAAATCCAGTTCGAGGATCAATGATATGTGTGTAAAGTATATTGTTAAATTCTACATATTTTTCATAATTGCCCGAAGTAACTACAGCACTATTATAAACTGGCATCCATGAAAATACTTTGTCTTTATTTAACGGGTTTACAATAGCTACAAGCCAATCTTTTCCGTTGGGTTGTTTCCCCCAAGTGTTTAAATCTCCAGATGCATTTATAATTCCGGATATAACACCTTTGTCTTGCAAAAGTGCTTTGGCTTTATCTGCTGCATAACCCTTGCCAATTGCACCAAAACCAATTTTCATTCCTTCTAATTTTAAAAAGACAGATTGATTAGTTTCATCTAAAATGATATTTTGATAACCCACTTTTTCAACAGACTTTTTAATTGCTTCTTCAGAGGGTATTTCTGTCATACTTTCATCAAAAAACCAAATTTTATCCATAGAAGCATAACTAATGTCAAAAGCTCCACTTGTTAATTTAGAGATTTTTAATGCACGGTTTATTAATTGAAAAAGCTCCTTACTTACTTTTACAGGTTTAATGCCTGCATTTCTGTTAATTTCTGAGGTTTGAGAATTAACATCCCAAGACGAAATTAATTTCTCAATTCTTATTATTTCATCTACAGCAGTATCAATGTAAACATTAGCTTGTAAGGAGTCATTAGCAACTACAGTAATTTCGAAATTACTACCCATCAATTTGAGTGTTTTCTTGTATGGCTGTTGAGCAATACACACTACTGAAAAAAGTACTAATACTATGGAAATGATATTTCTCAATCTATTTTATAAAAGCGGTTAATTCTTTTATATATTCTTTAGGTGTTGTCTTTTTATAACCTGTTTGACCTAACACCTTGCCTGTTTCATCTAAAACAACTACAAAAGGGAAAATGCCATTTTTGTTATACAATTCGAAAAGTTTTGCGTTTGCTTCAGTTTGAGCATCGGATAATGCATTTTTTTTCTTTTTTGGAAAATCTGCTTGTAGCATCACAAAATTATTTTTTGAGTGCTCAATAAAAATCTCTGTGCTCCAAATTTCATGATCTAGTTTTATACAAGGCGCACACCAATCTGAACCTTGAAAAACAAGAATGATAGGCTTGTTTTCTGTTGAGGCTATTTTTTTTGCTTCTTCAAAATCAGTTTGCCATTCTTGAGCTTGCAATCCTGAGATAGAAATTAGAACCATAAAAATTGTCAAAATTGTCTTTTTCATATCAAATTTACTTGTTGGGTTACTAGTTAAACGTAACTTTTGTAAGATACGTATATAATTAAAATAATTTTCTATCATTAATAATGACTGGTCTCTCTATATTTTGGTTAAAAATAATTGATAAAACCAAAAAACCCGATTCATCTGAATCGGGTTTTTGATGGTGGTGCCTCCAGGAATCGAACCAGGGACACAAGGATTTTCAGTCCTTTGCTCTACCAACTGAGCTAAGGCACCAATTGCTTAATTAAGCGGATGCAAATATATACTCAATTTTATTATTCACAAAAAGAAATTTGTAAAATTTGATTTTATAAATTTGTAATCTAGAAATAGCCTATGAATCTTATAGTTGATGTTGGAAATACGTTCGTTAAGTTTGCCATTTATAAGGATGCAGACCTAATTTATAAAATTAGTTTTGAGCTTTCAGAGTTTAAAAAACAATATAAAGCGCTAAAAAAAGAGTTTCCAAAAGTAAAATCTGCTATTATTTCTTCTGTGGGAAGATTATCTAAAAAGCAGATTGAGATAATCGATGACGATTTAAAACTTATTGAATTAAGTTCAAAAACAAAATTACCTTATAAAAATCTTTATAAAACTCCAAAAACTTTAGGTGTAGACAGAATCGCGTTAGTAAGTGCATCCGTGAATCAGTTTCCGGATAAAAATGTTTTAATTATAGATGCTGGTACTTGTATTACTTATGATTTTATTACCGATGAAAATCATTATCTTGGTGGAGCAATTTCACCAGGAATACGACTTCGATATAAGAGCTTAAATAATTTAACAGCAAACCTTCCGTTATTAGAAACAGATCAGCCAAAAACTATTATAGGAGACTCTACAGAATCATCGATTCATTCTGGTGTTGTATTTGGAGTTATTAAGGAAATTGATGGCATAATAGATCAATATATGGTGAAATACCCAGATTTAACAGTTATTTTAACAGGAGGCGATGCTAAATTTTTGTCAAACCAATTAAAAAATAGCATATTTGCGAATTCAAATTTTCTTTTAGAAGGTTTAAATTTTATTCTAGATTATAATTCAAAATAATGATAAAACGACTCATTGTAATTTGTATTACAATTATTAGTTCTGTTGCTTTTGCACAACAAGGAACCGCTTCTCCATATTCATTTTATGGTTTAGGAAGTCTTAAATTTAAAGGCACTGTAGAAAACCGTAGTATGGGAGGTATAAGTGTTTACTTGGATAGTATTCATGTTAACCTTAGGAATCCTGCCGCTTATGCTGGAAAAAATCTTAAAGGGTTTTACTTTAATAATGAAAGTAGGCCTGTAAAATTTGCAGTAGCTGCAACATCGTCTAACATTAATTTAAAAAGCAATTCAGGAGAAGCAAAAGCAAGTAGTGCTGGATTCGAATATTTAGCAATGTCTGTTCCTGTTGGTAAGTTTGGCTTTGGTTTTGGTTTAGTTCCTTATACTTCAGTTGGCTATAAGCTAGATGATATTAATGACGATGATGTATTGGTTTATCGTTTTAATGGTGAAGGTGGTGTAAATAGAGTGTTTGCAGGCTTAGGTTACCAAATATCAGATAAACTAAGTTTTGGAGTTGACTTTAATTATAATTTTGGGAATATTCAAAATACGGCATATGAAATAAAATATACTCCAGAAGGAGATGTAGTACAATACCAAACTAGAGAATTCAACAGATCTGATTTAAGTGGATTAAATCTAAACTTTGGTTTAGCGTATAAAACTATAATTTCTGATAAGTTGGAGCTTTCTGCCACAGCAACATATTCTCCCGAAAGTGTTTTAGCTGCAGAAAATGAGCGTAGGTTTCAGACTGTTTCTTTAGATGCGATAACTAAGGATGTAGTTGCAGTTTCGAGTACTATTGATGTTGACCTAAATAATACAGATTTAACATTACCGTCGCGATTAGCTTTTGGAGCTGGTATTGGCGAGCCAAGATCATGGTTTGTAGGTGCAGAGTATACACTTCAAAATACAGCAGATTTTTCGAACCCAATATTTAATAATGAAATTTCTACCTTTGAGAATGCATCACAAGTTTCAGTTGGTGGATTCTTTATTCCTAACTATAATGCCTTTTCAGGTTATTTTAAACGCGTGGTTTATAGAGCAGGTTTTAACTTTGCAAACACAGGTTTAATAATAAAAGATGAATCAATTAAGGAGTTTGGCATATCTTTTGGTCTAGGTTTACCAGTTGGAAATCGAAATTTATTTTCTAATGCAAATTTAGGCGTAGAATTTGGTAAACGAGGAACAACTGATAAAAACTTAATCCAAGAGAATTTTGTTAACTTCAATGTAAGTTTATCTTTGAACTCTAGATGGTTTGCAAAAAAGAAGTATAACTAACAATAATAATAAGATGAAGACGAGAATTACTTTAATGCTACTAACACTTTTTGTGAGTGTCAACATAGGTTCTGCTCAGCAAGATGAAGAATGTATGAATAATCTATCAATTTTTGATAGTTATTACAAAAGCAAAAAATATGATGATGCTTACGGTCCTTGGAAAATAGTACGAGAAAAGTGTCCTAAATTTAATAGAGCAATCTATGCTTACGGAGAGAAAATTTTAAAGCACAAAATTAAAAACTCAGCTGGTGCAGACAAAGTAGCCTATGTAAAAGACTTGTTATTACTTTGGGATCAGGCAAGAGAACATTTTGCTTCAAAATATCCTTTAGGAGAAGTATTAGGTGATAAAGCGCAGTTAACATATAAGTATAGAAAAGAATTAAATGTACCTGCAGATCAAATCTATAATATGTTTGATGAAGCTTATACTAAAGATGCTGCTACTTTTACAAGTGCACAAGGTCTTTATACATATTTTTCTTTAATCGTAGATTTGTTTGATGCAAAGAAAAAAACCGCTCAAGAAATGTTCGATAAGTATGATGACGTTATTGAAGTTATTGAAGGTGCAGAAAAAAGTTATATAGAGAAGCTTAATAAGTTAGTTGAAAAGGAAGAAGCTGGTACTGAGTTAACTAAAAAAGAGGTAAAATATAAGAAGAACTTTGAATCTAACTTAACCGCTTTCGAAAAAGTTACATCTAGTATGGATTCTAAATTAGGTGAAAGAGCGACTTGTACAGTATTAGTTCCTTTATACCAGAAAGATTTTGAAGAAAATAAAAATAACGGAGTTTGGTTACAACGTGCCATGAACAGAATGTATGCAAAAGGTTGTAAAGAAGATCCATTATTCTTAACATTAGTAAAGCAAAAGAATAGTATAGAGCCTACTGCAGATACAGCATTTTATTTGTACTTACTAACTGGTGAGCAGCAGTATTTTGATCAAACTATTTCATTAGAAACAGATCCTTTAAAAAAGGCAAAATTATACCAAAAATTAGCGCAAGAGCTAAAGGGTAAAGGTAGCTATGGTAAAGCAAGACAATACTACATGAAGGCATTAAAGCTTAATCCTTCAAATGGTTCCCCTTATTTATCAATTGCAGCAATGTACGCTAAGAGTGCTAATAATTGTGGAGACACGAACTTTAACAAAAGAGCAGTATTTTGGTTAGCTGCTAGTACTGCAGAAAAAGCAGGAAGAGTAGATGGACGTTTAAGATCTGCTGCGGCTAAAACAGCAGCAAGTTATAGAGCTAGTGCACCATCAAAAGCAGATATATTTAGCTGTAGTTGTTCTGGAACCGTAATTAAAATTGGATGTTGGATAGGACGATCTGTAACGGTCCCGAATATTTAATGACAAAACAAAATTTACATATTATAAAAAACTTAGTCACAGCAATTGTTGTGACTTTGTTTTTTTCGTGTAATAATGATTTTAATGAAGTTCAGAAAGTAGGTGTATTACAAAATCAACCTATCGGAGAAGCTGAGAATATAGATTTAAAATATACAGAGTACAAAGATGATACGGTACAAGTTTTAGCAAATCTTTTGAGTCCGAAAATGTTAGATTATTCTAATAGAGACTTTGCATTTTCAGAGTTTCCTAATGGAGTTGTTCTTAAAGTGTATGATGAAGATAATAATCTAACAACCATAACCTCGGGATATGCCATTTACTATACGGAAACTGGTATAATAGATTTAAGAGATGATGTTGTAATTGCTACTCATACAAAAGACACCTTATTTACGGATCAATTATTCTACAATGATAAACTAGAATGGGTGTTTACTAACGAACGTTTTATTTTTAAAAGATTGACGGGTACTACACATGGTTTTGGTTTCGATTCGGACAAGACATTTAAGAAATACGAGATTCTTGAAATGGGTGGTGACATTGAACTCAATAATTGATTACCTTTGTTTAGAATAAAAATTTTTACATCTAACTAATGAAAATACTCAACTTCTTTCAATACGCTTATCTTATTTTCGCAGTATTGTTCACCTATAAAGCTATTTCTATTTGGTCAGAGGATAGAGGTCAATCTTATTTAATGTTATTGCTAGCTGGTATGGCTATTTTTATGTTTTTCTTTAGAAAACGTTTCCGAAAAAAGATTGAAGATCACAACCAGAAGTAATTTATGACTGTTGATGTAGTCATTATTATAAGTACACTTATATTATCAGCCTTTTTTTCGGGCATGGAAATCGCTTATGTATCTTCTAATAAAATTCATATAGAATTAGAGAAGAAACAAGGAGATTTTTTAGGTAAAATACTTGGCAAGCTTACTGCTAAACCATCTAAATTCATTGCAACCATGCTTATAGGTAATAATATTGCCTTGGTTATTTATGGTTTTAAAATGGGTGATGTTTTGGTGCGTTGGTTTCAGTCCATGCTACCTTCAGAAAGTTCGGTACTGACTTATTTGTTTACAGATTTGCAATTATTATCGCAAACGGTTATTTCTACACTAGTTATCTTAATCACGGCTGAATTTTTACCAAAAGTATTTTTTCAAATTTATGCCAATACCTTATTAAAGGTGTTAGCGTTTCCAACGTACTTATTTTATTTGTTGTTTTCATGGATTTCCGATTTTGTTATTTGGATATCGGATGCCGTTATAAAATATATTTTTAAAACCAGTGGAGAAGATGCAGTTTTAGCCATGACTAAAGTAGAACTTGGTAATTATATTAGTGAACAAATGGAATCTGTTGAAGATCATGAAGATGTAGATAGTGAAATTCAGATTTTTCAAAATGCTTTAGAATTTTCAGATGTAAAAGCACGCGAAGTTATGGTGCCACGTACCGAAATTACTGCTTTAGATATTTCGGATAGTATTGAAAATTTAAGAGAACTATTTATTGAAACAGGAAAAACAAAAATTATTATTTATAAGGATACTATAGACGATATTTTAGGTTATGTACATTCATTTGCTCTTTTTAAAAAACCTAAAACGATAGCGTCTATAATTATTCCAATTGGTTTTGTGCCAGAAACAATTCTTATTAAAGATGTACTAAATATTTTAACTAAAAAGCGTCGTAGCATGGCTGTAGTTATTGATGAATATGGTGGTACTTCTGGTATAATGACCGTTGAAGATATTATCGAAGAATTATTTGGAGAAATAGAAGATGAGCACGATACTGTGGAATTGACTGAAGAACAAATTGGCGACAATACTTATAAGTTTTCCGCACGTTTAGAAGTAGATTATTTGAATGAAACCTATAAAATAAATCTTCCAGAGAGTGAAAATTATGAGACCTTGGGTGGATTAATAGTTAATGCCACGGAAGAAATTCCTCAAGAAAATGAAGATGTGGTAATCGATAATTTCAAATTTACTATTGAGGAAGTATCTTCAACGAAAATAGATGTGGTTCTTCTAAAAATTATAGAATTGAATTAATACGTTTTATAACGTATAAAAACTGAGCTTCTCCTTTCATTATTTAGTAGAAAATACTATTTTCGCAGACTTATTTATACCAAATATAAAGACTATACAAAAAGACTATGGCAGTTTTAAATAAAATTAGACAACGTTCACTAATATTAATATTAGTAATTGCAATGGCGTTATTCTCGTTTGTAATTGGAGATTTATTCAAAAACTCTGATGCCTTAACAGGTGGAGCACAAGATGTTGTTGCTACGATTAACGGAAAGGATATCAACAGAACTGAGTTTCAGCAAAAGGTAAAGAGCTATCAAGATAGAGCAGGAGGAAGACAATCTTCTACTCAGGCAATGAATACAATTTACAATCAAGAACTTCGTAAAATTGTTTTACAATCAGAATTTGATGAATTAGGCTTGTCTGTTGAAAAAGATGAAATGCGTGATTTATTAAAAAATAGCTTTTCGTCATACCCAGAGTTTCAAGATGAAAATGGAATCTTCGACGTTAACCGTTTAAATGCTTTTATTTCAAACTTAAAAGATTTAAAAGGCGATACAGCACCTCTTGGTAACTTCTTGGTAAACTATGATAGTTGGACAAACAACGAGCAAACAATTGCTGCCAATGCTATTCAGCAAACGTATTATAACATGATTAAGGCTGGTGTAAGTACAACAATCTCTGAGGCAGAAGATGATTATTTTGGTGATGCTAAAACTGTGGATATAAAATATGTACAAGTACCATATACAAGTATTGCAGATAGTTTAGTAGATGTTTCTAAAAGTGATATTAGCGCTTATATTAAAAACAACACGGAAAAATATGAAGTTGATGCAAGTAGAGAAGTAGTCTTTGTAGAGTTTAATGAAACTGCGTCTAAAGCTGATGAAGATGATATTAAATCTAAATTATTAGAATTAAAAACTGATAAAGAAGAATATAATAATAGTACTGAGAGCGTTGGTACAAGAATTGGTTTCGATACGACTACTGATGTTGAAGAATTCATTAATTCTTACTCAGATATTAAATATAATGATTCGTTTTTAAGAGCAAATCAATTACCAGCAGTTGCAAAAGATACTTTAATGCAATTGAATGTTAATGAGTATTACGGTCCGTATAAAGATGGTGAATATTACAAGTTATCTAAGGTTATTGCAAGTAAGCAACTGGCAGATTCAGTAAAAGTTCGTCATATCTTAATTCCTTACGTTGGTGGTACAAGAGCTGATGCAACTGTAACTAAAACACAAGAACAAGCTAAGTCAACTGCAGATAGTATACTAGCTCAAATAAAGAGTGGTATTAAGTTTATGGATTTACTTGAGCTGTCTTCTGATAAAGCCAGTAATGAAAATGATGGTGAGCTAGAATATGCTTACAATACAACTACTATTGCGCAAGGATTCAAAACATTTGCTTTTGATAGTGATCGAAAGAAAGGTGATATTGATGTCGTTGGAACGTCTTTTGGATATCACATTATTGAAATATTAGAGCAGAAAAGCTTTAATACTGCGATTAAAGTAGCAACATTAGCAGATAAAATTGAACCATCTGAGCAAACGCTTCAAGATGTGTTTAACAAAATGTCTAAATTCGAGATCGCTGCTAAAGATGGTGATTTTAACGCATTAGCTAAAGAACGAGAATTAGTTGTTAAGCCAATTACGTTTAAAGAATTAGACGAAAACATTCCTGGTTTAGGAAGTCAGAGAGAAGTTGTGCGTTGGGCTTTTAATGAAGATACAGAAACAGGTGATTTTAAAAACTTCCCGATTTCTGGATTCGGATTTATCGTTGCTAAACTTGTTGAGAAAAAAGAAGCAGGATTAATGAGTGTTGAGGATGCTTCAATTACTGCGATACCAGAAATCAGAAAAGAGAAGAAGGCAAAAATGATCCGCGAAAAAATTACAGCAACTACTGTGGCTGAAATTGCTAAGAATAATGGTCAGAGTCCAAGAACTGCCGCAGCTGTTACTATAAAAAACACCACACTTTCAGGAGCTGGTGTAGAGCCTAAAGTTGTTGGTGCAGCATTTGGTTTGGCAGAAGGAGCTATATCTAATCTTATTGATGGAGAAAAAGGTGTTTATGTTATTGAAGTAACTAAAGTTAATGAGGCTACTAAGCTAGATAACTATACATCTATAATGAATAGATTAAATACTGAACGCAAAAGTGTGGTTCAGAATAAAGTATATCAAGCATTAGAGAAAGCCGCTGATATTGAAGATAACAGAGCTAAGACAGTTTACTAATTAGCATAAAAATAATAATGAGAATGGCTTTACAGTAATGTAAGGCCATTTTTAGTTTAAGACCATTTCTGAATAAGGTATGATTGTGTTAAAACCTTTAGAAGAAAAATAGAGTGTAGGATCTGTATCAGAAGCCACTAAAACAAAATCTCCACCCCAAGCACCTAAACTTTTTATTGCGCCTTTAAAATCTTTGAATAATCTAGATTTAATAGGTTTTTGTTCAATAAGATTTGAAATAATAGCTTCATGCGCAACTATTAATTCTTCAAATTCTGAAAGCGATTCACAAGTAATCATAGCTTCTGTAATCTTATTGATGCTATTTATAACCTCTTCGTCAATACGACCTTTTTTTTTGTAAGCGGCTATACCTTCTCTACTATTTTGCTTTTGGTTAAGATATACAAAGTAAAGTTGCGATTTAAAACTTGGGTTAAATTCAATAGCTTCAACTTTAGGTTTTTGCCTAAACTTTAATAAATATGTTATAGCTGTATCATTTTGTGCACATGCTATATCGTAGCCGCTTCCTCTAAATGTTTTTTTCAATAGTTTGTAAGCATCGACTTGTGCCCAATTAGCTATATTATTAATTAAAGTAGAAGAAGTGCCTAAACCCCAAAGTCTGTTAAAATCTTGGTGTGTAGTTATAGAATAGCCTTGTTTAGAAGTTAAAAACTCTGGGTTTAGATTGTAAGCCTCTCTTAATATTTGAATTAAACGTTTAGAAATATCAGTATAATTTTTGGCTTTTAATTTTAGCCTAGTGGAAGTGTCATTAATTAAAAACTCATCTTCAAACCAAACCTCGTCTAACTCATTATAACTTTTCCAAACGATAGTATTTGTTGTATTTTTTTCTATTGTTAAGCTTTGCCCATATTTTGTTGGTATCGCTAATGCTATGGCACCATTTAACACGACATATTCTGCGGTTAGTAATAATTTGCCATTGCTTCGGAAGGTTTTTGAAGTTGTGCCTTCGAGAACCTCAGGCACCGATGAACTCTTGTTCTTATGACTAAGGTTCTCGATTTTCTGGTGGCTGAGGTTCTCGATTTTCTGGTGGCTGAGGTTCTCGATTTTCTGGTGGCTGAGGTTCTCGATTTTCTGGTGGCTGAGG
>Ga0209121_10005109_pt1 | contig 12005 bp, 10 predicted proteins | sample Cruoilmetagenom3_FD_187292 | JGI IMG/M metagenome (GOLD analysis project Ga0209121, IMG submission 187292) | Oil polluted marine microbial communities from Coal Oil Point, Santa Barbara, California, USA - Sample 3 (SPAdes) (version 2) | ecosystem: Environmental > Aquatic > Marine > Oil seeps ... | reverse complement strand
TCATGGCCCGCGCCTGAGCATAACGCAGGTGGCCCTTTATTACCTCTGTCTGTGATGTCAGATCATAGACAGAGGTTGAGTAGTTCCAGGATATCAGGACAACGGAGCCTATAATGCCGACAATCAAAAGAACTGTGATAGCTTCGATGATCGTGAAACCATCATCTTGTATCCTGAAATGCCCCATAATTCGAATACCTTTTATAAATAATAACATAATAAGCCCTGCAGTTCAAATGAACCGGCAAGATGTTCTGTCAATCTAAAGGCATGGATTTTTTACTTGCTGAAGAGTGTATTATTGCGTTATGTAATACGAATATTTACGTGGAAGATCGTTTGAACGCCGAAGAGATATAATTATGTCGAGCAGACTGGAAATAAATGCCATCGTTACGGATATATTATTGCTGGATGTTGTGGGCTTTTCTACCCTGTCAAATCATGATCAGTTCATAAGCGCTCTTCTTATTAACAATAAAATCAGGGAATCGATTCAGACTCTTGGCATTCAAACGCTCCTTGAACCGGATGAAATTGTCAGCGGATTAATATCGACGGGAGATGGATTTTATGTAATCCTCGATCGTAAAGTGGCCGGTTATGGACCCTTCTTTGCTCTTTCTCTGAGAAATTATTTTTTGCTGGAAAGCGACCTTTACCATGGCGTCAGGATAGCTGTCCATCTTGGTTCCGCTATTCCTTTTGTTGATGTTACTGAAAGAAACAACTTCATTGGAGAGGGTATAAATGACTGTTCCAGGCTGCTGGAGAATAAAAAGATCGTGAAAAAAGCGCTGAAGTTTTCCGGTGACAGCAACTCTGTTATTATCTCCAGGGAATGCTGGGAACATTTCATTACGATGTTTCCCCTGGACGGTATGCGTGATTTCTTTGATATGATTGATTTTAGATACTCTGATGAATATGGATTTAAAGACAAAAACGGCATGCCCCATTATGTCCGTTTCATTGAAAGCTCGCGTTTCGTGGAGTTGTTTCCGCCCAGACCACATGAAATGAAAAAACGCCCTGACGGGACTCAGAAAAATGATATATAAGTAAAGTTCTAATGCGGCAAGCCGCAGTTTTGAGTTTTTCAGTCAATGAACTTCTTGTTTTTTTGTGACAGAAGTTCAGGAGTAAGGCGCTAATCGGTAAATCCTGTGAGTTCCCAATAACCGGCCATCTCTTCTGAAGGAGGTGTTCTGACGGCAGTTGCTTTTCTTTGATGCTTGTCGAAAATGATTTGATAATTTCCGTCCCCGCCGGTCACTGTAAAATTTTTTAAGTCTTTAATTTCACCAACATCGACATGCTCATCAGGATCAGCTTTCCATTTTGCCCAGGCCAGTTTTTCCCTTGCGTTCAGTTCGGCAACAGCACTTCTTAGAGTGGAGTCCGCCGCGTCTTCAGGAAGTCCAAAATACTTTGGGATAGCCACCGCCATTAGAATACACAAGATGATCAGGACAACGACGACCTCAAGCAGGGTGAAACCTTTGACAGTCGGCAAGTCTTCCCGTCTCCACGTCTTCATATAGGAACCTTTGAAAAATTCTATGCGAGTTTGAGCAGTTATGCAAACTTCTCATTATGAACTGTCGTTCCTGAGACATTTGGACTTGCCCCTTGAGAATACTTACGGTAATGGTGTGCCATCCTTGGCGTGGAACGTCATATTCTTACCGTCCCATATGCCGGGTGAATTTTCCGTCGCCGGATCCCTGTCGACCTCCGCATAGATTGTAAAATTAGAAGAGGTAAGTTTATTGCCGGTTGCACCAATACCGCTTACCGTAAAATCGCCAAAGTTGCCGCTGCCATCCCCGTTTATGACCACCGTTGTATCATTCAGCTTACCAACGGTGTCTATTGCGCTGCTGCCCGATTTATATTTCGCCCAGGCAAGATTGTCTCTCGCGGTTAATTCTGCGACGGCCCTTCTCAGCGCAGCCTTTGCCGCATCATCCTGGAGATCAAAGTATTTTGGTATCGCCACCGCCGCCAGAATCCCCAGAATGATCAGGACAGCTATGATCTCGATGAGAGTAAAACCCCTTTGATTTTTTAAAATTGGTTTGTTTCTCATTTGTTTCTCCTTTCTTCTACTTGAAAATTTGCTTAATTATCTCTCACTAAGTCATTGTCTCGTTTGTCTTTGCCTTTAACATTTGCACTTTTTGTGCCGCACTTTAAATAATAGACGATAAATTTTAATATCCCTTAATTTTCAAATAGTTGACAGCTTGTCACGACCTGCCTGAAACTTGCCTGTTATCCCAAAACCGCAATAATTGATGGAATGCCTGCAATTATTGCGGTTGGGGGGAGGGATACGGTTTCCACGAAACATTGGAGAATTATCTTGCCCCTTTCAAAGACGCCACATCTATTTCATATTTTTTTATACGGTGCCAGAGGCTCCTTTCCTTGATGCCGAGCAGTTCGGCCGCTCTCGTCTGCGCTCCACCCGATCTGACCAGGGCTTCCATGATCATATTCCTCTCCAGATTTTTTAACTGGTCATCCATTGATGCATTCCCATGCGATTCCACACCTTTGTCGGAAACCTGACCTCTCCACGCCATTCCGGAGGTCAAAATATTTGCTGGAATATTAGCAGGTTCTATTATCCCGTTTTCAGCCATCAATGCTGCTCTTTCGACGGTGTTCCGGAGTTCTCTCACATTTCCAGGCCATGAGTAGTTCATGAAGATCTGCAGCGCTCCGGAAGAAATACGGGCAGGCTTCGGGGCTGTTTCGAGAAAATTATCGATAAGCAGGGGGATATCTTCTCTCCGCTCCCTGAGCGGCGGCAATATCAGGGTGAAGGCATTGAGCCGGTAATAAAGGTCCTCCCTGAACTTGCCGGCTTCCACCATTTTAGGGAGGTTTTTGTTCGAGGCGGCGATGAAGCGCACATCGATCTTGATTGGGCGTGTGCCTCCAACACGTTCTAATTCTTTTTCCTGGAGCACACGAAGCAACTTGGCCTGTGTTTCCAAGTGCATGTCGCCGATTTCATCCAACAGGATAGTCCCTTCATTGGCCATCTCAAACTTTCCCAGCTTTTGACTCGCAGCCCCTGTAAACGCTCCTTTTTCATGGCCAAAGAGCTCGCTTTCCAATAATCCCGCGGGGATCGCCACACAACTGAGCTTTACAAACGGTTTATCCCCGCGAAGGCTGTGATTATAAATACTTGTGGCGACAAGCTCTTTTCCTGTGCCGCTGTCGCCCATGATAAGCACGGTAGAATCTGTCGAAGCAACCTTCAGAATCTGGCTGAACAACCCCCGCATGACCTTGCTCTGACCGATTATTTCAGGAAAAAGTTCCTTTGCCTTCACCTTGCCCAAAAGGTTGGCGACCTCTTTGAATACAAGATTGAATCGATCTATTTCATTGACGCCCGAAGATTTTGCGTCAACCATGGATTTGGTAAAAATCGGCAGTTTTTCGGACTCTTTTACAAACTTATCCATCGGTTTTAATAGTACCCGTGTTATCATCAGACCGCAAAAAAAGATCAGCACAATTACCGCCAAAGCTCCTAATGTAACTTCCCAGGACAGTTCAATACCCTTTACATAAAATGATCTGCTGAACTGTACGGCAATAATTCCGGTTAAAACCGACATCCCGCAAAAGATGAACGGTATGAGAATATAGAGACTCAAATTGTATCTCGATTTATCCATAGACAATTTTTTGGCAAATTGAGTGAATTTACTCGATATAATCAGATGTTGTTTTTTCGTTTTCTTCCTTTTCATGCCCCGTCAAAATCCTTTCCTGGCCACTTTCGTCAGGTCCCACATGGGAAGAAATATGGATAATGCGAAAAAACCTACCACAACAGCAATAGCCACTATCAGAATCGGACCAATCATGGCGGACAGCCCTCTTATAGCATATTCCACTTCATCGTCATAGTGAACGGATATCTCACGGAGCATCTCTTCAAGGCTGCCCGACTCCTCTCCAATAGCGATCATATCCACAACCATGGGCGTAAAGTATTTTGCCGATTTCAGAGGACCTGAGATACCCTGTCCTTCTTTCACGCCATTCCTGACCCGGTTGAACTGCCTGACTATGGCCTGATTGCCGATTGTGCCGCTTAGAATCCCGAGAGAACTCAAAACAGGGACTCCGCTTGACTGTAATATACTGAAAACACTTGCAAATCGTGACATCACCGACTTGACAATTATGGCGCCCACCACAGGGGTCTCCAGGATCAATTTGTCAAACAGATGTTTACCATCCTCGGTTTTTTTGTAGAGCATGAGGGCTGTGATGATGATGACAACGCCGCATATAATCAGGCCCCAGTAATGACTCAAAAAATTATATGTTAATATACATATGGCGGTGGGCAGGGGAAGTTCTATGTCGGCGCGGGAAAATATCCCGACAAATTTCGGAATAACAAAGGTAAGAAGAACGAAAAAAGCCACACCGAGAGCCGCCAAAACGATTAGCGGATACTGCATGGCCGCCTTGATGTCGGACTTGACTTTGTGCTCATGTTCCAGGATGTAGACAAGCCGTCCAAGCACTTCAGGGAGCGTGCCGCTGTTTTCTCCTGCCATAATCATACTGCAATACAACGGTGAAAATATACCCTGACGTTTGCTAAAGGCATCGTAAAGGGAAAGACCTTCCCTGATATCCAGGGCGATGGACAAGATCACGTTTTTGAGTTTCCTGTTCTCCGTCTGATTTTCCAGAATCTCCAACAACTTTAGTATAGGCAGCCCTGCAATGAGCATTGTCCTGAATTGCTTTGTAAAGAGAATCAATTCCTCAGCCCTGACAGTACCCAGTTTAGTTTCGATCCTTTTCCACCAGCCTGCGGTGGATATGGCTCCCTCTTCCACAACTTTGACGGGAATGTATCCCTGAGCGCTTAACATACTTCCGGCCATCTCAACGGAATCGGCCTTTACAACACCGGAGACATCTTCTCCACTCTGATTGATCGCTTTGTACGCGTAATCCGGCATTTTATCTTCTTATACCATGACCTTCGATGCGGCTTCCTCAAGCGTCGTTATGCCTTGAATGACTTTACTTGCGGCATCATTCCTGAGCGTCCGCAGTTTTCCCGCTTCCTCAGCCACCCGCGTTATCTCCTGGGCGGAACTTCCCTTTAATATCATTTCCTGAATCATCTCATCATTGATCAATATCTCAAAAATAGCGGTCCGTCCCCTGTATCCTTTATGCAGGCATTGAGGACAGCCCCTGCCCCGCTGAAAATCGGCATTCTCCACTTTGTCAAGTTCCCATGCCGCGAGAGCGGCCTTGGGTGGCCTGTACGGTTCTTTACAGTAAGGGCATACAGTGCGCACAAGACGCTGGGCGAATGATACCAGCAGGACCGAGGAGACGAGAAATGGCTCCACACCCATATCCAATAGCCTCGTTATGGCGCCTGCCGCGTCATTGGTATGGACGGTGCTCAGCATCTTATGTCCTGTCAGGGCTGCCTGAGTCGCAATACCTGCCGTTTCAGCATCCCTGATTTCTCCCACCATTATGACGTCGGGATCCTGGCGCAGTATCGATCTCAGCCCGCCTGCGAATGTCATACCTGCCTTGCGGTTGAGTTGAATCTGGCGTATTTTTGGCACCCGGTACTCGACGGGGTCTTCGAGGGTGATAATATTGATGTCCGGTTGATTGATTTCTTTGATTATGGAATATAAACTGGTGCTCTTGCCGCTTCCCGTAGGACCGGTGCTGAGAATCATTCCATAAGGTTTTGTTATGACGGATCTCAGCTTTTCCCTGTCGTCGGCGGACATGCCGAGACGATCAAGACTGTAAACACCGGAACTCATGTCAAGAAGACGCAGCACCATGTTTTCCCCGTGAATTGTGGGAAGAGAGGATGCCCTTATATTAATTTCCCTTTTATCTATCTTTACCGTGAACCGCCCATCCTGGGGGATTCTCGATATGGCAATATCCATATTTGCGAGTATCTTTATCCTCGAAATAATAGGAAGTATCATGGATTTGGGCGGCGACGGCACCTCGTTTAGTTTACCGTCTATCCGGAACCGGAGCTGAACGGCGCCGGCTTCGGGGCTGATGTGAATGTCGCTTGCCCCTTCGCGAACCGCCTGGACAATAATCGAATTTACCAGACGAATGACGGGAGGATCCTCGGCCAGGTCATGGAGTGAGCTTGCCTGAATATCTTCTGTATCCGTGACATCAGAGTCCCCTGTCTCCACGCCGAATTGTATGTCCCCGATCTTTTCCAGTTCATTTAGAAGGCCGGTCTGCACACCGTACGTTAAATTGATTAGATGTTCTATCTCCCGCTCGGAACAGACTACGGGTTCTGCCTCCATATTGGATGTGAGCTCGATGGTATCGAGGGCATTGATATCCATCGGATCGGACATGGCTACAGTTAAGAGATTTCTCCTTTTCCTCAGCGGCGCCACCTTATTTTTTTTGGCTGTGTCCAAGGAGATCAATCTTGCCGCGTCGGGATCCGAAGGGTACCTGTCGGGGGTGTATTTATCGATCTTCAATTGCTTGCTGAGAAGATCAATAAGCTTGTCTTCATCAACCAGACCCTCTTGAATCAGAAACTGCCCCAGCCTGAGACCGGTCCTCTTATGATCGGTCAAGGCCTTTTTGAGCTGGGTTTCCGTCAGCAACCCGGCCTCGGTGAGAATTTCCCCCAATTTTTTTCTGACAATAACTCTCATGATTAATCTTCACTTATTATTTATAATTTCCCAAAGAAAACGGTATCTTTTTCCCACTTTGAGATAATTTTCGCACTGGAGGAAATAAGGGGGATCATCCCCTCGATTACCATCCTGGCCGATTCCTCATCGATAAAATCTTCTTTCAGGAGTATCGCAAATTTGAGACCTTCACGATTGGTCCAGCAAGGAAGCACTCGCAAAGGAGGTATCTTGTCAGAAGATTTATTCAATAATTCATAAGCTTCGCCAAGCTCTTTCTTCTCCGCTATCTGTACCAGATATGTCCACATTGGGGGAGACAATTCAGCTGTGACTGCAGGAAAGTTTATTATATCTCCGGCGGCTACATGATCCATATCCTTTATGTGCGGGTTGGCTTTCTCGACTGATCGGAGATATTTGGGTTCATAGGAACCGTAAACATCCGCAATCATCTTCGATACTGTTTCACCTTTTTTAACGGCCAACCGACCCAGCACACAGGGGGGTTGCGCATAAATCGAGGCTTCAGTCGCTGTATCGGACAGAACCGGCGATTCTTCGGCTGCCGGAAGCTCTTCCCTTGGAAAAACCGATCTTTTAAACTGATCGGTCTCCAATCCGGCAATGAGCAGTATAATTAGTAAACCTGAAAGTGCTGCGACCCCTGCCCATGGCGGAATCCCTGCTCTGTGAGGAGCGTTTCTGCGAATACATGAACGAGCCAGAAACCATCCCGCATCGGACCGGTTCTGAATAATCAGCGCCAGGAGTATCTGATGGCAGAGTGTGACTATCTTTCGAGGATAACCGCCTGTGCCCCGGTATATTGCCCACAGCGCCGGGTATGAGAAACGCACGGTGACTTTGCCTGTTCTACTTGCTTTGACCATCCTGAACCCTATCATTAGCCTTGTGTCTTTGAAGTTCAGCGGCTTTAAGCTGTAAAAAAAGTTGATCCGGTCGGCGAAGTTGCCATGCTGCTTTAATGTTTCTTCAAACTCTTTCTGGGCAAAAATAACAATTTGCAGCAACTTATGTTCGTTGGTTTCGTAATTGAGGAACTCCCTTAATGCCTCGAGACAAAAATCAGGGATTTTTTGCCCTTCATCGATAATCAAAACCACGCTCTTCCGTCGGCCGATTCCTTGATCAAAGAGGTAGTTTTTTATGTCCTCCTTCAGCTGCCACACCGTTTCACAAGTCTCGGTCTTGTTTTCTAATCCAAACATCCCGACCACTGCGGACAAAAACTCCATTGAGTTGCCAAAATGAGGATCAAGGAGAAGATGTGTTTCAATATCTTCACATCCGGCAAATTTACCTATGAGCCGACGGCAAAGGGTGGTTTTCCCAGTGCCCACATCACCTGTGACGACATTTAATCCGCGGTGCAGGCGTATGGCCATCTCCAGACTTTGAAGGCATTCGACGTGCTGCGGAGATCTATAGAAAAACTCCGGTTCCGGAGAATTGGAAAAGGGTTCTTTGCTGAGATTTAAGATATTAAAGTATTCCATTCTCCTACCGGTTGGGGAGCGCTTCGCTATGTGGCAATTGTTCCGGGGAATGCCGGCCTTCTTTTTCCTGTTGTTCAGGCACTTCCGCCCTGCCCGCCTTCTCTTCTAAAGTTTTTAAAATGTGCGGGGTGATGAATATGAGCACCTCTTCCATGTCCTCACTCTCCCCCTTTGACCGGAAGAGCCATCCTAACAGAGGGATATTCTTGAATCCCGGAACACCGGTTGAGGAATCGGTTTTTTTCTGTCTGCTCAACCCCGAAATTACGATGGTTTCATTATCCTGTACGATTAATTGTGTTTCAGTCCTCTTTTTTATGATGCGGGGATTCCCATCCACCTTGTGAGATTCAACTTCATCGACTTCATTCTTCTCCACGAGGATCTGCATTTTGAGGTTTTTACCGTCGATGACATGAGGGGTGATTTCCAGTCTCAGAACGGCATCTTCGAACCTGACTTCTCTGTTGCCGTCCTCGTCGACGGTTACATAGGGAACCTTTGTGCCGTTCTCGGTAACGGCCTTTTGATTATCAAGGGTTGTTATGGATGGACGGGAAAGGATATTGAGTTTGCCGTCACCTTGAAGGGCATTCAATTGCATATCGAGAATGTTGCCGCCGATAGTACCGAACATCAGCCCCAGGGATCCAGCGCCCGTTGCCGACATCCCCGCTGCCGGGAAATTCACGCCATAGCCATGACCGCTGACACCTGAACTGCCGTAAAGAGGATTATATCCGCCCTGCGCCGGGCTTAATCCGCCTGAGGCGCCTGTGCCGCTTGTGCCGCCCGGCGTCACATACAGATTGTGGTTTCCAATGCGCGGGGCATACATGCCGCCCCACTGAATACCCAGATTTCGAGCTGTGTTCTTTGTTGTTTCGACAATATTCGCTTCAATAAGGATCTGGGGGGTTGGCCTGTCGATCTTCTCGATTATGACAACAATCTTTTTCATATCTTCCCTGCTCGAATGTATGATGAGAGAATTTGTGTGCTCACTGATCTTGATCGATCCACAGGGATTTCCTTTCTCGTCTTTCGTCAGGAAATCCGTCATGTTCGCGCCGAGCTTTTCAGTATCCGCGAAGTTGACGGGGATTACCATGGTCATCAGGGGCGCTTTCTCTCTCTTCGTCTCCTCGAGAGATTTCAACTCCAGGCTGTCCTTCATATCTTTCGCATTGACAATCCTTATAATGCTGCCGTCCCGCTCGTATGTCAGCGCCTGGGAACGCAGAATACTCAGGAATGCCCTGTCCCATGGAACATCTTTGAAGTCCACGCTAATCTGTCCTTCCACGTCCGATTTTATCAATATATTATGGCGCGCCGCCCGTGCCAGCGCCCGGATCACCATTTTTATGCCGGTATTGCGCATTTTGAGATTCACCTTATCTGTCGGAAGAGGTCTCTCCGCAAGGGGTGATTCTCCTTTTTTGAGTCCCGGTTCAGCCGGGATTTCGATAGACTTCACCCTTGCAGTCGGCGATTGGCCCCTGGACTTTTCCGCTATAATTTTCCACTCCTCAAAAAAAGGGTCCTTTTTCATCTCTTTTTTACCGGCACAGCCGGAGATCAATATGACCAGGGCAGCTGCAACAGCAAAAAATATCATTTTTCCCCTTGTATCATTCACTTTATTAACCATCCTCCGGATAAATTTCGGTTTTATTCGACAGAGTGTGACTACTCTTCTAAAAATGGAACGGCTATTCCCCTGCTTCCTTTCTGATCTACAATAATTACCCGCGAGGGGGTTATGCTTTTGATCCTGTATCCTCGCATCTCCAACTCATCGCCAATCCGGTAATCTGTCCCATTGATAATGGCGACCCTCCTCTTTCCAATATCAAGATAGCCGCTGTAGACAAACCCATTTTTCCCTCTGCTTTCGAAAGATGCCTTTGTGCCCTCTTCTAAGGAATAATTTCCCGTCCTGAAAGGATCGGCTGTCCACTCCTCTTCGGCACGAGCGGCTATATAAGCATCTAACCCGGCGGAACCATCTTCCTTTAAGGCCCTGGCGATATCTTCCGTCAGCTTATTTGTGCCGTCCGTTGCTGCCTCTTTATTTACCCCTGTCGTTTGCGGTTTCCTGAATGACGGGGCTATAAAGAATTCATACACCCCGTATATGATTGCCAGGGCCATTACGAAAACTACAGCCTTCTCTCTTTTTGTCATGTCGTACCCTAACCCGGACAAGCCGGGAATTGGAAATATTAAAATAGAAAATTTAAAAGTAAAATTAAGGAGATTGCACAATGCGATGACATCTCAGAAAAACCGGCTGGCTTCCCATCTTACTTTTTCATTTTGATATTTGATATAGTTCCTTAACCAAATTCTTTTGCCATTTTTGCACGAACTTTACAATTAAGGGACTAAAACTACCGTAATCGTTCACGGGTTCGGAGATTCAGAGTCCACGTCTATCTGTCATGCCTCAATATCTTCAAAACTTTCAATTCCCAAAAATGGACTTGCCCACCGCTCTTTAACCTTGAACCGTGAATGCTTACTCCATTTCTAACCATATTTTCATTTTAAGTTCTTTATCTGCGGCCTGCTGCTCAATTTGTAACTCCTCTATCCCTTTTAGACAGGGAAGTTTCCCGATTTCGATAAGAAAATTGCGAAAACAGGGGAGATCCCCCCTAACGGTTGCGTTGATCAATAAAGATCCCGCCCCGCTTGAAAGGGTTCTCAAGTCAGGCTTCACGGAGATAATGTCCGCGCCGGAGTTTGACGCTATTTCTTTGAATATGGACGGGATCAGACTGATCTTGTCTTCAGGCAGTTTTTCCATTTCGGGGAGAGGCAGCTTATAAGAAACTACCATCCTGCTCCTTTCAATTAGTTGATAATAAAGGGGCAGAAGGGTTTTTTGTTTATCTATGCTCTGTTTGATCCTGGCACTCTCTTTATCCAGCCTGGTTAAAGACCTGTGAGAGGGATAGATAACTGAAAGGATAAAAATGGTAATGATAACCACGCAGACCACAAGATAAAACATGTTTCGGGCAGGTATGATGTCTCTCATGTTATATTACCGGTAAACTTGGCATTTAGTTCAAAGTGGAGCATATCCACATTCCCGGAGCGCCGTATGTTACTTGTATTAATCTTTACCCTGCTGAACATCGGGGAGCCTTGCAGTTTAAGCACATATTCCACCAGAGAGACCTCAGGCGACTTAACGCCTTCTGAAACAACGCCTTCTATAGTCATGCCCGCCTCCCTGTTCTTGCCCGCCGGCGGGGAGGCCGTTCCCATTTCGGCGCTGATGCGAAGAAGACGAATATTTGAAGGTGTAAGAACAGTTAACTCACTGATCGCCGCCATTCCCATGTACCTTTTACTATATTTCCTTAAACGGTTCTGTTTCTGTTCAACTTTGGAAGCCACTTGTGAGACAACCTTTTCATTGACTTGAACGCCCTGATTCAATTGCTGCTCAAGTTGGGTTATCATGGCCTTCTTCCGGTCGGCAAGATGATCAAACCATAAAAGAAAGCCGGCACAGGCAATCAGGACGATCAACAGGGCCGAGAATATTGCGCGGTTAATTTTGGAAGTTTTTGCCTGTCTTTCCTTATCCTTGTGACTGAAGATAAGATTAGGGGTGCGGGATGAATCCGATAAGGCAACACCGAGAACCGGCATAAAAGATATCCTGTCAGAGACAGAAACGCCGGATGTAATCCCTTCAACAAATGGATTTTCAGGTTGAAGAGGATCCAGTATATATTCCTCA
>Ga0209121_10005108_pt1 | contig 12007 bp, 10 predicted proteins | sample Cruoilmetagenom3_FD_187292 | JGI IMG/M metagenome (GOLD analysis project Ga0209121, IMG submission 187292) | Oil polluted marine microbial communities from Coal Oil Point, Santa Barbara, California, USA - Sample 3 (SPAdes) (version 2) | ecosystem: Environmental > Aquatic > Marine > Oil seeps ... | reverse complement strand
CTTGAACTTCGAAAGGAGTATAGATGAGAATCTGGTGCCAGTTGCCAATAGCAATGCCGCGCTCTTTATATAAATCCTATTATGAGCTGCTTCAGAAGGATTATGACCTGGTTAAAAGAGCAGACACCGAAACAGTGATAAAGGATGTCCCCTCAGGGCTTCCAATGCCCAATTTAGTAGCTTATTTTGGCCTCAGACAAGCTAATAGTCGTGAGGTTCTGAAGAGCATGCTCCAGGCTGAGAGGGAGGGATTTGACGCCATAGCAGGGGCCTGTTTTGCTGATGCTGCCATTCAAGCTGCTGGCAATTTGATGGATATTCCCGTGATAGGTCCTGGTGAAACCTCCATGTATCTGGCAAGAATGATGGGGGCTCGTTTTGCCATAATCGCTTCCGGCCCGAATTCTATTCCCGGAACGGACCTTCAAATAGATGCACTTAACATGAGACCCTCTGTTATTGATTATAGGCCTGTGAGATATTTGACTTTGGATGCAACTACATTTTCCAGTTGTTTGGGTGGAAACTATGGTCCTGTAATAGAGAACTTTAAAGAGGTTGCTCAAGGCTGCATAAAAGACGGGGCAGATGTCTTAATTGTGGGCTGCGGGTTATTCTCTCCGATGCTTACCGTGACCGGTGTGAGGAATATAGAAGGAGTGCCAATCATTGACCCTATGCTGGTACCCCTTAAATTTGCTGAGATGATGGTTGATTTTAAAGCTGCGGGGATGCCCGTGATTAGCCAAAAAGGCCTTTTCCTGAAGGCAAGCAGGGAGGATATCCAGACTGGTTGTAAATCGCTGGGCTTGGTGTAATGGTTGATTGTGACCAAGAAAGGAGATTCATATGGCTCGGCTTTTAAAACCTTTTGAGTATTTTGAACCGGGGACAGTGGCAGAGGCGAGAAAGCTCTTGTCTGCATATGGCGATGAGGCGAAGGTGTTTGCCGGTGGCACTGATTTACTCATTTCAATGAAGAAGAGGCAGATGACCCCCAAATATATAATCTGCATTAAGAATATCCCTGACCTGGATTACATCCAGTATAGCCAGGAAGCCGGACTACTAAAAATTGGAGCCTTAGCTACTCATAGCGCCATAGCCGCTTCCCCCATTATCAGGAATAAATTTGAGCTACTGGCTACCGCCTCTCATAAAGTGGGCACTCCCCAGGTCCGTAACATGGGCACGATAGGTGGCAATATTTGCGAGGCAGGACCATCACAGGACACCACCCCTGCCCTCCTTGCCCTGGATGCTAAGCTCAAGGTTATCGGCCTCAATAGTGAAAGGATAGTCCCTATCAGCCAATTCTTCATCGCCCCATTTCAAACTGCACTTGGAAAGACAGAGCTACTCACCGAAATCCAGATACCAGCCCTCCCACCCAAAAGTGCCGGATGCTACAAATGGTTTACCAAAACAGTCACAGTAGACGAAACTCTCGTCGGGGTTGCGGTCACGATGTCGCTCAATTCTATTGACGGTATATGCAGTGACATAAAGATAGGATTATGCTCGGTAGCACCTACCCCCATCAGAGCCAGACGGGCAGAGGAGGTGCTCCAGGGCAAAAAAATCGATAGCGGCTTGATAGAAGAGGCGGCTCAGGCGGCTGCCGATGAGACAAGGCCTCGCTCTCGACCTGATTACCGCAGGAGTATGACTCGGGTCCTGGTGGCAGAAGCTATCAATGAAGCCTGGCAAAAGATCGAACAGGCACACTTGAGGGAGGCAGCATAATGAAACAAATCGCCAATTTCATAGTAAACGGGAAGCCATATGAAATGGCTATAGAACCTCACATGCTCCTGGTTGAAGTTCTGAGAGATGAACTAGGCCTCACGGGGACAAAGTGCAGTTGTGGCATCGGCCATTGTGGAGCTTGTACCGTTTTAATTGATGGCATACCCGCTCTTTCTTGCTTGACTCTCGCTTCAACGGCTAGAGGCAAGAACATTACCACGATAGAAGGGCTAGCTGAAGGTATCACCTTGCACCCGATTCAAAAAGCATTCATAGATTACGGTGCTATACAGTGCGGCTATTGCACACCTGGGATGATTCTATCCGCTAAAGCCCTGCTGGACAGAAATCCCTCCCCTACCAGGGAACAAGTTAAACAAGCCCTGTCTGGCAACCTATGCCGATGCACTGGCTATGTGAAAATAGTTGATGCCGTAATGGCGGCAGCAGAGACAATGAAAAAGGGAGGCAAATAAATGAGTGAGGAACTTTCGGTTGTAGGCAAGCGAATTATCCAGCCCGATGCTGCCGCCAAAGCCACCGGAGCTGCCATGTATGCAAGCGATATGAAGATGCCGGGGATGCTAATAGGGAAGGTGCTCAGAAGTCCTTATCCCCATGCCAGGATTAAAAAGATAAATAAGTCTAAAGCCGAAAAACTCCTTGGAGTTGAGACCATAATCACACCAGAAGATGTAGCCCAGTGGCAAGGATTTGACCGCGGCTTAAAAGATTTACCAATGGTGGCTGGTGGCTATCTTGTGCCGCCAGAGGAGCATGTTTTGAATGAAAGGGCGCGTCATTTTGGTGATGCCATAGCTGCGGTTGCTGCCATAAACGAACATGTAGCTGAGGAAGCGCTGGAGCTAATTGAGGTGGAATATGAGCAGCTGCCTTTCGTAATTGACCCAGAAGAAGCTATGAAACCAGGGGCACCCCAGATAAGCGAATCCGCACCAGGCAATATTGGTAAACGTATGTCCTACCCCTTCACTGAGGGTGATGTAGAAAAAGCCTTTGGGGAGGCTGACTGTGTAGTAGAGGGCAAATTCAGCACGACGAAGCAAGCACATTGTACCGGAGAGACCGCTGCTGCTGTTGCCAGTCTTGATAGCAGTGGAAAACTTAAGGTCTGGTCCCAGTGCCAGTTGCCACATCTTGGTAGAAGAGAGATTGCCCATATATTCAACATGCCAGTAGGTATGGTCGAACTAATTAATCCCTTTGTTGGCGGTAGTTTCGGACAAAAACTTAGCATCTGCGCTGAGCCGATATGCATTGCCCTGACTCTGAAGACGGGCAGGCCAGTAAAGCTAGTACACTGTAGGGAGGAAGATTTCACTAGTCTGGAGACCAGGGCGGCATTTAGATACGATGTTAAGATGGGGTTTAAGCAGGGCGGCGCTCTGGCGGCTATGCAAATATATATGATAGGTTACGCTGGGGGCTACCTAGCCCGTGCCCCAATGGCATCTGCTATTGCGATGGTCTATGGACTGGGGCACTACAGATGCCCGAACCGGGCGGGTGAGGCGGATATAGTCATTACCAATACTGCAATGGGAGGTGCATTTCGGGGTTTTGGCAATCCGGCAATAATGTGGGGTATAGAGCAGCTGGTGGATGAGGCGGCGGAAAAGCTGGGGATAGACCCACTGGAAATCAGGCTGAAAAACATCAAAAAGGCAGGTGAAATAGCTAATATGGGGCTTACCTTGGAGAGCAGTTATTTGGAAGAGTGTATTAAAGGGGGGGCTAAAGCCATTGGCTGGACAGAGAAGCGGGGGAAGAAGAAGGAAGGGAAGCTAAGACGAGGTGTGGGTATGGCGACCATGACCCACAGCAGTGGTGCTGCCCCTTTATATTTAGAGCATTCTAACGCCTTTATAAAATTCAACGAGGACGGTTCAGCTAACCTAGTAGTGCACCCGGGTTCACCTGGCACACACATCTGGGGTACACTCTCCCAGATAGCAGCTGAGGAGCTTGGGATTCGTGCTGAAGACATTCACATCGTTACCGGAGACACCGATGTCACCATGTTTGAGACTGGCTCACATGCCAGCCGGTCGACCTATACGATTGGTAATGCAGTCCTGAGGGCAGCCCGCGAGGCCAAAGGTCAGCTGCTAGAGCGAGCGACTAAAATACTGGGGGTATCCTTTGATGAGTTGGAGATTAAGGATAGACAGGTCTATGTTAAGGCAAAACCAGAGAAAGCAGTTTCTGTTGCCGAGGTAGTTAGAGGTAGCATATATAATTTTGAAGGAGAGTGCCTGAACATCTCAGGGAAATGCTCATGGGAATCCAAATTTAATTCGCCGCCAACTGGGGCATTCTTCGCTGAGGTGGAAGTAAACGTTAAGACGGGAAGGGTAAAGGTAGTAAAATTTGTAACTGCCATTGATTGTGGCAAGGCAATAAACCCCATGACGGTGGAAGGGCAGTTGGAAGGCAGCATGCAGCAAGGCATAGGCTATAGTCTCACCGAGGACTACGTTATTAATAAAGATAGCGGCGTGGTCGAGAGCGATAACTATGACAACTATAAAATGCCCGGAATACTGGATATGCCAGAGGCCGAGGTAATAATTATTGATAAGCCCGACCCCAAGGGGCCGTTTGGAGCTAAGGGTGTTGGCGAGCCGGGCATGGTTGGTGTTGCCCCAGCCATCGCCAATGCCATTTATGATGCCATTGGAGTGCGCATAGAGGACCTGCCAATAACGCCGGAGAGAATTCTCAAGGCCTTGGAGGAAGGAAATCAATGAAAGGGAGCAGATCGACTGCAGTTCCTATTGAAACCTGTTGAATGATAGGCTATTCTATAGAAAGGTTAAGCAACTGAAATCCTTTGTTGATACTTGTAAATTCCGGACAGGAGGCGATGCTATGAAAAAGAAATAATAAGAGTAGGACTGGAATTGCAAAATATTGTTGTGGAGGTGAATCAATGAAAAACAAAGTAGTATTGGGAGCTGTGGCAATTATGCTGGTGATTGGGTTAGTAGTTGCTGGCTGTGCTAAACCAGCCCCGACGCCCACACCAACGCCTACACCAAAGGTCCTTAAGGCTATTACCGGTCTGCCTGCTGACCACCCAGCGATGTGCAAAGGTGTAGAGTGGGCGAACCTGGTTAAGGAGTACTCTGACGGGCAGCTTGTTGTCGAAGTAGTAGGTGGAACAGAGGCAATTCCTCTCATGGAGCAAGCCGAGGCACTGAAGGCAGGAATGATTGATATTAACATCACGATGGGAGGCTGGATCGCAGGGCTTATGCCACTGGGTGACGCTATGATACTATGCCCCCGTGCTGTATCAGTGAAGCGAGACACAGAACTTGTCGCCTTTTATCGCAAAATTATGGCAGAGCAACTCAACGCATACTACTTAGGGGCAAACTGTGCTCCCCAGTGGCAGGGTTTTGCTGGTAATGTCAAGGTCACAGACCCCAGGACAGGCTTTCAGGGGCTAAAGGTTCGTGCAATATCGTTTACCTTCCCTGTCTGGGAGGCCTTGGGTGCTTCTCCCGTAGGCATGCCAGCATCGGACGTATATACTGCCTTAGAAAGGGGTGTGGTTGATTGTTTCAGCTATGGAATGAGCGGCTGGGTTAAAATGGGCTGGCCAGAAGTAGTTAAGTATCTATATCCGATTCGACCTCTCTACGGAGACAATACTGGAAATCTGGTGAATCTGGATGTTTGGAACTCACTTTCCAAGGAAGAGCAAAACTGGCTGCAACAACCTGTACTTGACCATGAGGATGAATGGGCGGAGTTTTGGGAAGCTACCTATGTTGCAGAGGAAGCAGGATGCATAGACGCTGGAATGGAAATGCTTCAGTGGTCAGACGAGGATATTAAGTGGTTCAATGAGCTCGCCTATGAGGAACTCTGGAAGGGTGTTTTGGAAAAGAACCCGGTGTACGGCCCTCAATTCAAAGAAATCGTGGACAAGCTAAGCTAGTAAGCCAGAGAGAAAACTGAGATGGTATAGGCCAGCTTCACACTAACTTGCAATTATAAGGGAGTTATCAAGCAAGGAAAGGGTACCATTTTTGCAGATACTGAAGAGAGCCGGAGCTATTTTTGACCGCACCTTGGATGTTCTGGGTTGGTCGGCAGGCGTTCTCCTGAACATTGCCATGCTGCTCATCTGCACCGATGTTTGCCTGAGATACTTCCTGACTCGGCCCTTGGTGTGGAGTACCGAAATTTGTGAGTACCTTCTGCTGGGTATTACTTCTCTGGGAATTGCCTGGCTGCTAAAAGAAGAGGGGCACGTAAAAGTAGAACTTGTGCTAAGTTGGTTAACGCCGAGAGCCCAAGCTTTAACTAATGCTATTACGTCAATTCTGGGAGCGATAACCTTTTCCATTATTGTCGCGTTTGGCGCACAGAGGGTCTCGGACCTCGTCCAGTGGAAGGCCCAGACTACAAAGGTATTGTTTATTCCTAAAGCACCTCTGGTTGCCTTTCTTCTTGCGGGCTGTTTGCTGCTTGCCATCCAATTTGTAAGAAGGAGCTATAAATACATGAGCGACTGGAGGTCATTAAAATAAGGAGCAGGACGCAGAGAGGAGAATCCCAAGTCCAGTTGGAGAAATACTAATGGAACCATGGTTGGCAGGTATTATCATTTTCGGCAGTTTGATAGTGCTTTTCGTATCAGGGCTACCTGTAGCTTTCTGCTTTGCAGCCGTGAATGTAGCAGGGGTGTGGATATTTTGGGGTGGTGTTAAAGGGTTACAGCAGCTTTGCCTTAGTATGTTTGATTCCGTGACCACTTTTACCTTGCTTCCATTTCCCCTCTTTGTTCTTCTGGGTGAGATACTGTTCCGATCGGGAATAGCTACTCGCGCTATCGAGGTCGTGGACATATGGTTGGGACGCCTCCCGGGAAGATTGAGCCTGCTATCCGTAGGTTCAGGTGTCATACTTTCAACCTTGAGCGGCGCCAGCGTAGCCAGTGTGGCTATGTTGGGTTCGACGCTGGTGCCCGAGGCAGAGAAGCGCGGATACAAAAAGACTATCTCCCTGGGCCCTATTCTAGCAAGTGGCACTCTGGCCATGATGATACCACCCAGCGGTATGGCTGTCCTTCTAGCCAGTCTCGCTTACATCTCCGTTGGAGGGATTTTGATGGCTGGCATCATTCCTGGCTTGATGATGGCTACCTTTTATTCCACCTATATTATTCTTAGATGCTATTTTCAGCCCTCCATAGCACCCCCCTACACAGTGCCGGCTATACCTCTAGTTAAGAAAATCAAAGGCACTGCAAGTGACCTGTTTCCAGTGGCAGTTATCATCTTTCTGGTTATCATAGTTATCTTCTTGGGCATTGCCACTCCTTCAGAAGCAGCAGCTATGGGGGCTCTTGGCTCCTTCATTCTGGCTGCCTGTTACAAAAATCTGAATTGGGACATTATAAAGAACTCTGTTTCCAGCGCTACGCGGATTGCAGTTATGCTGATGGCTATCGTACTCGGAGCTAAGGCATTTGGCCAGGTCCTATCTTTCAGTGGAGTCATGAAAGCCATAACCCTGTGGGTTATGGGTCTCCCGGTAAGCCCCATCACTATTATTGTAGGCATGCTAGCAGTAGTGTTGATTTTGGGTTGTTTTATGGACGCAGTCGCTCTGCTAATGATGGTTATTCCCCTATATATGCCCATGGTCTCTACTCTGGGCTTTGACCCCTTGTGGTTCGGATTACTGCTGCTTATTGGCGTGGAAACAAGCCTGATAACACCACCATTCGGTTTATCATTGTTCGTGATGAAAGGAGTAGCACCGCCTGACACAACAACAGGTGACATTTACCGCAGTGTCTGGCCTTTTATTGTAATCAATCTCGGTGTGTTGGGGTTGTGTATAGCTTTCCCTACACTAGGGTTATGGTTGCCAAGCGTGATGCATTAAGCATGCTATAGGAGAAAGATGACAAATATCATCAGGGTACTCCAACTGGCATGGTATGAGACTAGAGAACTTGAGATCCCTCTGCCTGATAACTGGCAGATAGAGATATGTAATATGGCTGGATATAACCGTCCAGCTATGAGCCGCGACCAAATTAAAGACTGCATAGTCAATCCCATCGGTTCAGCACCTATCAGAGAGCTGGCCAGGGATAAGAATGAGGTCGTCGTTATATTTGATGATATGACCCGTGTCACCAGAGCGGCTGATATTGTGCCCTTTATTATGGAAGAACTGGCAGCAGCCGACATCCCTGATAACAAAATCCGATTTATCTGTGCTCTAGGTTGTCACGGAGCAATGAACAGATTAGATTTTGTTAAGAAACTGGGTGAGGAGATAGTAGCCAAATTCCCCATTTACAATCACAACCCCTTCGATAATTGTATTTATGTTGGTATTACCAATCGCGGAACTAAGATCTCGATAAATGCTGAGGTAATGAAGTGCGACCTCAAGATTGCTATTGGTTGTATAACTCCCCATATCATGACTGGCTTTGGTGGCGGTGGCAAAATCATGCTGCCAGGGGTATCATCGTTTGAAACCATTGAGAGTCTCCATCGTTTGGGAATTAAAGTCGGACAGGAACACCCTGATAAAGCAGTGGTGGGGATGGGAATCTTTGATGATAATCCTATGCGGTTTGATATTGAGGAAGCAGCCACACTGGCAGGACTGGATGTAAAGATAGACTGCATCGTTAATAGCCGGGGGAAGACGGTAGCTATCTTCGCTGGCGCCCTGATACCAGCCTATGCCGCTGGTGTTCAGGAAGCCAAGGCTCACTACCTTACCCCCAGGGCGGAAGGTAAAGATATTGTCATTGCCAATACCTTTGCTAAGGCTAATGAAGCAGCTATTGGTTTAATCACTGCTTTCCCGGCAGTAAGTAGTAAAGGTGGAGATGTTGTCCTTATCTGCAATGCCCCGGAGGGGCAGGTTACCCACTATCTAATGGGCAGCTTTGGTAAAACTATCGGGGGTAACCTTAGGTTGCAGATAGGGCTTCCTCCTTATGTCAATCACTTAATTGTCTATACTGAATACCCTGATATTGCTGGCGGGGGATATTTCGAGGAGTCAGATAAGGTACTGCTTATGAACCACTGGGACGACGTTCTGCAGGTTCTTCAGCAATTTCATGGGGATAATACCAAGGTAGCGGTGTACCCCAATGCTGATATTCAATACTGCGTCTGATGTATCAAAAATGAGGGGCTGAAAGCAATTAATGGGTAGTGAAGCTTGGTAACAAGAGCTTGCCAAGGTTTGGCTATCGCTTACGGTAGCATTTATACTGCTTAATACTTAATAGAAGTAGAGCTAAACTATAGTAAAGGAGCTAGGATGATAAAATCGGAGTACATAGCAAAATTAAAGAAAATTGTTGGTAAGGAGAGTGTTCTAAGCTCTAAAGAGGACTTGACTGCTTATTCCTATGATGCCACCACTACCTGGGCTCATATGCCTGACGTAGTTGTGCTGCCAACAACGAGTAAGCAGGTATCTCAGATTTTAAAGCTGGCCGATGAGGATAAGATACCAGTTACTCCAAGGGGTGGCGGCACCAATGTCAGTGGTGGTTCCATACCGATAAAGGGTGGGATTGTGTTATGCACCACCAAAATGAACAAAATCCTGGAAATAAATAAGGCGAATTTACATGCTATTGTTGAGCCTGGGGTAGTTCTTCAGGATTTCAATACAGTCTTGGCTAAGCAGGGCCTATTCTTCCCACCTGACCCTCAAAGCTTCCTTGGCTGCACCATGGGAGGTGTGGTAGCCGAGAATGCTGGCGGACCATGTTGCCTAAAGTATGGTGTGACCAAGCAATATACACTTGGCCTAGAAGTAGTCTTAGCTAATGGGTATATTATGAAGATTGGTGGTCTGACAACGAAAAATCGGACAGGATATGAGCTGGCGATGCTATTCACTGGGTCTGAAGGAACCCTGGGGGTAATAACCAAAATAACACTGAGATTACTACCTATGCCGCCCGCCAGCAAAACTATTATGGCGGTTTACGACGATATGGCAATAGCTGGTGAGGCGATATCTAGTATATTATCCAATGGAGTGATCCCATCAAAGATTGAGTTTATTGATAATTGGGGCATCAGACGAATCGAGGAATTAACGCCTATGGATTTGCCAGTAGAAGCAAATGCTCTACTTCTATTGGAAAGCGACGGAATCCAGACAGCGGTGGAAGCAGAAGCTCAGCAGATTGCTCATATATGTAAGAGAAGCGGAGCCAAAGGGATTACGTTAGCTAAAGACCAGGCTGAGGCTGATAGGCTGTGGAAAGCTAGAAGTGGTTGTTTTGGTGCTGTCTTTAGTGCTGCTCGTACGGTATTGTCTGAAGATATAGCTGTGCCCCGGGACAAGATTCCCCAGTTTATACAAAGCTGTGAGGAGATATCCAGGAAATATGGTGTGGTGATACCGTTGATAGGTCATGCCGGCGACGGTAACATGCATCCATCTGTACTCACCGATCAGAGGGATACTGAACACTTCGGAGAAGCCAGGAAAGCCATGGATGAAATATTTGAAACTGCGCTATCTCTAGGTGGTGTGCTTTCTGGGGAGCATGGCATAGGGCTAGAGAAGCAGCGTTTCTTGAAGAAAGCTATGGACCCGGTAGCGATTGAGATAATGAAGAAAATAAAGGGAATATTGGACCCTAACAATATTCTCAATCCGGGAAAAATCTGGGAGGAGGAAGCATGAGGTGGCAATTGAAACTAAGTTTGAAGAAATAAAGCGGTTTGAGAGCGACCTAGAGCAGTGCATTAAATGTGGCTTCTGTACCTTCTGTTGCCCGGTATATCAAGAAGAGCATATAGAGTCCTCGGTAGCCCGAGGGAAAAATATGCTCATAAGAGCGTTGCTAGCTGGTGATTTGGAATACACCAAAGAATTTGCTGATCATCTTAATAAATGTACTCTGTGTATGGCCTGCACCGAGAATTGTCCCGCGAAGGCACAAATTCCAAATGTTATTGTTGCCGCTAGGGCGGATAAGGTTCGTGTTAAAGGTGTGAGCTTCCCTTACAACATTATTTACCAATGGCTCCTGCCCCACCGAACATTTTTTGGTAATACTGTCAGGTTCGCCTCCTGGTTTCAGGGGATTTTTATGCCTAAGGCTGAGGGTAATATCAGGCACTTATCCTTCTTTCTATCGGCTCTGGGTAAAGGGAGACACATCCCAGAAATTGCCCCCAGGTTCTTAAGACAAACGGTTCCGATCGTAAATCAACCCCCGGCTGGGGTTAAAACTAAGATAAAGGTAGGCTACTTTACCGGCTGTATGACTGATTTTGTTTTCCCTGATTTGGGTAAACACATAATTAATTTCCTGAGCAAAAATGGGGTGGAGGTAATCGTGCCTAAAAAGCAAGGTTGCTGTGGGGCACCAGTGTTTCTCGGGGCGGGCGATTTTGCGACCGGAAGGAAGCTCGCTGATACTAATGTAAAAGCCTTCGAACATGTGGATTATATAATATCAGATTGTGCTACCTGTACCTCTGCCTTAAAAGACTATCCACAGTTTCTAGCTGATACTCCAGAGCGCATCGAGGCTTATGCCAAATTTGCTGATAAGGTATATGACATCTCTCAGTTTCTGATCGACGTATTGAAGTTACCAACATCAGCCTATAGACCTTCAGTTGAGGCTAGAGGTAAGAAGGTTACTTGGCATGATCCCTGTCACCTCAGCCGTCATCTGGGAATAAAGAGTCAGCCTAGGCAAATAATTCAATCAATACCAGATATGAGGTACATCGAGATGGCCGATGCCAATAGGTGTTGTGGTATGGCAGGAACATTCAGCCTTTACTATTACGAGCTATCTAAGAAAATCGCTGATAAGAAGATGCAGGCTGTTAAAGCTACTGGGGCTGATATTGTGGCTACCTCTTGCCCCGGTTGTATGATCCAATTAATTGATGGTGCTATCAGAAACGGGATGCCAGTAAGAGTTATGCATATTATGGAGCTTTTGGATTAAAGATGGTAACCTTTCACTTAATTCGAAAACAAGGTGCTGCAGTAAGAAGAGTCTAATCCCCAATAATTCAGTGCTAGTATTTGAGTGAGTACAGAGTAGCATTTTGTAGCAGGGAAAAGGCGGGCTCTGCCAGGGGAAACTGAGGCAGACTAGAGGTTTCAACCATTTTCCCTCTAGGCGATTTACCTCCCCCTCCCATGTGGTGCCTCAGCTGTAATTGGGCAAGTGGCATCCCACCTTTCTTAA
>Ga0209121_10005106_pt1 | contig 12010 bp, 9 predicted proteins | sample Cruoilmetagenom3_FD_187292 | JGI IMG/M metagenome (GOLD analysis project Ga0209121, IMG submission 187292) | Oil polluted marine microbial communities from Coal Oil Point, Santa Barbara, California, USA - Sample 3 (SPAdes) (version 2) | ecosystem: Environmental > Aquatic > Marine > Oil seeps ... | reverse complement strand
CACCTCGTCGACCTTCCTTGGAACTGACGGGTTGGTGGTGATCTCCATCTCCTTGACCGAACCTGTAGGGCCGGAGGGCATCATGAACCCGTCAAACCTGAGCCGACCCCTCGGAGGCTTCGTGAAGGTGACCTCGGTTCCCACCGGCGTCGAGGACATGGCGATCTCCTGGGCCTGTTCCAGGAGCTTTCCGGGATTTCTTGCATCCTTCACCTCTACCATCGACCCCGACCTCACCATCGATGACCTGAGGGTGACGATCTCCCCGATGTCCATCCTGGCAAGGTCCGCAGGCCGATAGGCGAGGTCGAGGCTGTCTTTTTCGTCCGCCGGAACCAGGGGGCCTGCGCTCACCTTTGGGTAGCCAAACCGTCCGACGAAGACATCCGGAGGCGATGGCCCCTCGATCTTCGTTCCGAGCTTCGGAAGCTTCGCCATCTCCCGAAAACTGCGCAGGATCGGACAGACCGGCCTTCCGCATAGGCCCTTTCCCTTGCAGCGAACGCACCTGGTCATCTCACCATCAGAAACCGCTTTTATAGGATATAGGCCCTACCATCGGAGCATGATGGAGATCAAGGGCGACCTCATCCCGGCGATCGTCCAGGACGCCAAGACCGGAGAGGTTCTGATGCTCGCCTACATGAACCAGGAGGCTCTGGCGAAGACCCTGGAGACCGGAAAGGCCCACTACTGGAGCAGGTCGAGAAAGCGGCTCTGGCTGAAGGGCGAGTCCTCGGGCCACTTCCAGAGAGTTTTAGAGGCGAGGATCGACTGCGACCAGGACGCGATCCTCCTGAAGGTCGAGCAGGAAGGCGGTGCCTGCCACACCGGCTACAGGTCCTGCTTCTACAGGGATTTGGAGGGAAAAGTGGTCGGGGAGAAGGTCTTCGATCCAAACGAGGTCTACAGGTGAAGGTCGATCCTGCCAGGTACATTCTCGCCTCAAACCCACTATTCAGGGCCGAGGCCGCGGTCGAGGACGGCAGGGTCAGATTGAGGGCTGCTGGGCCCCTAGCCCATCTCCCCTTCGCAAAGTCTGCCCTAAAGATCGCCGACGGCCAGATCCCGGTCATGGCCGAGGACCGGCTTTACCTATCGACCTGGTTTCCACCCATCCCAAGCAGGGCCTTTGACCGCCTCGTCAAAAGCTACCTCAAGTCATCCCTCGGGATCCGAACTCCCGACCAGGTCACGATATCGATAACCGAAGAATGTCCGAACCGGTGCCTCCACTGCGCCCTGCCAGATTCGGGCCACCACCACCGCCTGGAGCCGGCGGAGGTCGAGGACGTCGTAAATCAGATCCTTGACCTTGGAACCACCCTAGTCATCTTCGACGGCGGAGAGCCAGCCACATATCGTGAGCTTCCCGACCTGGTGAAGTGCGTGGACGACCGGGCGATCTCCACCATCTTCACCTCCGGGGCAGGGTTCACCTCAAAACTCGCCCGAGACTTGAAGGAGGCGGGCCTCTATGCCGTCAACGTCAGCCTCGACAGCGCCACCGAAGTGGAGCACGATCGGATGAGGGGGAGATCTGGCACCTTTCGCGACGCCATGAGGGCTGTGAAAAACGCCCAGGACGCAGGCCTTCTCGTCGACCTCTACGCCGTGCTCAGGTCGGATAACGTCACCGAGATCGAGGAGTTTCACAATCTCGCCCAGAAGGTCGGGGCCAACGAGCTGACCATTTTTGAGGTGGTCCCGGTGGGCAGGTGGGCCGACAAAAAAGGGGCAATCCTATCAGAGGAGGATCACGCCCTTCTCGAAAGGTTCGTGATGGGGGCATCGTCACCCCGAGTATTCTCCGTGCCTTCGGCTTTCCGGGAGTTCGGCTGCTTTGCCGGGAGAAACTGGATGCACATTACTCCGGAAGGGGACGTCTACCCCTGCGCTTGCCTTCCAAGGGTTATCGGAAACATCCGGAAAGATCCAGTCAAGAAAATTTGGCATCGAATGGCGAAATTGCCCTTTCTAGGCAGCAAAATATGCCCAGCCCGCCAATTCTAGCCAGAACATCAACACATATATATAGCCGATAATCGTGAAGAAAAGCCCGATCAATGATGGAACTTACACAAATACAGAGAGAGATATTGACCGCTTTGATAACCTTACAACGTCGAGATAGCAGAGCCATCAAGGGCGAGGAGATCGCCTCGATCATCGACCGTAATCCTGGCACCATCAGAAACCAGATGCAGTCTCTGAAAGCTCTCCACCTGGTAGAAGGAGTTCCCGGACCCAAAGGTGGCTATCGGGCCATAGCCACAGCTTACGAGGCGATCAACCTGGACACCACCAAGGACGTGGTGGACGTGCCGATTGTCAGGAATGGATCGCCCGTCGAGGGCGCCACCGCCAACGAGATTACCTTCTATACCGTCATGAGACCAAACCAGTGCAGCGGCATTGTCCAGATAATAGGAAACATCAGGGAGTTCAACATCGACGACGAGATCGAGATAGGGCCGACCCCCGTCAACAAGACTCACATCAAGGGCGTCGTGACCGGAAGGGACGACACCAGCAATCGGCTGATATTCGACATAAAAGAGATGGCCTCGATACCAAAAATCCCGGTGAAAACCCTAGCCCACCCAGCGATCACCATAGATCCCGACATGTCGCTCCTCGAAGCGTGCAGTAAGCTCGCCGATTCGAATGTCAGGGCGGCCCTCGTCGGGAAGAACGGCGACCCCAGAGGGCTCATAAGTCTGGAGAACATAGTCAGAGGCATGGCCGAGGGGAAGAGAGACAAGCCAGTGAAAGAGTCGATGGTGAGGGAGTTTCCCACCGTCGAGGCCGACGATCCGCTCCATGTCGCCATAAGCAAGCTTGGAAAAACCGGAGCGTGTCAGGTCGTTGTAATCGATTCCGACGCACCCAGCAAGATTCTGGAAGCCACCGACCTCATACGCTGCATGGTCCGATTTTAGGATATTTCAGTTCCAGAGTGGCCGCCTTCGGCCGCTTTTTTCAGATTTTCTACATTGCCACCGTAGACCACTACCGCAGGGATTGAGCTTCGCTCGATGATCTTCGCGGCCAGGGGGTCCACTGGCGACCTAGACCCAGCCGATAGCGTCGTCTCCATCGATAGACGGACGAGATCACTGTGGGTCATGTGGTCGAACTTTTTCGCCTTAGGATCGATCTCAGGGTCGGCGGAATAGACGCCGTCGACTGAGGTTGCAACGATCATCTTGTCGGCGTGGACGTACTCGGCGAGGAGGGCCGCGACGGCGTCGGTGGTCTGACCCGGCTGCATCCCGCCCAGAACGACGATCTTTCCTCCAGCAGAGGACTCAAGGGCTCTCGCATAGGTCTCTGGCGGCTCGGGAGCCACATCTTTGCCGAGGGCCGCGATAAGTATCATGGCGTTGAGCTTCGTCGCACCGATCCCGAGGAGGTCGCAGAAGGCCTCACCAGCTCCAAGAGCTCTCGCCTTTTCTATGTACTCTCGGGCGATCTTGCCTCCGCCCACGACCACGAAGATCTGGTGCTCTTGGGCGAGGTTCTTTAGAGCAGCGGCATACTCCTTGAGGCTCTCAGCATCGCGGCCCGCCAGGATGGAGCCGCCGAGGGAATAGACGAATATCATGGGAGGGGGCAGGACTGCAGGTGAATAAAAAGGTTGCTTGTGATTTTAGCTGTTCCATTCGGCCAGTTTTTTGCGGACGGTCTCGGCGCAGGGGCTCTCGATCTGCTCGTAGATCGCAAGAGCGGACCTGGCAAGTGAAATGGCCTCTTCTCGTTGACCCAAAAGGTAAGAATTTAGGCTCATGTAGAATAGTTGAACTCCTTCGTTCGGCCGGTTCTTGATCATACGAGAAACTTTAAGCGCTAGCTCGTAGTACTCGCTGGCCTTACGAGGATCGCCCAGACGGAAGTAAGCCTGGCCAATATTGCCCAGCTGTATTCCTTCGTTCACCTTATCTCCTATATTGCGAGAAATTTTGAGGGATTCCTCATAGTATTTAATGGCTTTACGAGGATCGCCCAGATAGAGGTAGGCATCGCCCGTGTTGCCTAGGTGTATTCCTTCATTCTCCTTGTCTTCGATCTTGTGAGAAATTTTTAGTGCTTGCTTATAGTACTCGATAGCCTTGTGAGGGTCGCCCAGATGAAAGAAGGCTAGTCCCAGGTTGCTCAGGTTGATTCCTTCACCCCGAAGGTCTCCGATCGAACAAGAAATTTTGAGTGATTCCTCATTGTATTTAATGGCTTTACGAGGATCGCCCAAATGAAAGTAGGCTAGGCCGAGATTCCCCAAGTGTGCTATTTCGCCCACTAGGTCTCCGATCGAACGAGAAATTTTGAGCGACTGCTCATAGTACTCGATGGCCTTATGAGGATTGCCAAGATGTGAGTGGAACTTGCCAAGGTTATCTAGGCTGTTTGCTACTGCTTTCCAGTCTTCCATCTCACTAGAAATTTTGAGTACTTGTTCGGTGTATTCTATGGACTTGTTAGGATCACCCAAATGAGAGTAAGCTAGGCCCAGGTTGCCCAGGCTGTATATTGCGAGCTGCCCGTCCCCGATCTCACGAGAAATCTTGAGTGCTTGCTCGAAATATTCTATGGCCTTGTGAGGATTGCCCAGATGAAAGTAGGCTAGGCCGAGATTCCCCAAGTGCGCCCCTTCTGCCTCCTTATTATTTATCTCACGCACTGCAGTAAGCGCCTCGTTCAACCATTCGATATATTTGAAAGGATGCAACCTTAAATTTAAAATATTGCCCATCCAGGCAAAGTCGTTGCACATTTCCGCTATTTCGGTGCACTTGAATTTGTTCTCACTTGCCCACTTCTGCCCTGCCTCAATGTTTATCCAATCTATATCGAAAAGCATCAAGCCCATTGCCAAAAAATCATTGCCTTGCTGAATTGATTCCTCTGCCTTACATAGAGTATTTAGGTAGTACCTGGCGTGTCTCAATTTGGCGGTCTCGCGTCTATAATCATATAATTTTGATCCGGCGAAATCGCGCGCCAGGTCGTGCAGCCTGTAGCGTCCGCCTTCGCCCGTGGCAGAGGGCGAAAAGTCCACAAGGCTCCACCAGATCAGCTCGCCGAGAGCATCCTCGGTGGGTGTATCTTCCATCTCCCATACGGCTGCCGCTCCGGCCAAGTCGAAGTCTGCGGGGAAGATGGCGAGCAATGACCAGAGCCTTTGCAGCTCTGGGGTGAGAAGGTCGTAGCTCAGGCTGAAGGAGGCCTCCACCAGCTCCAGGCGCTCCATGGCATCCCCCAATCTTTTGATGTAATTGGCAACGCTCAAATTCGGCTTTTCTCTCAGGATAGAAGCGGCATTTCTCAGGGCGATGGGCAGACGACCGCATATCTCCGCCAGCTCTTCCGCATGATCGGCAATGCGCTCGCAGATCTCCAGCAGGAGCTTCTTGGCATCATCGAAGGGAAGGACGTCCAAGTCCTTTTCCGTCAAACCTGGAAGAGCAAACTTTTTACGGGTGGTTACCAGAAGGGCGCAGCTTCGAGGCGGGAGGAGCGGCTCCACCTGTTCCCGACTGACGGCGTTGTCCAGCAATAAGAGAGCCTTTTTGCCATGAAGGATTGAAAAATATTTCCCCGCTAATTCACCCTCATTCGAGGGCACATCGAACTCTGGATCGTAGGCCCGAATCACCTGGGCCATTGCCTCAGCCGCACTCAAAGGCTTCTTGTCGGTGCCCTTCATATCCACAAGAATCTGCCCATCGGGATAACGTCCGGCCAGTTTTTCTGCCAGGACAAGAGCCAAGGCGGTCTTTCCTACCCCTCCCATGCCCCGGACGCCAGCAATGACTGCGCCGCGCTCAAAGCCGCTGAGGATCTCGTTTATATCTTTAACTCTGCCCACAAACTTCTGTGGTGGCGGCTGGATTCGGGGAACGGACTGGCTTACAGTAGGCTTGATGATTTGGGTTATGTTGTTACCGAAATGCTGATTCACCGGTCCTTCGGCCACATTAATCGACCCCTTGGATTCTCTCATGTCCACGGCGTCGCCTTCTACAGAGGTTGGTCCATTGAAAGATCCCGAAAGTAGATTTTTCTGATCACCATCGACATTGGTGTGAGGACCAGTGGACTGATCGATCTGGACTCTTGGCCGGCCTTCTTCTTTATCGGAGCGATCTCTGATAAATCCGACAATTTCAATAGCAGCAGATAAAACACTGGCAGCTAAAATCAGAGAAGAATCCTTGATTTGAGGCAACAAATTAAAGAGTAGCGCCAGAGCTAAAAGGAGAATCAAGATGAGTACTATTTTGTGTCTCCTCTTCGGTTTCGTCTCAATTCACCATTTGGAATATCGATCTTATGGGTTTAAAATGTTTGGCAATAGACCATAAAAATTGGACTTAGAACTAGAAAAAATGGTGAAAAAGAGTTATGAAGAGACTCTTTAAATCTTGTCCAGAGCCTCGGCGACCTTCCCGAAGATGGCCTTGATATCGCCCACTCCGAGCACCGTGGCCACGATGCCCCTCTTGTCGTAGTAGTCGATGAGGGGTTGGGTCTGGGTGTGGTAGGCCTGCACCCTCTCCTTGACAGTCTCCTCGGTGTCATCCGCCCTCTGGTAGAGGTCGGCTCCGCAGGCATCGCATTTGCCTTCCACTTTTGGCGGGTTGAACTGAACATGATAGGTGGCGCCGCAATTGCACATCCGGCGGCCGGTGACCCTCTTGACGAGCTCCTCATCGGGAACATCGATGTTCAGGACCACATCGATCTTCTGGCCCAGAGCAGGCAGGATCTCGTCCATGGCCTCGGCCTGGGGTGTGGTCCGGGGATAGCCGTCCAGCATCCAGCCGCCCTTGACGTCGTCCTTGGCCAGCCGGTCCTTGATTATGTCGATGAGCAGGCTATCTGGAACCAGCTTGCCCGCTTCCATGAAATTCTTGGCCTCCACTCCCAGAGCGGTGCCGTTCCTCACGTTCTCTCTCAGGATGTCCCCGGTGGAGATGTGAACCACGCCGTATTTCTCTGCGATCATCTTGGCCTGAGTGCCCTTTCCGGATCCTGGTGGACCGAGTAGTACTATGTTCATAATAACCCTCCTATTTCCTCTCGATATCGAGCAACCTCTCGACGCCAGCAGCCCTCCTCGCCAAGGGTTGGAATCGCAGTTTTCGATGAAAGCTGAGAATCATTTTCCCCTAAGTCGGATGGTGTGGCCGGCTGCAGTTGCTTCGCTCTCTATTGAGTTCACTCTCCTGTACGTTAAAAAACCTTTCTGCACGATAGACGACCTGCTCGATATCCGGCTGCCACCCCGATGCCGACCGACCCGTGGAAAGCGGCCTGATCAAGATCATGGCGGGCCGCAGGCGATCGGCCCGCTGATCGGCTCAGATCTCCACAGGATCAGAGGAGGCTTGCGAAAAACATCACCGACCCCGACAGAACAGGGATTGTGAAGTTGTCGTCGATGACCCTCTTTCGAAAGGAGAGGGGAACGGCGTCTGCAAAGGTCGCTGCCGCAGCTCCGGTGACGTAGACAGGAAAGGCTAGCGCCCCAGGTCCCGGAAAGAACCTCCCCTCGATCAAGAAGGCGCCGTAACCCACCAGAAGGCAGACCGCGAAGGTTCCAGCCACCACCGGAAGGGGCTTTAGCCTCCAGCCCTGACCCTCCATGATCTGGTTCCTGACGGCCGATCCTCTGACGATCGAACCGATGATCCCGCTTGCCGCGTCGCCCAACGACAGCATCAGCATCGCTGCGATGGCGATCGCCGGGGAGAAGATAAGGACTGTCAGCAGGGCTCCCAAGATGTAGTAGATGTAGCTTGCCACCCTATCCGCCTCGTGGTCGCGAACCGCAGGAAGCCTGATCTTTCCCGCAAGCCGCCTTCGTTCCAGTAAAAGCGCCGCCACCAGGGCGAGGGCCACCAGCCCCACGGTCGCGACTTTTCCGAATAGGAGGATGGCCGCCGGGACCGAAAGACCTGAAAGATGGATCACCTTTCTCTTGATCTCCATCACCAGGGTGGCGCGCTGCTGAGACCCCATTATTCAGACCTCTTGATCCATCTTTTCAAATTGCTCATCAGGCTTGTTTCAACTCTGGAGGGGCGAGCCCGCCTCGGAGAACTCCATCTCCCCTTTCAAAAGGGCCGTCACCTTCTCGGCAACCTCGTCCTTCTTCACCCTGATCTGGGACATCGAGTCCCGGTCCCTGATGGTGACCGTCCCCTCCTCCAGGGTCTCGTAGTCGACGGTGACCGAGTATGGGGTTCCAACCTCGTCGTTTCGCCGGTACCTTCTGCCGATGCTCCCTGAGGAGTCGTACTCGACCCTCAGGTCGAGGGACCGAAGGATCTGGGCGATCTCCTCTGCGGGGGCGATAAGCTCGACTCTATCCATCAGGGGCAGGACCGCCACCTGGATCGGAACCACCCTGTTTTTGAGAGCGAGGACGGCCCTCGTCTCGCCCTCCACCATCTCCTCCCGGTAGGAGTGCTCGAGGACGGAGTAGAGTATCCTGTCTATCCCGAAGGAGGGTTCGATGACGTGGGGCACGATCTCCTCGCCCCTGATCTCCTCATCCACCATCTCGAAGGAGACGAGGGCGGGGTCGATCTCCACATTCTCCCCATCCACCTCGACAACGATCGGATCCCGCTTCAAATCCTCCAAAGGAAGGGTGCAGAGGGCGTCGGCGACCGCCTTCGCCCCTTTCCTGAAGAGGGGGCCGAGCTTCTTCATGTCGGGCTTGACGACGAGCTTCTCCTGCTTTCTCGGCTCGTCGAAGGGCAGGTACACCGTGAGGTTGGCCTGGCTCTGGGCCATGTGGGACTTTAAGTCGTAGTCGGTCCTGTCGGCGACGCCCACGATCTCGATCCAGCCGAACCTGTCCAGGAGCGCCTCGGCGTCCCAGCAGTCGACGGCGTAGTGGGCCATCTCGTCGTCCTTGTGCTGCCTGAACCTGAGCCGATCGTACGAGAGCCCGGCCTCGATCAAAAATTGGTAAGTCCGGGCGACGTAGTAGGCGAGGGTTTCATGGGCCATGATCCCCTTTTCCACAGCCTCGCCTACTGTCATCTCCTCGGTCTCTCCCCTCTCCTGGCCCTCCTTGGAGTAGAGGGTCATCACCAGGTCTGCGACCTCGATAAATCGGGGATGAGTCTTGTTCCTCGGGTTGATGAAAATCTCAGCCTCGGCCTGGGAGAATTCTCTCAACCTTATTACCCCCTGGCGGGGCGAGATCTCGTTTCGGTAGGACTTTCCGATCTGGACGGCGCCGAAGGGGAGGCGATCGCGATAGTGGCGAAGAAGCCGCTGGAAGTTGACGAACATCCCTTGGGCGGTCTCAGGCCGAATGTACCCCGGCTGCGTTCCGCCCGGGCCGATGAAGGTCTTGAACATCAAGTTGAACTCGTAGATCTCGGAGAGGTCGCCGCCGCATTCTGGGCAGAAGACGTCGTTCTCCTTGATCACGCGGTATATCTCATCGTTTGAGAGGGCGTCGGGAACCTCGATGATGTGCTTTATGAGGTGGTCTGCCCTGTAGATCTCGCCGCACTCCTTGCATTCGGTGAGGGGATCAGAGAAGCCGCTCAGGTGGCCCGAGGCCTTGTAGATATCCTCAACCCCGATGGTGGGGCACTCGATCTCACAGAAGCCCTCCCGGATCACGAAGAAGGCCCGCCAAAGGTCTTCGATCTCTCTTTTGAGCGGGGCTCCCAGTGGCCCATAATCGTAAAAGCCCGCAGCTCCGCCGTAGAGCTCGAAGGCGGGCCATATGAAGCCTCGCCTCCTGGCAAGCTCGATCACCTTCTCGTACATGTCCATAAGCCAATCCTCGCCTCACCTAGACCGCGAGAGATCATTTAACCTTTGTCGTTTGGTCCGGTGGATCGCAATTTGAAAAATGGGTCAGACGGACATTTGTTTCGGAGATGTTTCAAGGCCCGATCATGGTCAGAGGGGCCTTACCCCATTCAACGCGATTTTGATGCCGGGGCGCAAGCTCAGATCCGACAGAGTTTTTAAGGAGGTGAGCGTATCGACGATTGGTGAGTGATAACTCATGAAAGAAATTGTAAAGTTAGGGTTAGTGATTGGGATGCTGCTGTGCGGTGCTGTCGGCGCGACCAGCGCTCAGGAGTTCTCAGAGGATTACAAGAACGGCTTTTATGATGCTGCGATAATCATAGGACAGGCAACCTTTACGTACGGAAACTTGGCAGATCTGTATTTCGGCTTGGGCGGCGATTCGACCGAATTAACTCCTGAAAACAAGGATATAGTCGACTACTACAACAATGAGACCTCCCAATTCAACCAGCAGATGGTTCCCTACGTAAACGACGTCATCGACCAGGTTTTCGGCCCCGACGACAACCGAACCGAGGACCTGTACCTGGTGGAGCTTCCCCTCATATCCTGATTTTTACGTAGACGGGATGACCAGGGGGCGGCAAAGCTGCTCCCTGATCTGTTCTTTCTTTACTCTTTAAAGACGATACGTCTGAGACTTTTCCTCCGCCGTTTGCAGTCGCTGAATCTCCACATCTCTGGCCACTCATTTCTGGGGATGATCTTCCGACTCAAATACGCTTAAATGGCTGAGAGATCGCAAAGGATCTCTAAAATATCGGAGGAGGATCTGGTGATGAAAAGTTTGCTGGAGAGACTGGAGATCGAAGACGAGAACCCCGGGGCCTGCACAGGTCCGAGCTGTTGGATATCCGACCCTGAAGGCGAGGTTCTCGTCTCTCGCAATCCGACGACTGGAGAAGCGATCGCCAGCGTTAGGATGGCAACGCCCTTGATTTACGAGAAGGTGGTTTCGGCCGCCGAGAGGGGCTTTCGATCCTGGCGGATGGTTCCGGCGCCGAAGAGGGGAGAGGTGGTCAGAGACCTCGGTAACGCGCTGCGGAAGCGAAAAAACGATCTCGGAGACCTGATCAGCCTTGAGATGGGCAAGATCAGGGCCGAGGGGAGAGGCGAGGTCCAGGAGATGATTGACATCTCCGACTTCGCCCAGGGCCTATCCCGCCAGCTCTACGGCATCTCGATGCATTCAGAGCGATCGAATCACAGGATGTACGAGCAGTGGCACCCCCTCGGCGTTGTGGGTGTGATAACATCCTTCAACTTCCCAGCCTCGGTCTGGTCATGGAACGCGGCCGTGGCAGCGGTCGCGGGGGACGCGATCGTCTGGAAGCCCTCGTCCCTTGCGCCCCTCACGGCGATCGCGATCCAGAAGATCGCAAACGAGGTGATGGAGAAGCACGATGTCGATGGCGTCTTCAACCTCGTCGTCGGAAAGGGCGATGAGGTCGGTGATCTCCTGCTTCGGGACAGGAGGATCCCCCTCATCTCCTTCACAGGCTCCACCAAGACGGGCCGAAACGTGGCGGGACAGGTGGCTAAACGGCTCGGACGGACGATCCTGGAGCTAGGAGGAAACAACGCGGTCATCGTCACCGAGGACGCCGATCTGGACCTCGCGACTAGGGCGATACTCTTCGGGGCGGTGGGAACGGCGGGGCAACGGTGCACATCCACGAGAAGGGTGATCGTCCAGAAGATGGTATCAGAGGAGCTGACGAAGCGTCTCGTTCGGGCCTACAGTCAGGTCAAGATCGGCGACCCCCTCGAAGATGGGACCCTCATGGGACCTCTCGTCGAGAGGGCGGCCACAGAGAAGATGGCAAGAGCGCTCGAACGGGCGAAAAGCGATGGGGGTGAGGTCGTCAGTGGCGGCAGGCTCCTTCCCGAACTGGGGCCGAACTTCGTAGAGCCCGCCATCGTGAAGATGCCAGCCCAGACCGGGATCGTGGGGGAGGAGACCTTCGCGCCGATCCTCTACCTGATGGAGTACGATACGATCGAAGAGGCGATCGCGATCCAGAACGGGGTTTCTCAGGGCCTCTCCAGCGCCGTATTCACCGAGAGCCTCTGGAAGGCTGAGACGTTTTTGTCCGCAGCGGGCTGTGACTGCGGGATTGCGAACGTGAACATAGGCACCTCGGGGGCCGAGATCGGCGGT
>Ga0209121_10005105_pt1 | contig 12011 bp, 11 predicted proteins | sample Cruoilmetagenom3_FD_187292 | JGI IMG/M metagenome (GOLD analysis project Ga0209121, IMG submission 187292) | Oil polluted marine microbial communities from Coal Oil Point, Santa Barbara, California, USA - Sample 3 (SPAdes) (version 2) | ecosystem: Environmental > Aquatic > Marine > Oil seeps ... | reverse complement strand
AAAAAGACAAAGATAAATTGACGCGTCAATTGGAAAAGCACAGGAACAAGTAGACATTGCTAAAGCAATCTCACCAAATAACGCAGAGATTTTGGTACAACAAGCCTTGATTCATACAGCATGGGTGGCCTACGATGGCGCTACTTATGGCATGACACTATCTGGAAAGGTCGCAGCATTATATCAGAAAGCCTTGCAATTGGCTCCCAATAACCCGAGGGTTGTTTTTTCAAAAGCGGAATGGGATATGGGCTCGGCCAAGTTTTTTGGTCAAGATATTGGGCCCTATTGTAAAGATGTAGAACACGTCTTGGAACTTTTTGCTAACTTTAAACCGGAGTCTGCATTTCATCCTAATTGGGGAAAAAATAGAGCCGAGGAAATAGTTAAGAATTGTAAATAAGAACAATTAATTAATGACACGGTTTATTAATCATCTGATAAGAGCAATTCTAATAGGTACTGTACTCTATTTCATTTTTCTTGCTATATACTTTTTTATGGGCAGGTTTGACGATGGTTTCAATTATCAAGTTGCATGGACCGAATATTACCAAAATATGATATTCGCGGTGATCTTATATTTGGTCAATGCCTATTGGATCCAATATCTTATTGTAACCTATAAGAAACACCTTTTTTCTTTAAAAAGATTCACGATTGGTATTTCGGGGAATATTCTCGTTTCAATATTGGGTATTTTCCTTTCACGCATTGTGCTTCTTGTTGTATTGGAAAAAATGCCCCTAATCGAGTTTCTGGCCAATGAAAGACCGGGATATTACCAGTCTTCATTGATTATTGCTATAATCATTTCACTTATATTTTATGCCATTTGGTATTATAAATACCGCCAGGAGACCAAGGTTAAAGAGCAAAAAATAATTGCTGGTACGGCTTCGGCCAAGTTTGACGCCCTAAAAAATCAATTGGATCCCCATTTTCTCTTTAATAGTTTAAATGTATTGACCAGTTTGATAGAGGAGGATCCATATCAGGCCCAGAAGTTCACTACTTCACTGTCTAAAGTATATAGATATGTTTTGGAACAGAAGAACAAGGATTTGGTTTCTGTTGATGAAGAGTTTCAATTTGCCAAAACATATGTAAAATTATTGAAGATGCGCTTTGAGGATAGCATACATTTAGAAATACCAGAGAATAGCCGTAATCCTGAAGCCAAAATTGTTCCATTGTCATTGCAGTTGCTGCTCGAAAATGCAGTAAAACATAATGTAGTTACTTCCTCTAAACCCTTGCATATCAAAGTTTATGAAAAGGATGGAATGCTTATTGTCGAGAACAACCTGCAAGCGAAACAGGTAATGAAAAAGAGTAGCGGGGTTGGACTCCAGAATATTCGACAACGCTATGGAATATTAACAGATAGGCAAGTGGAGATTTCAAAATCAGACAAGGAATTCAGTGTAAAGCTGCCCTTGCTAACAAAACAAGTTACAGTAATGGAAACGCAACAAACATATATAGACGACAAACGATATGAGAAAGCAAAAGAGCATGTAGAACAGCTTAAAGGATTTTATGGCCACCTTTTGGCATATTGTATCGTGATACCTTGTTTGGCAATTCTTAATTACAATACGACCAGTTTCCCCTGGATTATTTTTCCAACCATAGGCTGGGGATTTGGTGTCACTGTTCATGGAATGGAGGTATTTGGTTACAACCCATTATGGGGCAAAAGCTGGGAAGAACGTAAAATCAGGAACTTCATGGATGATGATCAATTCTAGCTTCGGCTACGCTCAGCTACCAGGTTAATTGGTATGCGATTCAACTTGGTCACCTGAGCGGAGCCAAAGCCACAATCCATCCTTGAAAAACTACAATTGGGTAAGGCTCATTTAGTTTGGGACAAATCATATCATACTTTTGGATTATCAATTAAATAGTAATTCAAGCAAACCAACAAGAAAATGGAAACTTCAGAAAAGGAAAAAAAATATTATAAGGCAAAGGAAAGAGTTGAATCTATTAAGAAATTTTATACCAGTTTATTATCCTATATTTTCTTTATAGCCCTTTTGGCAGGAATCAATTATTGGGCGGATGAGTGGAGGTATCCATGGTTCCTTTGGGCTGCTTTCGGCTGGGGTATTGGTTTGGTTTTTCAGGCCATTAAGACATTTAGCATAAACCCTTTTTTCGGAAGAGATTGGGAAGATCGTAAAATCAAGGAATATATGGAGGAAGATGAAAAACAAAGGAGATGGAAGTAATGAACAATAACGGCAGGGGCAAATTGGAAAAAGCCAAGAAATGGGTTAAAGAACTCAAGGGTTTTTATATACACATGACCATTTATATACTTGTAAACACTTTTATTTCAACCGTAAAGATAGTTGTGGATTTAGGTGAGGGTGTAAGTTTTAACGAGGCTTTTTTTAATTTTGGAATTTTCGCAGTATGGTTTTTTTGGGGCATTGGTCTCTTTTTTCATGGCCTAAAGGTCTTTTCGAATAATGTTTTTTTTGGGAAAGATTGGGAGGAAAAACAGATTCAGAAGTACATGGATAAGGATAAGAAGGAAGCTGAAAAATATAGATAATGAAAGAAAATAATAAAGAGGTAGTTTTGTATAAGAAGGCTAAAAGTAGGGTAGAAAGGATTAAAAAGTTTTATAGGCACTTGAGTGTATATGTAATAATCAACATCATTCTTTTTGGAGTAAAAGTCTCTTTGTACGATCAATTGGGCGGTCAAGGCGTTGTTGATCATGGGTTTCAAAACTGGTATAGCCTTAATTTGTTTATAACGCCCTTATTATGGGGGTTGGGTGTAGTGATACACGGGCTAGTTGCATTCAACTATCTTAGTTTCACCAAAAAGGGTCTTACTCCTGGTTTTATTAAAAAATGGGAGGAAAAACAACTTCAAAAATTTATTGAAAAGGATAAAGAGTAGTAGTACGTGTAATAATTAATGTAACCAAAGAAGTGAAGATTGATGAATGTAATAATTATTGAAGATGAAAAACCGGCTGCAAGAAGACTTAGCCGATTGTTGACAGATTTGAATGTCGAAGTGTCCACCATGTTACATTCAGTTGAAGAGTCAATAGCATGGTTTCAGAACAATGAGCACCCTGATCTTATTTTTTTGGATATTCAATTATCCGACGGACTTTCATTTGAGATTTTCGATGCTGTTGAGGTACTAAGCGCCATAATTTTTACAACCGCATATGATGAGTATGCCCTTCAAGCTTTCAAATTGAACAGTATTGACTATTTGTTAAAACCAATTGATGATGAGGAATTGGAAAGTGCTGTAAAAAAATTCAAAGCACTAAAACCTGCTTCACAAGAAATCTCATTGGATTTTGAGGACATAAAAAAGTTATTGGTAAACCCCATTGAACGAGAATATAAAAAAAGATTTACAACTAGGGTAGGGCAATATTTGAAAATCATCAATGCCGATGAGGTCGAATGTTTTTACAGTGAAAATAAAGGAACTTATGCGGCGACTTCCGAGGGAAGAAATTATCTTCTAGACACCACCTTGGAAAATTTGGAAACCGAACTTGAACCGAAAATATTCTTTCGTGTGAGCAGAAAATATTATGTGAATATCAACCATATCCAAGACATCATTTCTTACACAAATTCACGCCTAAAAATCAAATTAAATCGCTATATTGAACAAGAAATCATTGTGAGTAGGGAACGAGTGCGAGACTTTAAGTTGTGGTTGGAGTAAAACTATTTAAAGAATTGATAAATAGAACATTAATAGCGGGTATAGATTTTTCTTATAATACAAATTAATAGGAAATTACTTACTTTTATCCACACGATTGTCATCAAAAGAAGATGGTAATAATTTTGGAATCAACTTGATGAAAATTGGTAATAAAACGGCACCGCCTGGAAGCATGAAAATGGCGAGTGAAGGTATACTTTTAAAAATATCCAATAACTGACTTTGCACTTTTTTCTTCTCTGCTTGACTTAAATCCTTGACGGTTGATTTTGAAATCAATGCTACCAATTCCTTACTATCTGAAAGTTCTTTTTGTAACCTTTTACTGTTTCGTATAATCAATTTTTTTACAACTTTAGACATACTTTCATAGAACTTAAATGCCAAATTATGATCCATAAGGAAAGGAATGATCTTGGAATTTTTTTCAAAAAAAGATGCAATTTCTTCCAAGGCCCTGGATATTTCCTTTTCATTAAAACCTAAATCTTTACCAATTCCATAGATGTATTGGGATTCTAAATAGTTAACTGATTGGTCTTCCCAAATGGTCAAGGAAGCAATATCCAAAAAATAGCGGTTCTCAGAAGGTGAAAAATTGTTTAATACTTTGCCCCGATAACTTCCGTCATAGGTCTGTGTAGTGCTATCTATGTAGGTTAAGGATGCTTCAAACAAGTGTGCCAATTTATCATCAGTTTTATTTTTCTCTTTAGAATTGAGTGAATGATATATGATGTTCATGGCGATAAACTCCAGATTTTCTGCATATTCCTTTATAGCAGCGTCATTCTTTAGATATCTTTTGAAAGCAAGTACATCTATATATAATAAGGAGTTTGTAATAATGCTATTAAAGGTCTTGCTGATTACATTATCTTCTAGGTATACCCTTGAATCCAAAAGCTTCTCTAACTTATCAGCTGTTTTTGTGCCCGTAAATAACTTGTTTAGAAATGAAATCTGATTAAAACCTAAATCCTGGTAAAACAGAAATACTTTATTCAAAAAGGCATCAAAGTCCGGGTTTTTTTCTACAAACCTAAAAGTAAAATATAGCGCTGCCAGCAAATTAATTTTGGCTTTTTCATCTTCTGACAACCTATGTTCTGGGGTAATGAACCTTGGAATCTTGAGATTAATACCATAAACAAACCCTGTCTTCTTTAAACCACCATATAGGTCTGTAAAGTCCTTATAACTGTCAACCTGGTCTTTGACCAAGTATCCGAATTTATCTATCCAGCCGGAGGTTGATGGGTTCATAGATGGTTAATTAAAGCGCCAAATTAAAGGATTTTATAAGACATTATATAAATGAACTGTTGTTTTTGCTCAAGAATTATAGGATTTTTGCTCTTCTACCTTAAAATTTTGAAACTTATGATCGTTCGTTCATATGGGAAGGTGCCGACTCAAATTGAATTATAAGAGCCGCTATAAGCGGCTCTTTCTTTAGTGAAATCAATCATATAGCAAATTCTCTATAACTGGTTATACTAGTTCTTTGTCAAAAGTACTTGAGCCTGAATCGCAACATCAGTCCAAGTCTTGGAAACTCCATCTTTACCTGTATGCAACTCTTTGCATGCATTGTTGATAGCGGCTACAGCTTCAAGCGCATTCCAATCTTCCAAGTTCAACGTACCATTAAAAGTGATACTGGTTTCAGTGTTTATAACGTATTCCAAGGGAATATTGGAAGTCTCACCGTTCATTGTAACATCAATTGAACATTTATTATCTGCATCGGTTTTAAAAACTCCTGAAATTATTTCAGTGTCTTGCATTGCACCAAAAAAGAATTCCAAGAGTTTTGGATCTCTTGTTCCCGTGGCATCATTAGTAAATAAACCGCTTACCGGAATTCCAAATTCAGTACCGTTCAATGCTTCTAAGGCAGTTGCGCCGTTTTTTGAATTCTTAATATTAATTTTCATGAATTTACCTCCCACAGCTAGTTTTTCAGAGGTTTTATAGGCGGTAAAACTTACTTTGGTTGAATCTTTCACCAAAGTAAAACTTTTTGAGGCCATTTCTTTGACCTCTTTTTCTTTTTCCTTTTTAGCATCCTTGCAATTATATCCGGCCAATACAACAAGTGCCAATGCAATTAATTTTATTTTTTTCATTTGTCTTTGTTTTTAGATTCTGATCTAAAGTTAAGTAATAATTCGAGTAGTACAATAGCTGGTCGGTTAGATTTGAATCTTATGTGATGTAGTATGTCAATAAATAAATTCGTAGCATATGCCCTAAAATTCTTTATGAAATGATTTTGGTAATTACTTGTGTTTCGTTATGTAATGTCTTATGTACAGGACATTTATCTGCAATTTGGAGCAAGCGTTCCAATTGTTTGTCGTCAAAATTGCCACTGATTTTAATCTCCCTATGAAAAGTATCGATTTTGGCGTTTGTTGATTCACAATCTTCACAATCCAAAGCATGTGTTTTACTATAGGAGGTGTGTACTTCAACATTGTCTATAAGCCAACCTTTACGCTTTGTATACATCTGAAGTGTCATCGCTGTACAGGCCGATAGACCCGCTGAGACCAATTCATATGGAGACGGGCCAAAGTCATTTCCGCCATAGCTTGTGGGTTCATCTGCAGTCATATAATGATTGCCAACTTTCATTGCTGTGGTAAATCCGTCATCAAAATCCAAGTTCGCAACCACTTGGTGCTTGGTTTTAGGTAAATCCTCTGATTCAGTAATCTTCAGATATCTTTTTGCCCAACCTGATATGACTTCGCCCGCATAATTAGAATCTTTTTTATCCATCAATAAATGATCCGCACCATCCAACGAAATAAAACTTTTTGGATGATGGGCAGCCCTATAGATTTCTTCTGCATTTTTTATACTTACCGGATTATCCTGGGGAGAGTGCATGATTAAGATAGGTTTGCGAAGATTTTTTACAGTATCTGACAATGTTTTGTGCTCCAAATCATCTAGGAACTGTTTCTTTATGGTGAAATCCCTGCCACTTAGGTTTACAATCGCCTTCCCATTTTTTTTGATCTCAGCAACGCTATTTTGCAATAAACGTTGCACATGTTTAGGATTGGATGGCGCCCCAATTGTTGCAACTGCCTTTATTGAATTCACTTGGGCAGCAGCATAAATAGCGGCAGCACCTCCCAAAGAATGTCCGATAAAGAGGGTAGGAGCGCTGTAATTATCATTCAGATAATCTGCTGCGGCAATTAAATCCTCAACGTTTCCAGAAAAGTTAGTATCGCCAAAATCACCTTCACTTTCTCCCAATCCCATAAAATCAAAGCGTAGTACCCCGAAACCATTTGAGGTCAAAGCCCTGCCTATGTTCTTGACGGCAGTTAGATTTTTGTTACAGGTAAAACAATGAGCGAAGATTGCGAAGTTATGTGGATGTTGATTCGCAGGAAGCTCTAATCTACCTACTAAAGATTGCCCTTCCTTATTCTCGAAAATTACTTTTTGTAGATTCATTCAATTCAGTTATTTAGATGTTAAAGGTAGGTCGTAAAACAGCTAAAATACTTAATTCGAATGCTTTAATCAGCTATTGGTTTCTTTCTCAAATCGGTATTGAATATGATTCCTATTCTCAGTATATCATAATTTATTGACGATAAGTGATTTTTTAAATACCCCAATTCTAATTTCAGATTAGGGTCAAAAGTATACCCCAGCCCTATGTGCAATCTGTTTTGGTTAAAAATGGGTTCCTCAATATTTATGAAAACCTCGTCAAAAAATATACCATAAAATTTATCGAAAAGAGGGTGGGAGATCATTAAACGATATCTCATTCTATTTGAAAAGGCTGTACTCCCATTTTTATTTATCCACCGATGTTCTATGCGATAACGGTGAGCTATGCTAAGTTTTCTAATCTTGTTCTTAAGCGTAATTTCTTCATATGGTCTATTTTCAGAAACGCTTGAATTATCAATAGTTTGGGAGTGTTGATGAATATAACCAGCTGTTAAAGATACCTCGGGATTTATTTGATAATTCAACCCAGTTCTTATAAACTGATTGTCCAAATCTTTGAAAACCTCATAGTGGTGTAGTCTAAACTCCGTAATTAGATTAAAACTATTGGAGATTTTGTGGGTTCCATAAAGCATCACCCATGAGCCCCAATCATTTTTATTTAAATCTTGGGAACTTAAGGGGATAGTAAAAAGTAGTGGAATTAGTAGAATTAGCTTTTTCAAAACGCCTTTAATATTTTAGCAGTGATTAAAATATATCCAAAATCCAGATTCGAAAATGTTATTTAGACGGGAATCTTAGGTAAATATACTCCCTCCATAAATGGATAAACCTGATAAATGTCAAGTTTCTATCTAGGTTATTGCTATTTGCCGTTTTAATATTTTTATGATTTTTCACTTTTTTAATCTGATAATAAAAAAACCTTCCCATGATTAAACAAATCATAGGAAGGTTGATTCTAAAAATAACTTTGTTTAGGAATCTGTATCTACTTTTAATTTTTCACCATCATCAATAGGTGTTCCTTTATCTTTTTTCAAATAAACATCCAAGAATTCCAACACCTTGCTATAGGCTTTGATTTGGTTTTCTTTTTTCACGAAGCCATGACCTTCGTCTTCAAATAAAACATATTCCACGGGCACCCCATTTTTACGTACACCAGCAACAATTTCGTCAGATTCAACCTGTAATACCCTTGGGTCTTGTGAACCTTGTAAAACGATAAGGGGTTTGGTCACTTTGTCTGTATGGAACAATGGTGATATTTGCTTTAAGCGAACAGAATCGGCACTATTGGGATTTCCCAGTTCTTTATATAAAGCATCTTTGAAAGATTCCCACCAAGGCGGAATGCTTCGTAGGGTACGAACCCAATTGGTAACACCAAACAAGTTTACTCCAACTGCGAATTCTTCAGGGGTATAGGTCAAAGCTGCCATAGTCATATAGCCACCATAAGAACCTCCTATAATCCCAATTTTTTCCGCATCGATTTCTGTTTGGCTCGCCAGCCAATTTTTACCTTCAACGCAATCTTTCAAATCTTTGTCACCATGGTTTAAATCATCCATTTGAAAAAAAGTCTTTCCGTAGCCACTACTACCTCTATTGTTTACAGCAAGAACTGCATAGCCGTGATTTACAATGTACTGAATGAACGAATTGAAATTTTGTCTTGATTGTCCTCCAGGACCACCATGAACCCAAACTAATGCAGGAACTTTGTTGTCAGTTGTCGCTTGATGAGGTCTATAATAGATAGCAGGTACTTCTAGTCTATCAAACGATTTAAAACGAATCACCTCCGCGGTTACCAAGTGTGTGCCATCGATGTCATCATTTAGAACATTGGTTAATTGCTTTTGCTCTTTGCTCTCTAGGTTATAATAGAATAAGTTTGATGGTGTATGTGATCCGCCGGCATAAAACCGCATTTGCTTTTCATCATCTGAAAAATCAACATTGGTAATGCTTGCATTTTCAAAAGTTGGTAAATCAATGGTCTTATCGGAAGCCACATCCATGACCTCAATCACATTTTTAGCATCTTCATTAATATAAGTAACTTGGTATTTTCCATTTTCAGTAAAGTAGGTTCCCGAAATATCCCATTCGCGTTCCATCACTTTTTCACTAGATTTGGTTTTTAAGTCAAACTTTTTCAGATATGAGAATTCAGACCCATCATCTGTGGTGTAATAAAGATATTTTCCGTCAGGGGAAAAGTCTTCACTGCTATTAGAGCTTTGGGTAGCATTGATCTTAGTGAGCGATTTATCCTTTAGGTTGTAAACAAACAGATCGCTGTCACTGGTATTGATTGCTTTACTTAAAGGAAGATAAGTTTTGTCATTCGAAATTCCCCCAACACTATAACCATCATCATTTTGATATAATAATTTTGGTTGCATTGTCGCCAATTCCATTTCATACAGGTCCATATACTTTTTATCCCTTTTGTTCGATATAAAAAAGAAGCTCTTATCATCCTTGCCCCACCCATAAAAACTAGCTCTTGCCCCTTCATATGGAGTTAAATTCTTATGAGTGCCAGAGGAATCCCTTAAATATATATGAAAGATTTCATCACCATTATTATCCATTCTAAACAACATTCTATCATCTTTTGGAAAATAGGAAATAGAAAAAATGGAGGCACTATCCGAGGCAGTAACTGGCATTAGCTCACCGCCAGAAACGGGCACGGTATACATATTGTAAATTCCTGAACGGTTACTTGATACCAGTAAATTGGATTTATCACTAGAGAAGCTCCCGCCAAAAACACTCTCATTGTCCATCATCTGCTCAATGGTATATGTTTCTAGTGTTTCAGCGATGCTGGGTTTAATTTCTTTTTTTTCCTTACATCCCCAGATAAGGGCGATTGCAAGTAATGCTACCGTAGTTTTTTTCATGATGTGCTAATTTTAATTTATTATCTAACCCCACATAATTATGAATAGGAGGGGTTAAGCTTCTATGCCAAATGATTTTTTAGTTTAGATTGAAAGCTTTGGTTTCCTTAAACGAAGATACCTCCTGTTTTTCAATTTCTTCCCTATAAACTTTCCATTTATCCTCAAAAAAGGCATTGGTTTTTTGTAATGCTTTTTTCAAATCATCTTCTGCAAATTGAATAAGCCTTTTTTCTGTGGCCGTGATACCAGTCTTTCGCGTGCGGGTATAGAAACCAGCGTTCCCGATGCGTTGCATAACAGTAACTTCAGGATTTCTAGTAATACCTTGTCTTTTGTCTTCTTTACCTAAATAAAGCGCAATAACTGAATCTATCTGTTTTACAATATCTTTAGAGGCCTTGATTTGTTCTTTATAGGCTTTCTCATCAAGTTCTTTCAGCTCTTTTTGATATTTACTTGCAACATTTTTACTCTCTATCAATTGTTTAACTGCATCCGCAGCAGTTTGCGTATATGCATTGAGTTTTTTTGAGGTTTCATATACTTCACTGATAGAAGCCATTGATGTCTTTAATCTTGGATCGGATTTCACCTCGATCATGGTCTCATCGCTTGTTTCTCCCAATGATACTTTTATTTTATAGGTACCTGGTTTCACATCGATACCACCTCGCTCATTTTTATTTTTCGAGATTTTACGTGAAGGTCTCTCTGGCCCTTTTTCATCCATACCCCAATAAATGCGATGGAATCCGGCTTTTTCAGGAGTTTTTTTCTTAATGGTCCTAATCAATTTATCACCATTATAAAATTGGAACATGATGGAATCTTTTTTCTGTACACCTGTCAACTTTTCTTTTGGGGTGTCTTCTTTTGAAGTATCTTTTTCATCTTCATTTTCGGCTGAATCCTTTTCCTCTTTTTTGTCCGTTGTTTTTTTCTTTCCTTCCTTTAAATAATACGTAATCATGGCGCCGGACTTTTTATTTTCCGCATTGTATAAAGCATCGCCCCCAAATCGGCTGCCAGTAGGTTGTTGGTATGCCGCTTGATATCCTGTAGGAGGAGTAAAGATTTTGATGTCTTTCTGCAGAAAGGTATTATCTGAAGCAAGAGCCCGCAAAGGACGAATGTCATCCAAAACCCAGGCCGCACGACCAAAAGTGCCAATCACCAAATCTTGTTCCCTAGGTTGAATCACTAAATCCTTAGTGGAAACAGTTGGGAATCCTTCCGTCCATTTTTGCCATTTTACACCAGCATTGAAAGATATATATAGTCCATCATCTGTTCCCAAAAATATCAAATTTGGGTTCTCAATGTCTTCTACGATTGAAAGTGTATAACTCTTAACATCATTGCCATCAACAATTCGTTCCCAGGTCTTTCCGTAGTTTTTAGTCCGGTATGCATAGGGTGTATAATTGAATCTACGGTAATCATTTGCTATTAAGAGTGCTTCTCCTTTATTTTTGTTTGATGCTTTAATTTGAGCCACCCAACTACCACTGGGTAAGTCTTTTATGTTTTGTGTGACTTCTATCCAATTAGCACCTCCATTTTGAGTGTAATGCACACGACCGTCATCACTACCCGTCCAAAGCATATCTTTCTCAACAGGCGAAGGTTCTATTACTAAAATTGTACAATGGTTTTCCGCGCCAGTTGCATCCATGGTCAATCCGCCGCTTTCACCTTGCTTTTGTTTTTCTGGGTCGTTCGTGGTGAGGTCTGGTGAAATAATATCCCATGTAAGTCCCTTATCTATGCTTTTATGTACAAACTGACTGCCAAAATAAACGGTATTATAATCATAGGGATCTTGACCTATTGCCGCATTCCAATTAAAACGGAGTTTGGTTT
>Ga0209121_10005103_pt1 | contig 12018 bp, 11 predicted proteins | sample Cruoilmetagenom3_FD_187292 | JGI IMG/M metagenome (GOLD analysis project Ga0209121, IMG submission 187292) | Oil polluted marine microbial communities from Coal Oil Point, Santa Barbara, California, USA - Sample 3 (SPAdes) (version 2) | ecosystem: Environmental > Aquatic > Marine > Oil seeps ... | reverse complement strand
GGGTCGGACCAGGGGGCGGGACCGGTTCAGACCCGTTGCCCGCCCACGTAGGTCGCCGCAATCGCGCGGTCGTCGCCCATCATGATGGTCGGGAACACGGCTTCCCAGAGTGCCTCGGCGCGGTCCGCGCGCTGAGCGATGGCGGGTGTCGAGGCGAGGTCGACCGCGATGATATCGGCCTCGAACCCGGGCGCGAGTCTGCCGATGGTCTCGCCGAGCCGCAATGCGCGGGCCGACCCGGCCGTGGCCAGCCACCACAGCTGGGCCGGGTGCAGTGGCGTGCCCCTGAGCTGTGCCACCTCGTAGGCGGCGGCCATGGTCCGCAGCATCGAAAACGACGAGCCCCCGCCGGTGTCGGTCGCAAGCCCGATCCGGTGCCCGGCCTGCATCAGCCCGTCCATGTCGAACAGCCCCGAGCCGATGAAGGTGTTGGAGGTCGGGCAATGGATGAGGCTCGCGCCGGCCTCCTTCAGACGGTCGCGTTCGCGGGGGCTGAGGTGGATCGCATGCCCCATCAGCGCGCCTTCGCCCAGCAGGCCGAACCGGTCGTAGACATCGGTGTAATCGCGCGCCTCGGGGAACAGCTCGGCGACCCAGGCGATCTCTTCGTGCTGCTCGGCGAGGTGGGTCTGCATCAGCACCTCGGGGTGCTCGGCCCAGAGCGCGCCGAGAGCTTCGAGCTGCGCGCGCGACGAGGTGGGCGCGAACCGCGGGCTGATGACGTAGGCCAGGCGGTCGACCCCGTGCCAGGTCTCCAAGAGGCGCTTCGACGCGTCATAGGCCGATTGGGCGGTATCGGTGAGGGTCTCCGGCGCATTCACATCCATGCAGGTCTTGCCCGCAAGGGCGCGCAGGCCCCGGGCGCGGGCCTCTGCGAAAAAGGCGTCCACGCTTTCGGGATGGATCGTCGCGAAACTCACCGCGGTGGTCGTCCCGGCGGCCAGCGTCAGGTCGAAATACCGCGCCGCGATCTCGGCGGCGTAGTCGGGATCGCCGAAGCGGGCCTCTTCGGGGAAGGTGTAATGCCCCAGCCAGTCGATCAGCCGCTTGCCCCAACTGGCGATGATCGCGGTCTGTGGATAATGCACATGCGCGTCTATGAAGCCGGGTGACAGGAGCGCGTTGCCATGGTCGGTGACGGCGGCCCCCGGGTAGGCTTTGCGCAGTTCGTCGGACGGGCCTACGGCGGCGATCCGCCCGCCCTCGACGGCGACCGCGCCCCGGCGTTCATGTTGTACCACCGCCGCGGGATCGGCGTGGAACGGATCGCCCGTGAAGGTCAGTGTCTGGCCGAGGAGAAGGTGCAATTGCCGGTCCTGTCGTGACGCCGGGTCATTCACCGGCTCGGACCGCAGAATGCACGGCGCGGCGGGGGAGGTCGAGCGTAGATTGGCGCCCCTCGGATCGCCGCGCCCTCTGTTCCTTGAAGCCAGCTTCGCCTATTGTCCGCGAAAAGCAGGGCAGGCCGGCATGGCAGAAGATCAGCACCAGGACTTCGCACCCGAGGAGGGCGACTACGAGATCGACCGCGAGATCCTGCGGCCGGTTCTTGCGGCCGTCGAGGCAGGTGATGCGGCAGCGTTGACCGCGCTTCTGGAACCGCTTCATGCCGCCGACATCGCCGACCTTCTCGAACAGGTCGATGATGAGACCCGGGTGGAGCTCGTCCAGCTCTACGGGCGCGAGTTCGACGGCGAGATCCTGTCTGAACTCGACGAGGGCATCCGCGAAGAGGTGATCGACGCGCTGCACCCGTCGGTGCTGACCGACGCCGTGCGCGAGCTCGAGACCGACGATGTCGTCGACCTGATCGAGGATCTCGAGGCGCCGCAGCAGGCGGCGATCCTGGAGGCGCTCGAAGCGCCCGACCGGATCGCCGTCGAGCGCTCGCTCACCTATCCGGAGTTTTCCGCCGGCCGCCTGATGCAGCGCGAGATGGTGGTGGCGCCCGAGCACTGGACGGTGGGCGAGGCGATCGACTTCATGCGCTCGACCGACGAAATGCCCGATCAGTTCTACCATGTGATCCTGGTCGATCCGCGGATGCGGCCGACCGGCTACGTCACGCTGGGGCGAATCATGTCGGCGAGCCGCAGCGCCCATCTCACCGACCTCGCCGAGCCGACGTTCCAGGTGATCCCGGTGCTGCAGGACGAGGGCGAGGTGGCCTATGCCTTCAACCAGTATCACCTGATCTCGGCCCCGGTGGTGGACGAGAACGAGCGGCTGGTGGGGGTCATCACCATCGACGACGCGATGGCGATCCTCGACGAGGAACACGAAGAAGACATTCTGCGGCTCGCCGGTGTCGATGAGGAAAGTGCGATCTCCGACGGGGTGTTCGAGACCACGCGGCGGCGGGTGCCCTGGCTCGGCGTCAACATGGTGACGGCGATCTTCGCCTCGCTGGTGATCGCGCAGTTCGAAGACACGATCGCCCAACTGGTCGCGCTCGCCGTGCTGATGCCGATCGTCGCTTCGATGGGCGGCAATGCCGGGACCCAGACGCTCACCGTCGCGGTGCGTGCCCTGGCGACCAAGGACCTCACCACCGCCAACGTCTGGCGGGTCATTCGCCGCGAGGTGATGGTGGGTCTGGTCAACGGGATGATCTTCGCCGTCGTGATGGGGATCGTCGGCGCGGTCTGGTTCGGCACCCCGGTGCTCGGGCTGGTCATCGCCATCGCCATGGTCATCAACCTGGTGGTCGCGGGGCTCGCCGGGGTCGGGGTTCCGGTGATGCTCGACAAGGTCGGTATCGACCCGGCGCTCGCCTCCGGCGCCTTCGTCACCACCATGACCGACGTTGTCGGCTTCTTCGCGTTCTTGTGGCTGGCGGGGGTGCTGCTGCTGTGACACTAACGAAGATCAAGAAAGCCGCGCGCGCGGCCGCCTTCGAACGGCGCGCGCAGGCGCATGGCCGCGGGCTGGACGGTCCGGCGCAGGAGCGGCTTGCGCAGGTGCTTGCCGCCTACCGTGGCCGACCGCTGTCCGGCTTCGTGCCGATCCGGACCGAGATCAATCCGCTGCCGGTGATGGCGGCGATGGCGGCACATGGGCCGGTGGGGGTGCCGGTAATCGAGGCGAAGAATGCGCCGCTTGGCTTTCGCACCTGGCGCCCGGGCTGCGCGATGGAGCCCGGTCCCTTCGGTGCCGCGGTGCCGGCGACGGGTGCGGCGCTGGTGCCCGAGGTGGTGATCGTCCCCCTCGTCGCCTTCGACCGGTCCGGCGGGCGGCTCGGGTATGGCGGCGGCTTCTACGACCGGACGCTCGAGCTTCTCAGGGCGCGGGGGCCGCTCTTCGCGGTCGGGTTCGCCTATGCGGCGCAGGAGGCCGAGAGCCTGCCGCTGGAGCCGACCGACCAGCCGCTCGACGCGATCGTGACCGATGCGGAGGTGCTGCGGTTCTGAAAGCTCCGGGGGATTGGATCGGTCGAGGAAATGGAGTGTTTTCTTTGGATTTCAGCTGCTTGCGGTTGCCTCGGGCAGGTTTGCCCCCAAAGGACCGGTTCCTTGCCGGCGAAGGCGCTGGCGACGGGATCGAACCGGCAGCCCGAGCGGTCCCGCGGAGCAACCAGACAAAGGACCCGCCGCGCGCGCCAGGTGTATTGGAGCGGAAACAGACTGTTTCTCAGGGTTTACATGAGGTTAGGTATGTCCCGTTCGCAGGGAGACCGCGCCGCCTGCGGCCGTGCGGCCAGACAGGCGCTTGTCCCCAAGGCGGGGACCAGGTTCCGGCGCGGCGGCACATGCGCCCCGGCGTTCCGGTTGCACCCACCCGCGCTTCCTCCTAGGCAGGGGCCATGAAGATCGTTTTTTTCGGTGATGTGGTCGGACGCGCCGGCCGACGGGCGCTGACCGAACGCCTACCCCGCCTGCGCGAAGACTGGAAGGTCGATTTCGTCGTCGTCAACGGCGAGAATGCGACCGGTGGGATGGGGCTGTCCGCGGCCCATGCGAAGGACTTTTTCGCCGCCGGTGTCGATGTCGTCACCCTCGGCGATCATGCCTTCGACCAGAAGGACATGCTGGGGTTCTGCCAGCAAGAGCCACGCATCATCCGGCCCCTCAATTTCGCGAAAGACGCTCCGGGATCGGGCGCGCGGCTGTTCTCCGACAGACGCGGCCGCAAGGTGCTGGTGGCCCAGGTGCTCGGTCAGGTGTTCATGAAACGCGCCTTCGAAGACCCGTTCGGCACGATCGAGACGGCGCTCAAGCCCTATCCGCTCGGCGGTCAGGCCCAGGCCATACTCGTCGATGTCCATTGCGAGGCGACCAGCGAGAAGATGGCGATGGGCCAGTTCCTCGACGGGCGCGCCAGTATGGTGGTGGGCACCCATACCCACGTGCCGACGGGCGACGCGATGATCCTGCCGGGCGGCACAGCCTACCTCACCGACGCGGGTATGTGCGGCGATTACCACTCGGTGATCGGCATGGACAAGGCCGAGCCGCTGCGCCGGTTCGTCACCGGCATGGCGAAGACCCGTTTCACCCCGGCGATGGGCGAAGCGACGCTGTCGGGGCTCTACATCGAGACCGACGACGCCAGCGGCCGCGCGGTCCGCGTGCAACCGATCCGTGAGGGCGGGGCGCTGGAGCCTGCGACGCCTTAGGGCGGACGCCCGGAGGCGCTGGCTGCGCGCGCCCGGCATGTTTCCGCCGGGATGAAAGCGCATCCGGCTTTCGGATCGGGTACAGACCGCGCAGCGCCCCTTGCCGCCGCCACCCGCCCGGGGGAGAATGGCGCGGGACAGCCGGGACAGACATATGGACCTGTTTGAGTTTTCACCGGGGACGGATGCGATCATCGCCCTCGTGGTGGTGGCCCTCATGTTCGTCGCCTTCCTGCGTGAGATCTGGGCGACGGAAGTGGTCGCGATGACCGGCGTCGCGCTCCTGCTCGTCACCGGGGTGCTGCCCTACGAGGCCGGGCTTGCGGTGCTCTCCAACCCCGCGCCCTGGACGATCGCCTGCATGTTTCTGATGATGGGCGCGCTGGTGCGCACCGGGGCGCTCGACTGGTTCACCAAAGCCGCCGAAGGCCAGGCGGAGGATCGGCCGCTGCTGGCGCTGGCGGTGCTCATGGGGTTTGTCATCGTCGCCTCGGCCTTCGTCTCCAACACCCCCGTGGTCGTGGTGATGATCCCGGTCTTCACCCAGCTCGCCAAACGCATGGGGCTGGCGCCGTCGAAGCTGCTGATCCCGCTGTCCTACGGCGCGATTACCGGCGGCACGCTGACGCTGATCGGCACCTCGACCAACTTGCTCGTCGATGGTGTGGCCCGCCAGAACGGGATGGAGCCCTTCAGCATCTTCGAGATCACCCCGCTCGGGATCATCCTCGTTGCCTGGGGGATGATCTACCTGGCGCTGTTCGGCCGCCGGCTGCTGCCCGAGCGCGCCTCGCTCGCCGCGCTGCTGACGGATCGGTCGCGCAAGAAGTTCTTCACCGAGGCGGTGATCCCGCCGGAGAGCAACCTGATCGGCCGCGAGGTTCTGGGTGTGCAGTTGTTCAAGCGCGAAGGCGTGCGCCTGATCGACGTGATCCGCGGCGACACCTCGCTCAGGCGCGCGCTCCAAGGGGTGAAGCTGCAGCTCGGCGACAGGGTGGTGCTGCGCACCCAGATGACGGAGCTTCTGTCGCTGCAACGTACCAAAGAGCTCAAGCGCGTCGACCAGGTGAGCGCGGTCGAGACCAGTACCGTCGAGGTGCTGATCACGCCAGGCTGCAAGATGGTGGGGCGCACGCTCGGCGCGCTGCGTCTGCGCCGCCGGTTCGGCGTCTACCCACTCGCGGTTCACCGGCGCAACCAGAACATTGGCCGCCAGCTCGACAGCGTCACCGTCAAGGTTGGCGATACGCTGCTGCTCGAAGGGGCGCCGGAAGACATTCAACGCCTCGCCCAGGAAATGAACCTCGTCGATGTCTCCCAACCTTCGGCCCGCGCGTTCCGCCGTGGCCATGCGCCTGTCGCCATCGGCGCGATGGTGGGGCTGGTGGCGCTCGCGGGGCTGGGCGTGGCGCCGATCCTGGCGCTGGCCGTCGTCGCCGTGGCGGTGGTGCTCGTGACCCGCGCGATCGACGCCGACGAGGCGTTTTCCTTCATCGACGGCCGGCTTCTCGCGCTCATCTTCTCCATGCTCGCCATCGGTGCGGCGCTGGAAAGCTCGGGCGCCGTCGCGCTGATCGCGGGCGTGCTCGCGCCGTGGCTCGCAGAGTTGCCGCCGTTCCTGATCGTCTGGGCGATCTATTTGATGACCTCGGTGATGACCGAGCTGGTCTCCAACAACGCGGTCGCCGTGGTGGTCACGCCGATCGCCATCGGGCTCGGCGGCGCCCTCGGGATCGATCCGCGCCCGCTGGTGATCGCGGTCATGGTCGCGGCCTCGGCGAGCTTCGCCACGCCGATCGGCTACCAGACCAACATGATGGTCTATGGCCCCGGCGGCTACCGGTTCACCGATTTCCTGAAAGTCGGGATCCCGCTCAACCTCTCGATGGGTCTGCTCGCCTCCGCATTGATCCCGCTGTTCTGGCCGCTCTGAAATGGATCGGCTGCGGGGTCACTGGCAGATGCTGGCGCTGGCGGCGCTGGTGTTCGCGCTCTGGCAGACACCGGTGGCGTTGCCGCTGAAACTGCTGGTGGTGCTGTTTCACGAGCTTTCGCACGGGCTCGCAGCGGTGGCGACCGGCGGCAGCATCGAAAGCCTCACGGTCACTGCCGATCAGGGCGGGCTCGCGGTGACCCGCGGCGGTAGCCGGTTTGCGGTCTTGACGGCGGGGTACCTCGGCTCGCTGCTTCTCGGGCTTGCCGTCTTCGCTACAGCCCTGCGCTCGACAGCCGACAGGGTGGTGCTGGGCGTCCTCGGGGGCGTGCTCCTGATCGTCGCGGCGCTCTATATCCGCGAGGGCTTCGCGCTTCTTTTCTGTCTCGCGGCGGGCGGGGCGATGCTCGCAGGGGCCTGGTTGCTTCCGCGTCTCGCGGCCGACTTGGCGCTTCGGGTGATCGGCCTCGCCAGCATGATCTACGTGCCCTACGACATCGTCAGCGACACGATCCTGAGGGCCGGGATGCAGTCTGACGCACGGATGCTGGCCGAGGAAATCGGTGGCGCGACACTGCTTTGGGGCGGGCTCTGGCTGGTCGTGAGCCTTGGGGTCATCGGGGCCAGCCTGCGTGCGTTCTCGCGGACTGAAAGCAATCTGGCCTGACGGTTGAACCGCGCCGTATTGACCCCAGCGCTCGCCGGGCCCAGATGCGGGGAAACAGGAGAGCACCATGCCGGACTTGACCCGCCAGACCACCGATATCCTCGCGCTTCACGCGCTCACCATCGAGATGGCGGCGCCCGCGGTGGCTTGGGGCTGGGCGATGGTGGACGCCGAGCGCTATTCTGACGGGATCTGGGCGCTGACCGCGCTCACGCCGCCTTTTCACTGGTCGGAAATCTCCGACCTCGTGGCGCAGATCGTGCGCGAACAGGGATTGGTTTCGCCGCGCAGCCAGGGTGAGGCCACCCGCTGGCTCGCCTGGGGGCACCTTGAAGACATCATCGCGTCGGGCGGCGAGGATTTCAACTCGCTGAAGCTCGTCTCGCGCCTCTGGTTCGATCACGAAACACCCGATCTGCACATCTTCTACAAGCTCAAGCACGCCGTCCGCGAAGTCGAGGCGACGGGGCAACAGGGCCATGTTGACGGGGTCACGCGCGAGAACTGGAAGGCGGTGCTGGTACAGACCTGTGCGGACTGGCTCGCCGACCATCCCCGCCCCGACCCGTTCGGTGAAGGTTGAGCGCGGGCGGAATTCGAGGCGAATTCCGGTACGGAAACCGCGCGGTTTCCGTTTCGATTTCCGCACCGGAAATCGCGCCGTCAGAGCGGCCAGAACACCAGGATGAGCGGGATCGACACCGCGACCACCAGTATTTCGAGCGGCAGTCCCATGCGCCAATAGTCGCCGAACCTGTACCCGCCGGGGCCGAGGATGAGAGTGTTGTTTTTGTGCCCGATGGGCGTGAGGAAGGCACAGGAGGCGGCGACGGCCACGGCCATCAAGAACGGATCGGGGTTGGCGCCGAGCTTATCGGCCATCTGGATGCCGATGGGGGCTGCGACGATCGCGGTGGCGGTGTTGTTGAGCACGTCCGACAGCGTCATCGTCACCACCATGATGATCGTCAGCACCGCCCAGGCGGGCAGGCCCTGGGTGATGTTCACCAACCCAGAGGCGATCAGCTCGGTGCCACCCGAGGTCTCGAGTGCGGCCCCGAGCGGGATCATCGAGCCCAGCAGCACCACCACCGGCCATTCGATGTGGTCGTATAGTTCGGTGAGCGACAGGATGCCGGTCAGCACGTAGCCGACAACGACGATCCCGAGCGCCACCGGCAGGTAGACGAGCCCGAGGCTGGCGGCCGCCACCGCCGCGGCGAACAGGCCGATGGCCAGCCAGACCTTGTGGTTCTGGGTCACCGTGAGGCCGCGGTTGGCAAGTGGCAGGCACCCGAGCCATTCGGTCACCTCCGCCTCGCTGCCCTGCGGCACCAGCAGCAGCAGGATGTCACCGGGATGGGTGGGGGTCTTGCGCACGGCGCTCTTGAACGGCTTGCCGCCGCGCGAAATACCGAGCAGCACCGCGCGCCTGCGCCAGTTGAGGCCGATGGCCTGGGCGGTCTTGCCGGCGATCCGGCTCTGGTCGGTCACCACCACTTCGATCTTGGACAAACCGTCGCTCTCGGCGCGCAGCCGTTCGGCCCGGGTCTCGTCGGCGACGTCGAGCTTGAGCGCTGCGCGAAACTCGTCGAGCGCGTCGGGCGTCGCCTCGATCACCAGCGCGTCCTGGGCGGCGAGCCGGGTGGTGCGCGCGGTGCCGTACCGGCGCTTGCCACCACGGATCAGGCCGATGATCGCGACATCGGCCTTCTCGGCCTCCTCGTAGAGGTCCTGCAAGCGGGTGCCGATGAGCTTCGCATCCGCCGGTACCACCAGTTCCGAGACGAAATCGGAATAGCCGTCCATCGGATCGGCTTTGTCGCTGCCATCTTCCGGCCGGGGGATCAGCCGCCAGCCGATCAGCGCCACGAAAGCGAGGCCGACGATCGCGGTGATGGCGCCGACGGGCGCGAAGTCGAACATCCGGAAGGGTTCTCCCAGCGCGTCTTCGCGAATCGCCGAGATGATGATGTTGGGCGGGGTGCCGATCAGCGTCGCCATTCCGCCGAGGATGGTGGCAAAGCTGAGCGGCATCAGCGTGAACCCCACCGCGCGCCCCGCCTTGCGGGCGGTCTGGATATCGACCGGCATCAACAGGGCGAGGGCGGCGACGTTGTTCATGAAAGCCGAGAGCGCCCCGCCGATCACCCCCATGATGGTGATATGCGTGCCCATGCCGCGTGAGGAATCGACCAGCGTGCGGGTGATGAGGAACACCGCGCCCGAGCGCACCAGCCCGGCCGAGACCACAAGCACCAGGGCCACGATGAGTGTTGCCGAATGGCCGAACCCGTCGAACGCGTGTTTCGTGTCGACCACGCCCAGCACCACCGCGAGCATCAGGGCGCTGAAGGCGACGAGGTCGTAGCGGTACTTGCCCCAGAGGAGCAGGCCGAAGACGGCGGCGAAGAGGGCGAAGAGGCTGATCTGTTCACTGGTCATGGCCGAGGGATAGCGCGCCCGGCGTCCTCACGCAAAGAGGTTCACGCAAAGAGAACGGGCACGAGCGTGGCGAGAAGCAGGGTCGCCATTGTCCAGTTGAAGACCGTCAGCCGCTTGGGGTTGGACAGAAGGCGCCGCGCTTCGCGGCCGAGCAGCATCCAGAGCGAGCCGGAAAACAGGTTGAGCACCAGGAACATCGCGGCGACGAGCGCGACGGCGGCGAGGTTTCGCTCGGGCGCGTAGGCCGCGATCGCCGTCAGTGCCATGGTCCAGGCCTTGGGGTTGACCCACTGGAAGGCGGAGGCCTGGAGGAAGCTGATCGGCCGGGCCGGGCGCGCGGTGCCGTCGCCGCCCGGCGCCGCCGCATGGGCGATCTTCCAGGCAAGCCAGACGAGGAAGACGACCGAGACGCCCTTCAGTACCGTCTGAAGCGGCGGGAAGAGCTCGAACAGCGTCATTAGCCCCATACCGACGAGCATCACCATCAGCCCGAAGCCGATGGAAACGCCGAAGAGGTGCGGGATCGTCGGGCGGTAGCCGAAATTGGCGCCCGAGGCGAGCAGCATCATGTTGTTGGGCCCCGGGGTGACCAGGGTGATGGCGGCGAAGCCGAAGAGGGCAAGGAGGAGTTGCATTGACATGGTGCAAGGATTGCAGAACCCTGGCGCAACGGGCATGCATTTATTGTGCCATTTATGCGCAGCGAGGCAATGATTGATGGGCATGGACGGGATCGGGGTAAAAATATTGCGCGAGCTGACCCGCGATGGGCGGATCGCCAATACCCAGCTGGCCGAGCGCGTCGGCCTTTCGCCGTCGGCCTGTCTGCGCCGGGTGCAGGAGATGGAACGCGCCGGCATCATCACCGGCTACCGCGCGGTGCTCGATCCGGGCGCGATGGGCCGGGGCTTCGTCGCCTATGTCACTGTCGGGCTCTCGGAGCATACCAAACAGGCGCAGCGGCGGTTCGAGGCGGCCGTGGCGGCGTTCGACGAGGTGCGCGAGTGCCACAACATCACCGGCAGTATCGAATACCTGCTCCGGATCGAGGCTGCCGACCTCGCCGCCTACAAGCATTTTCACACCGATTGCCTCGGGACTGTCGAGGGGGTGAGCCGGCTCACGACGCATGTGGTGATGGACAGCCCGAAGAACGAGCGCGGCTGACGGGGCGCGATCAACGCCTTTCGAAAGGCGTTGCAAGCGGTTTCGAAACCGCTTCCCCCGGCGTCCTTGGGAGAGGTCCTGCCAGGAAAACCGGGGCAGGGTGACCTGGGCCCGGTAGCCGGCTAGACTGGGCGCATGCGTACCCAGGCCGACATCCGCGCGATCCTCGAGCGCCTCGCCGAGGCCGAGCCGGACCTCACGGTGAAGGGCAAGAAGACGCCCTACCTCGCGGTCAATGGGAACATGTTCGCTTTCATCGACCCGGAGGCCGCCCTTTGTCTGCGCTTCGCCGAAGCCGACCGGGCAGCCCTGGCGGCGCAATTCGGTGTCGGTCCGGTGATGCAATACGGCGCGGTGATGCGCGGGTACGTGGCGCTTCCGTCGGCGGTGATTTCCGACGACGCGCGGCTCACCGAACTGTTCGCACGATGTGTGGACCGCGCCCGCGCGCTCAAACCCAAGCCGACCGAACGCTGACCGCCGCCCGGGCTTGCCCCATCCCGGGCGCATGCCATATAGAGGCGCGAAACGCGCAACAGCTTGGAGCATCCCATGGCCGGCCACTCAAAATGGGCGAATATCCAGCATCGCAAAGGGCGCCAGGACGCCGTGCGGTCGAAACTCTTCTCGAAACTGGCGAAGGAAATCACCGTCGCCGCGAAGATGGGCGATCCCGATCCCGACAAGAACCCGCGCCTGCGCCTCGCGGTGAAGGAGGCCAAGAGCCAGTCGGTGCCGAAGGACGTGATCGACCGCGCGATCAAGAAATCGCAAGCCGGCGACGCCGAGAATTACGACGAGATCCGCTACGAGGGCTACGGGCCCAATGGCGTCGCGGTGATTGTCGAGGCGATGACCGACAACCGCAACCGCACCGCCTCGACGGTGCGCTCGACCTTCTCCAAAAACGGCGGCAATCTCGGCGAGACCGGGTCGGTCGGCTTCATGTTCGAGCGCAAGGGCGAGATCACCTATCCCGCTTCGGTCGGTGATCATGACACCGTGTTCGAAGCCGCGCTGGAAGCGGGCGCCGAAGACGTGGAAAGCGCCGAAGAGGGCCACACCGTCTACTGCGCCGATACCGATCTCAACGAGGTTTCCGCCGCGATGGATACGGCGCTGGGCGAAAGCGACTCTGCGAAGCTGATCTGGAAGCCGACCACCTCCACCGAGGTCGGGCTCGAGGACATG
>Ga0209121_10005102_pt1 | contig 12020 bp, 7 predicted proteins | sample Cruoilmetagenom3_FD_187292 | JGI IMG/M metagenome (GOLD analysis project Ga0209121, IMG submission 187292) | Oil polluted marine microbial communities from Coal Oil Point, Santa Barbara, California, USA - Sample 3 (SPAdes) (version 2) | ecosystem: Environmental > Aquatic > Marine > Oil seeps ... | reverse complement strand
AAATTAACAGGATACACTCCTGAGTTTTTTAATTTGTTTATTTCACCTTGAACATAATCTTTGTCTTCTTTGTAGGTAACACCAAACCATCTGGCATCAGACTTTAAAACTTTCATAGTTGCTTTGTTTTTTGTAATTAAATTATTCACAACTAATGGAATAAAAAACTCAGCTTTTGGGTCTTTATAATTCTCTTCTAAAAAAGATTCAAACAACTTAGATGAAATATCGAAATAGCGCGGTGTAAAACCGAAAAAATTCATTGAAACAACTGTTTCTTCTGAAATATTTTCTAACTCACCATTATCATTTTTATACATTAATTCCCCGTTAATTGATTCAATATGAATTCTTTCTGTAATATCGGTTAACAATTCTAAATTATTAACCTGACATTCTCCACGAGAAACAAAACCATGTTTAGAAATTGTATTTTTTAAAACATAACCCATCATATTAAAATTGGTAGATTTTGAATCGGTTTTTCTTAACTCTTCAGCAATCCCAACAAATGCTTCACGACCATAAAAATCATCGGCATTTATTACTATAAAGTTTTCTTTAACAACATCTTTCGCCATTAATAATGCGTGACCAGTTCCCCAAGGTTTTTTTCTATCATTGTTTTTAAATCGTTCAGGAATATCATCAATTTCTTGAAAAACATATTCAATCTCAATTTTACCTTTTAATTTCGGATTGAAAAAGTTTTTAAAATCTTGCTCAATACTTTTTCTAATGATGAATACTACTTTTCCAAAACCAGCTTCAATAGCATCGTAAATTGAAAAATCTAATATTGTATCTCCTTGTTCAGAAAATGTATCTAGTTGTTTTAATCCTCCGTATCTACTTCCAATTCCTGCTGCTAATATTACCAAGGTAGGTTTATTATTCATTGTTATTTTTTTTAAATTTTATTTTATCATTTGTTTTTACTAAAGTTTTTGTAGCTAAAGTATCAACTGGTTTTTTCTTTCGTAATCTTAATTTTTCGAGCAATTCTCTACCATTATCAAAATCGATTTGATAACTTAAACCAGCTCCTTGTGTGTATCCTTCTTCTTCTTCAGTATATTGAATTTCATTTTGTCTATTAAAAATTGAAGATCTTAATGTTCCTACTTCATTCATTAAAAATTCAACCGTTACCTCACCAATAACTGTTGATTGTTCTCTTGATCCAATTGGAACTCCCAACTTACCATTGATTAACATTCTATCGCTTATTTGGTAATCTACATCAATACTAAATTGGTCATAAGTATCAACATTGTCCACACTATTTTTTTCCCCAACGGTATAAACTGGCCTTAATTTAAACTTATTATTTCCTTGGTTAAAGATATTATCAAAAGCATTTGAAAGCATATCAGATGCAGTACCATACACTAAACCTGAGGTATTCACGCTTAAATCGTTTTCATTGTAAAATGCTCCTGATGCTAATAAAGAAACAAAGTGCCGTGTTTTAACATTGCCATCGTTATCGTTTAATTTAAATTCTAACTCCGATGAAACTGTTGAACTTGAATTTGGTATTTCTATGTCAAATTCACGTTGAGAGTTAAAAAGTTCACCTGAGAATCTTGTAACCAAATCAATTGGAATTTTTCTACTAGAACTCACATTTTCTAATAAGGATCTTGGATTAGCAGATACTCGATAAACTGCTTCAATATCAATATCTGCTGTATAAGGATCTCCACTCCAAGAAATATTTCCTCCTTTTGTAACTATAAATGGTTTATTTATAAAACCTCCATATTTAAAACTGTAAATACCATTATCAACATTAAAACCTCCATACATTTCAAACTTATCCTTCATATCTAGATTAATTTGCAAATTTCCAGTTCCGCTACCTTTTAAAAAACTTCCAGTAGCTTTATCTAGTACCATTTCAACAACCGCATCTTTGGTTATTTCCATATTAAAGTTCATTTCAAGTCCTTTTAAATTTTCTGAAATAAAGGCACGCCTTTCTTCTTCAACTTTTCCATCAGAACCTTTCGAAACAAAACGTAATGTTTGAGTGTCATCTGCTGTTTTAACATCGCTAATTGGAATTACAAAATGAGTTCCTTTTTTTGTTTTTCCTTCAAGGCTAATTAACAACTCATCGGTTGGCCCTTTTATGGTTGCTAAACCTTCCATAAATGCGATTCCAAAATACTGCGAACTTTCATCTTCTTCTGTATTTAATACTAATAAATTTTTTGTTTCAATACTTAAATCAAGTAACCAATTATCAAAAGCTTTATGTTTGATTGTTCCAGTTAAATTTGCCTTGGTTTTTTTTAAGTTGTCAGACAAAGTGACATCATCAAAACTAAAAGTTTGATTGTTTAAACCAATAACACTTGTTCCTAAAAAGTTATAATCTACATTTAAAAACGGAATATAAATCCCTGCGTTATCTAAAAATAAATCTCCAGTCATTGTTGGGTTTTCTAACACCCCTGTTAATGTTGTTTCGCCATAAGCCAAACCTCTAATATTTGTAAAAACATCTTCGCCTAGCGGACTAAAAGCATCTAACTTAAATTCATTAAGTGTTACAGTTGCATTTATCGTTGGTTTTTTAGGTTCAAAATCTATTAAACCTGTTGCATTTAAACTTAGTAAATCATCTCTAAGCAAAGAAACATCTAAATTATATGCTGTAGTTGAGTTTCCTTCCACATCAATTTTTAAATCTCCTTGATGTGAATTATTAATAATGAAATTAGAAACAACTAAATTTCCTGTTGGCTTAATTAATTTCTTCTTTTTAGTATAATTTATTGAACCATTTATGAGTCCTTCTAAATTTAAACTATCAATTTTAGGAGTAACATTTGCCAATTGAACGTCTTTAAATTTAAATTTTAAATCTGTTGAAGTCGAGTCATTTATTTCTCCTAAAAATTGTATATTTTGTTTACCTGAAGTAACTACAAATGGATTGATAATGGTTTTATCCGTTTTATTATCATAAATTACGTTGTTCGATAAATTATCTTCAGGATTCATAATCCAATTGTTATTTTTAAAATTCACATTAGACTTTTGAATACCAACCACAAATTTATTATTATTATTAAAAGTGTGGTAAAAAGACAAATCAAAAGTTTCGGTGTTTTCTAGACCTCCTTTAAATTCGGTTCTAAAATATAAGGTATCATTTAAAGTAATATTTACTAAATGCAAATCGGAAATATTATAAATATCCGATTCAATTTTATCAATGGTTAATTGCGTATTAAAAAATGGATTATTATTATCAATTTGTACATTTAGCTCATTAATTACATTTTGATACGCATTGATTCTAGGAGATTTAATATTCAATCGAAATAAATTATCATCTGAAGTAATTTCCCCTCTAATTAAAGTGTTTGCTGCAACAGATATTTCAGGGTTAAAAACCTCAATTATTTTATTAAATATCCTAAATCTAAAATCTAACTCTTGATTCGCTTCTACTGCATAAGGAGTATAATTAGAAAATATACTTCCTATTGAATTTTGAGTTAGTTTTCCTAATTGATTAAATTTAAATTTTCCATTAACCTCCCCTTCAATAATTTCAGAAGAATTTATAGTAATGGTCCTAATACTATCTAAAAAACTAGATGTAATATTAAAATCTTTAAAAAAGTAATTATCTTTTTGGTTTGTGTATAGTAAATTTTTAATGTTAATAGTACCTTTTAAATCATCAACTGTATTTCCTGTTATTTGGAAATCAACATCACCTCGAATATTCGAAATACTATCTCTTTTAAATAAATTTATAGTGTTTAAATCGCAATAATCTACTACTGTTTTAAAATCGAAAGAATATATTTCAGATGAAAAGTCGGCTAAGCCATTAAAATTCAATTTTACATTGTCGTCATTTACTTCAAAATCACCATCAAAACGTTTACTTTTTACAACACCATTTATAGCCATATTGCTATAGGTATAACCTTTATATTGATGCTTTGAAATCAACCCTTTTACTGAAGTATCCATCGTTTCTAAGGTAAACCCTTTTCCGTCAACTTCAGCTTCCATTGATAACAACCCAACCAAAGAATCATTCATTATTTTTCCCAACTCAAAATCTATAATTTTAACCTTACCAAAATAAGATGCATGGTCAATATTAGAAATGTTTGTTAGCTCTAAATCTGTAATTGTCGTTCCTAGATCAGTGTTCATCGTTAATTGAGCACTAATTAAATTTTCGGTTATATAAGTATCTCCTACAATCTTAAATCTTCCTAGCATTTCAAATGAAGAAGGCAGGGTTTTACCCAATAAATTAGGCAATATTTGTTTTAAATTCTGATAATTTGAAGTTAAATTATTGAGTTTACCATCGAGCGAAAAACCATTTTCTGTGTTAAAAGCATTTTTAAAATTTAAATCTCCTTTAATTATCGCATTACTATCTGTTACTAAATCTAAATTGGTTGTAATAAAATCATTAAGAACTCCACTTATTGTAGTTGAAAAGTGTAAATTATCATTCACACCAAACTCGTCATAAAATTTATTTAAATCAATAAATGAAACATCCGCATTTATAACATTGGCATCAATTTTTACTTTATTATTGAAATCGGAAAAATCATCACGATCGTAATTAAAATTAATCGTTGCATCGATGTTTGAATGTGCCGTTTTTAAATTCGTATTTAAAAACTTCATATACGATTTTGTATATTTAAAATCGGTTGAAAGCTCTGCAACTTCAATTTGATGATTCTCAACAAATTGAAACTTATCCAAATTAACCGAAACATTTGGGCCATCAATTTTAAAATCAATCCCAGTTCCTTTTATTTTTTTAAAAAATAATACTTTATCATCAGGAAAATTATCATCCTGAATGTAAACATCTCCATTTTCCAGTGCCAATTCTGAAGAAGTTAGTAAAAATCCGGAAGGTTCAGTGCTTACCACAGTTTCATTATCAAATTTTTCTACAAAAACAGTTAGCGCGTCATCAATTTCACCTTCATAAGTTCTAATATTTAAAATAAAATTGCTCAATGAAATTTTACCAAAATCTAACTTATTATTAATAATATTTCGATAACTAAAAATTGAAGTGTTTAAATTTTCAGCAAAAATTAACGTATCGCTATGATGATTTTTTATGTAAATATTTTTCAGCTGAACATTTCCTAAGAAAGACAAATCTACTTTATCAATATTAATGTCAACATCAAAATCATTTTTTAAATAATTAGTAGCTACTTTTCCTAATTTTGTTTGTACAGAAGAAATAGACAATAAAAGACTAACCACTGCAAATAAAAGCAGTAGAATTAGTAAAATTTTTAGGACTATTTTTTTATATCGTTTGATAAGCGCTAAATTTGCATATTTATGGCAATTTTCGTGCCTTTATTTTGTTAATTTATGAATAAAAATAAATCAATTTATATTCTTGGTATTGAATCGTCTTGCGATGATACAAGTGCCGCTGTTATTTGCAACGGAAAAATACTTTCAAATGTTGTTGCTAATCAAGAAATTCACGCCAAATATGGTGGTGTTGTTCCCGAATTAGCTTCACGTGCACATCAACAAAATATCGTACCTGTAATTCAACAAGCAATTCAACAGGCAAATATCGATAAAAAAGACTTAAATGCCATAGCTTTTACACGCGGACCTGGATTAATGGGATCATTACTTGTTGGAACCTCTTTTGCGAAGTCAATTTCGCTTGGTTTAAACATTCCTTTAATTGCTGTAAACCATATGCAAGGTCACGTTTTAGCGCATTTTATTGAAGAGGAAAACCAACAAAAACCTCCATTTCCTTTTTTATGTTTAACCATTAGCGGTGGCCATACACAAATAGTAAAAATTACCAATCATTTTGAAATGGAAGTTATTGGTGAAACCCTTGATGATGCGGTTGGTGAGGCTTTTGATAAATCGGCTAAAATTTTAGGATTGCCATATCCTGGTGGACCATTAATAGATAAATATGCAAAACTTGGAAATCCTTTAGCTTTTAAATTTACAAAACCAAAGGTGAATGATTTAAATTTTAGTTTTAGCGGATTAAAAACAGGTATCTTATATTTTATTCAGAAAAAAGTAAAAGAAAATCCAAAATTTATTGAAGAAAACTTACATGATATTTGCGCTTCAATTCAACGTACCATTGTTGAAATTCTTTTTGATAAAATGAAAAAAGCTGTTTCCCAGACTGGCATTAAAAACATTGCAATAGCAGGCGGCGTAAGTGCTAATTCTGAAATTAGAAGTACATTAAAAGCAACGGAAAACAGTTATGGCTGGAAAACTTATATTCCAAAATTTGAATTCACAACCGATAATGCAGCAATGATCGCGATTGTCGGTTATTTAAAATATTTAGAAAAAGAATTTACCAATAGTTCGGTTACGGCAGCTGCACGTTTAAAAGTCGATGAAAACTAAGTAATTAGTAATATTCCTAATTCTTTGTAGTTGTCATATTTACTTTAACATTTGTAACCTGACCACCAGCATCAATTTTACTATTCATAACCGATTTACTTGGAACTCCAGTTGCTCGGTCAATAGTCATTGTTCCCTCCACACTTCCACTTCCTAAACCTGATATAGTACCTGAAACTGCTACCTCAACATCTGATTCTGTAATTTTAGCAACTTTATATTCTGTTATTGTTTTTAGTCCTTGAACGTCATTTTCATCTGTCCAAACATCACCAATTTCAACTGCTTTTTCAGGATAAGATACAGTTTGATTTTTAAATTGATCTGCTCCAGCAATATTTGGTTCAATAAGTGTTTCTAAAGTATTTCCTAATTCGTTTATTTTAGTAGTTATTACTACTTTTAAGAATGGCGACATTTGAGATTTCATCATTTTTCCCATTTCGTCTAATTCGTCATCCTTCATACTAGAGTCAAACGACATTTGCATTTCTCCTTGTAAAACATCAACTACCATTTTAGAAATTCTTGTTTCAACAGAGCTAATGTCTCCCTCTTTAGCTACAACATTCATTTCCATCACCATTTCATTCCCCATCATCATTGCCGTTGAATTCATTGATTGCATCATTTTTACCGTATAAACATCTCCTTTATTATACTTTAAACGTAATAATGCCGATTCTTGCGCTAAACTAATTGAAGAGGTAACAACTAAAAATAAGATTAAAAACTTTTTCATGTTCTTTTATTATAATTAATATTTAATTTCAGCTAATATAATTCAATAAATCAAAAAAAAATCGAAAATTTCGAGCTTTTTTAATTGTTAATATTTTTTTATTAAAACTCAGTATTTACATTCCAAGCCTCTAAGTTATCCTTAATTGCTTTAATAAACATACCTCCCAATGCACCATTTACAACTCTATGATCATATGAATGTGAAATAAACATTTTCTGCCTAATTCCAATAAAATCTCCTTCTGAAGTTTCAATAACTGCCGGTACTTTTCTTATGGCTCCTAAAGCTAAAATAGCTACTTGTGGTTGATTAATTATTGGTGTACCAAAAACACTTCCAAAACTACCAACGTTTGTTACGGTATAAGTTCCTCCTTGAATATCATCTGGATTCAATTTTCCGTTTCTAGCTTTTACGGCTAAAGAATTCACAGCTTTGGTCATACCAACCAAATTTAATTGATCGGCATTTTTTATTACTGGAACAATTAAATTTCCATCGGCTAATGCGGCTGCCATTCCCAAATTAATGGCTTTCTTTTTTATAACCTTATCTCCATTTACCGAAATATTAATCATTGGGTAATTACGAATGGCTTTAGCTACAGCTTGCATAAATATAGGTGTAAACGTAATTTTTTCACCTTCCTGAGCAAAAAATGAATCTTTAACTCTATTTCTCCAATTTACAATATTGGTAACATCAACTTCAATAAAAGATTGCACATGAGCTGAAGTTTGAACAGAATCAACCATGTGTTGAGCCACAAGTTTTCCCATTCTCGTCATTTCAATTATTTCATCTTCTCCATTTACCGAAATTGGTGTAGCAACTTTAACTGGCGCTTTCTGTTGCTCTATAATAGGTGTCGCTTCTTTTATTATTTTATCTTTCTCTTCTACATTAATAACAGTTTTATCATTATCTATATACGAAAGAATATCATCTTTTGTTACTCTATTATCTTTTCCAGTGCCAACAATAGATTCTAATTCTTCCATTGAAATACCTTCTTTACTAGCAATATTTCTAACTAATGGCGAATAGAACTTTCCAGATTCAGAAACTTTCTCAATTTTATTAGAAGCTATTAATTCTTCTACTTCATTCTCAACTTCTGCAACAACTTCTTCTTGAGTGTTTTCAACCACAGATTCTTCAACTTCATCTTCTCCTGAAGTTTCAATTACGGCAATAGTATCTCCAACTTTCACAACAGCGTCAGCCTCAAACATAATTTCAACCAAAGTTCCTTCTACTTCACTAGGAACTTCCGAATCTACTTTATCAGTAGCAATTTCTACAATTGCTTCATCAAGTTCAACGCTATCTCCTACTTGTTTCAACCAAGATGTTATCGTTGCCTCTGCAACACTTTCACCCATTTTTGGAAGCTTTACTTCAAATTTTGCCATTTCGATTTTTTTAAGTTTTGCAAAAATACAAAAATATGTATTGAACTCGAATTATTAAACAATTAAATAATGAATTCCATTAGCAATGGATTGTTATATTCATAAAATTTAACTATTAAACTTATATTTAATTATATAAATTCACAATATTTACAAGGTAAATTAAATTATTCATATTTTTATAAACCTAGCACTTTTTAATATGCAAAAAACTCCTGGGTAAGTAACAATAATGACAGACTTATGTAACACAGATTGCTTCTAATTTTAATTAAATTACTTTTAACCATTCTAAATAAGACTTAAACTCCTGTTTATAAGCGCTTTAAAATAATTATTTTTATGACTTAAATCATATTTTTCAGGTTCTAATATTTCTATTTTTATATAAGATTTAAAACAAACAAATATCTAATATTATGAAAAATTTAAAATTAATAGGATTCTTGATGATTTTAGCATCAAGTTTAATGTTTATTCAATGTACAAGCGATCCAATTCAAGGTCCTCCTGGAATTGCAGGTATAGATGGTATAGATGGTATAAACGGAACCAATGGTATTGACGGTGTTGACGGAACTGCTTCATGTGTAGCCTGTCATAATGAGGCTCATAGAGCACCAATTGATGCTTCCTTTAAAACGTCGGGGCACAATGAAGATACAGTTCAATACAATGGATTGGCTTTAACTGATTATACCAATCAAGGTTTTTTTGGAGGTAGCTGCACACCTTGTCATTCTGAAGAGGGATATATCAACTATTTAACTGGAGAGCCAATTGTAACTTTAGATGATCCATCTATAATTGGATGTACGACTTGTCACGAAAAACATAGTACGTTCGATTTTGAAAATGATGGACATGATTTTGCATTACGTAGTTTTGACCCAGTTACTTTAATGACTGATGATAGTTATACAATCGATTTTAATGGAACAAGTAACAACTGTGCTTTCTGTCATCAACCAAGAACGAAAGACCCAATTGATGATGGTGCTGGAATGTTTACAGTAACTAGTAGTCACTGGGGACCTCACCACGGACCACAAGCTACTTTATTAGAAGGTATTCAAGGTGCTAATATTGTTGGTTCAACTGCGTATCCAACCCCTCAAACTGCAGCGCATAGAACAGGTTCTAGTTGTGTTACTTGCCATATGTCAGCTGATGATGGTGCTGGAAATGGCGGTCACTCATTTGTTGTTACTGATAATGGTTGTGCAGGATGTCATAGTAATGGAATACCTTCAGAAGTTGGTGGTTTAGCAGATAAAATGGCTGAATTAGGTCAATTACTAGAAGAAGTAGGTATTGTACATGATGGTCACCCTGTTCTTGGTACTTATACAATAAAAGAAGCGCAAGCTGCTTGGAATTACTTATTAGTTATGGAAGATGCCAGTGGTGGTGTTCACAATCCTAAATATGTAAAAGCCTTAATTGAGAATTCACTTGAAGTTTTAAAATAATATAGATATAAAAAATCAGGAGAAATCCTCTCCTGATTTTTTTACTCTTATTTACATCATTCCGATGTAGCTCACTTTATAATTCTATAAGAGGTTATAAAGCAACAGTTAACAAATTAAAAATAAAACAAATGAAAAAACTATTGCAAATAGTTCTAGTAAGCAGCCTAAGTTTATTGTGCTTTTCATGTTATTATGATGAAATACCTGAACACATATTAAACCCACCTGAAATACCAACTGATCCAGAAGATCCTGATTATGTTGAAGTGAAGTTTAGTACAGAAATTCAAGCAGTATTCAATAATAATTGTGTTAGTTGCCACAGTGAAAATAGAGATCCAGATTTAAGAGCTTCAAATTCATATAACGCTTTACTTGATGGTTATGTAACCGCTAATAATGCCGATAATAGTAGATTATTCACAATGGTTGACTCTGGTCACGGTGGTTTAAACTCAGAAGAAATTTCGAAAATTAAAGCTTGGATAAATCAAGGCGCTAAGAACAATTAATTTTAAGATATAGACATGAAAAATTATAAAACTATACTTTTTATCTTTTTAGTACTTCCTTTTATTGCATTTGCACAAGAAGAAGATAAAAAGGAAAAAGAAAAATTAGAGAGAGACGCCTTTGAAAGTTCTCTTATTATTGATAATCCTTCTAATGTTCTTCTTAGTAAAAATGCTCTTGAAGTTCAAATGCAACACAGATTTGGTGTTGTAAATAGCGAATCGGGTAATGATATGGCTGGTTTTTGGGGAGATTCAAATATTAGGATTGCACTTTCTTACGGTATTCATGAAAGGTTAACAATTGGATATGGTACAACGAGATTTAATCGTTTACAAGATTTTAATTGGAAAGTTGCATTGTTAAGACAAACACGTTCAAATAGCATGCCTGTAAGTGTTACATATTATGGTAACTTTACTATTGATGCTCGTAAAAAAGAGAAATTTAGTTTAGAACAAGATCGTTATTCTTACTTTAACCAATTAATAATAGCTAAAAAATTCAGTCCAAATTTTTCACTTCAAATTGCACCAAGTGTATCTCATTACAACTTAGTACATCCTGATATGGAAAATGATTTAATCTCTATTGCCTTTGGTGGTAGATTAAAAGTGAGTCCACAAACATCCATCTTATTTGATTATAGCCAGCCTATAACTAAATTTGATAATGCTATGGATCCTCAACCTGGATTTAGTATTGGTGCTGAATTTGCAACCTCAGCTCACGAATTTCAAATTTTTGCAACGAACTATAATGGCTTAGTTCAACAAAAAAACTATATGTATAATCAACAAGATTTTTCACCTTTTAAAGGTCAATTCTTAATTGGTTTTAACATTACTAGAATTTACAATTTTTAAGAAATAGTAATTAGATATTGAATAGGCTAACAAAATATTAAATCTTTAAATGAGATTTAAGTTTTGTTAGCCTTTTTTTAAATTGCTGCGACTTGATTATATACAGTTATTTTGAGTGAATAAACCACCTAATTTTCACTTGATTTATAATGTTCAAAGAGTCTATTGTAGACTCAATAATCAATGACATAAATCATAGTCCATTAATTACTTTGTAACTAACTTTACATTAGAAAATTTAACATAATTTCTCGTATATATTTTTAATATTATGGAAAACAAGAAAACTGAAAAAGGGAGTACAAACAGACGTAACTTTTTAAAACTAGGATTAATGTCTAGTGTTACCGCTGTTGCTGGTGCTTCTATAGTTTCAAACTTAGCATCTCAAGATGAACCTACCGAATCAAGTGGAGAAAAAGTTCGACTTTTAACTCCTGATGGGAAAATGGTTGAAGTTGAAGCATCGAACATAAATAAATATCCTGAAGCTCACATATCTACCGCTGAATCTAGAAAAGGAATACCTAACCGAAAGTTTGTGATGGTTATAGATTTAGCTCGTTGTAAA
>Ga0209121_10005100_pt1 | contig 12025 bp, 11 predicted proteins | sample Cruoilmetagenom3_FD_187292 | JGI IMG/M metagenome (GOLD analysis project Ga0209121, IMG submission 187292) | Oil polluted marine microbial communities from Coal Oil Point, Santa Barbara, California, USA - Sample 3 (SPAdes) (version 2) | ecosystem: Environmental > Aquatic > Marine > Oil seeps ... | reverse complement strand
ATTCCATAATTTTAATTTTTAATCTTTGCATTTTAATTTTACATTAGCAGGAGATTGAATATGGCGCCAAAAGAGGCACGACCAGGCCCGGCGGTTCAAAAGCAGGTAATGCACATGAATCCCCGGATCGAAAAGGACCGTCAAATGATTCTTGATGCCCAGAAGAAAGGCACCGGGTCGCTTTTCAAGACGTATGTAAAGTTATCGGGCCCCGGCTGGCTTCAGAGCGGCATAACCCTGGGCGGCGGTTCGCTTTCTTCGAGCCTTTACCTCGGTGTGCTGGTGGGCTTCAGCTTCATGTGGCTCCAGCCGCTGGCTATGATTCTCGGCATTATTATGATGAGCGCCATTGCATACGTAACCCTCTCGGCCGGAGAGCGGCCGTTGCATGCGATTAACCGCCATGTTAACCCGGTATTAGGCTGGGGTTGGCTTCTGGCCTCGATGATGGCAAATCTCGTCTGGTCGCTTCCACAGTTCGCTTTGGGAACCGTAGCACTGAGACAGAACATCCTGCCCGGAATTCTCGGGATTGAAGTCATGCCGGAAGTACCGAGTAAAATGATCGCCGGTGCAATCTTTCTCGCAATCTGCCTGACTTTTACCATGACCTACGGTGCCGGCGGCAAGGGTACGAAGATATTCGAAATTATGATTAAGACAATCGTCAGTATGATAGTACTTTGCTTCATCGGCGTTGTCGCCAAGCTCAGCATCGAAGGAAAGATAATCTGGGGCGAGATCCTGAGCGGCATGATTCCCGACCTGAGTTTGTTCGTCAAGCCGACGGATTATATAATGCCTCACATCGAGAGAGTGGCCGAGGGTTTCCGTCCATTCTGGACGAACATGATCGTCGGCCAGCAACGCGACGTTATGATCAGCGCCGCGGCAACCGCCGTCGGTATCAACATGACGTTCCTGCTTCCCTACTCGATGCTGCGGAAGGGCTGGGACAAGTACTTCCGCGGCCTGGCAATCTTCGACCTGTCAACGGGCCTGTTTATTCCCTTCATTATAGCAACCGGCTGCGTCGTCATAGCATCGAGCAGTCAGTTCCATGCCGTACCTGCACAAGGTCTTGTTGCCGATGAGCCCGGCGGGCAGATAACGGTTGAGCCGGCAAAAAACCTTGTCGGCCCATATAATAAATTACTTGGCAGTCGAGTCCGCCACGAGATGGGCCTTTCAACGGAAGAGTGGGAGCAGCTCCCGCTTCAGCAACGAACGCAATACTGCCAGGCACTTCCGTATGCCGATAAAAAAATGGCGGCTATGCTGGTTAAACGCGACGCCTTCAACCTTGCCGATACACTCGCACCGCTTACAGGCCCCGTAATTGCTCAGTACGTCTTTGGTCTCGGTGTCATGGGCATGGCGATGGGTGCGGCGACGATGCTGATGACAATTAACGGCCTGTGTTTCTGCGAGCTTTTGGGCAGGCCGCCGAGAGGCTGGACCCAGAGAATCGGCAGCCTGATGGTATCGGTCGGGGCTCTCGGCCCGTTCTTCTGGAAAGAAGCTGCGCCATGGCTTGCCGTACCGACGTCCGTCTTCGCAATGGTCCTGCTGCCTATCGCGTACTTCGCGTTCTTCCTGCTGATGAACCAGAAGACCTTCATGGGCAACAACATGCCTACCGGCGGCAAACGTATCCTCTGGAACGTCCTTATGGCAATGGCCGCAGGTGCAGCCGCGTTCGGCAGTGTCTGGAGCCTCTGGTCGAAGCTTCAGTGGCTTGGAATCGCATTGCTTGTCGGCTTTATCGCTCTTTGCATTATCGTTCACATTTTCCGTAAAAAGCCCGCGGCAGCATGACTGATGACCAATGGAAAAAATTGCTGGCCGTAATTAACGGCGAGGCGGTCGAGCCGCTGCCGGTCGGTTTCATTATCGACAGCCCCTGGCTCCCCGGCTGGGCAGGAATCTCAGCGCTCGATTATTACTCCAGCGAGCAAATGTGGTTCGAGGCCAATCTGAAGGCCGTGAGGCAATTTCCAGATGCCATGTTCCTGCCGAGCTTTTGGTCCGAATTCGGTATGTGCACCGAGCCGTCCGCGTTCGGCGCCAAATGCTCCTGGCAGCTAAACGAGATGCCTTACGCTGACAAGATCCTCGCCGACATCAAGGAGGCCGGTTCACTTGCCAAACCGAATCCGAAGAATGATGGCCTGCTGCCCTTCACGCTCAATCGGCTCAGGCATTACCAGGGCCAAATCGAACAGGAAGGTCATAGCATCAAGTTCGCGGTCTCTCGCGGGCCTTTGAACATCGCTTCATTTCTTGCCGGAAGCACGGAATTTCTAATGGCCATCCGCACCAATCCGGTAGAAACTCACAAATTGCTTGAAACGGTGACGGACTTCATCGTCGACTGGCTCGATCTACAGGCCGACACTTTCCCGTCCATCGACGGAATCTTTATTCTCGACGACATCGTGGGCTTCCTTGGAGAGCAGGATTTTAAGGAGGCTGCACTGCCCTACCTCGAACGCATCTTTAAATCGTTCCAGGCGAGCGTGAAATTCTTTCATAACGACGCCGCCGGGCTGGTTTCCGCTCCGTTTCTTGCTCAAATCGGTGTGAATCTTTTCAATTTCAGCTTTCAGCACACGCTGGCCGAGATGAAAGAACTTACAAACAATGCCGTTACGCTGCTCGGCAACATTCCCACGCGTGATGTTCTCGCAGCCGGCAGCCCCGACGATGTTCGCAGCAGCGTCAGAGTCGCTCTCGATTCGGTTGAAGATGAAAGCCGCATAATCCTGTCATGCGGCGGTGGTATGCCCCCCGATGTTTCGACGGAAAATATCGATGCCTTCCTGTCGGCTGCCGGACACGGATAAAGTTAATAGTTAAATACAAAACGCAATTTTCATCAAAGTCCGGTATCCGGCGAACTATGTCATCCCTGAGCGATTCGGTAATTTTGCTGTTTGATTTTCCTCACAGCCTTACCATTCCGGCGACATTCCAATTTTCGCAGGCAGGGTTCTACACATGTCCCTGATGATGCGCTGTGCCCTTTCTGCGTCCGCGGTAGACAAAGGCTCGCCGGTGTCGCCTAATACGTCGCCCATGATGGGTCCCAACAATGCTTCATCGCCGCCACGAGACCTCGGGCCAAACATGGAGAATCCGCCGGCGCCTCTGCCCGAACCTGTGGCAATCCACAACATACTCCGGTCTTCGACATCGATCATGGATCCGGTGATAGATATTTCTTCGCCAAAGTGCGGTATACTGATAGTAAGAACCGCCGGGACATCGAGAATCAAACCGGCCTCGACAGCCCCTTCGGGCGTGGTCAGGTCTTCGACATCGGCATCTTCCTCGGTTAATAACGCCCTGACCTGGGCCCGGCCCATCGGTGCATAGCCATTTTCCAACAGCTCGATCGCGAAGAAATCGGCAATTTGATCCCTGGCAAGCTCACTCGGCACTACACCTTCGACCGAAACAATAGCGACCTTAGTCACGCCGCTAAAATCATAACCGGCCCTGTAGGAGCTTTTCTTCTCCAATGACCTGCCGCAGCCGGCGATTGTTAAGACAGCTACGGCCAGTATAGTAATAACGTTTTTCATGGTATATATCTCCGACATAACAACCTGTATTGTCTATATATCCTATATTAACACATTATCAATTAAAGAAAAATCAAAATAGCGAAATTATAGCTTTGTAATAACTTATTTCCCACCGGACAAGGATCCTTCTTCAATTTTACATTTAGTATTTGATTTTTTTATCTTCCCTTATATCGGGTTATAACTAACATCTGCGTAGCCGGGCTTTTTTTGCGGCCGATTCGGCCATTTCAATGCATCGAACAGAAACTCGCTGGCCTGGCGTATCATCACCGCCGGCATACACGGACGCATCTCAAACGAACCGACGACATCGTTGTCGTATTTACTCAAAACCTCCAGCAGGTAATCCCAATTTTCCCGGGCCAATCCCCCGTGCAGACCGGGCGGCACGTGGTCGTCGGTATGTCCGTAATTATCCGTTAAGTGCAGATGAGCTACATTCGGGGCCAAATCATCGACATATTCTTTGAAGGAATGCCCGCCGTCCAGATTGGCGTAGCCGGTATCGAAGCAGAACAAAAGCGACTCGAACCTCTCGCGGGCATGCTTGAGCATCGGCAGCGGGCCGGTTTCGAGGCATAACTTGACATTTTTCTGCTCCGCCAGCTTAATGACATCGGCGGCAAAACCGCAGCCGTTCAGTTCCGGCTCATCCGGCAGGCCAAGACTACGTAAGTTCGTTACTATACAGGCTTTAAGAAGCTCGGCGCACTCTATCTGCTCGTTCCATTGTCCTAAAGTCGGATTATCGTCGCGGGAACGCATCGCCACCAGCATATCCTGAGTCGCCGCCGCCAGCCTGGGCCAGTTCCGCCTCTCATAACGGCACTCGTGCTGGCCCTTGATATTCGGCCATAACTCGATCCCGAAGCCCAGAGACTGCAGGTACTGGCACTCCTGCTCGAAGGAAAGGGGGTGCTCGCGCCCCCAGAATATCATAGTTGAAACCACGTACCTGATTCGCATTAAACCATCTCCATAACCTTCATAGACCATAGCCGGACCGGGTTCGGCCGATAGACGCATCCTGTATAGCGTCAAACAAATAGTATTATCGTTCAAAAACAGGCTCATATTCACTCTTTGTTGAAAATTAAAGCATTTTTTAGCCTTCTAAGAGCCGAAATAAAATTCTCAAGGCGGCCTGTAGAAAACTTCCACATAATCCGTTTTCATGCCCCGGAAAGCTCTTGGCAAAAGAGAAAAAGCCTCAGTTATGCCTAAAATTGGCTTTGTTAGTCAACGCCTCCGCCAAATTCGACTCCCGTAATTACTGAAAAAACCGTTAAAATGGGCAAGATTTTCTCAAGCAAATCAATCAAAAACGATGGTAGTTGAAACTAAAAATAAAAAAGTCTAAATATTTTTTATTCCTTACCCCACAAACACTTATATCAATAATCGCGTCTACAATTTTGTAGATTTTCGCATCAAAAGCGCATGTCCGTCCAATTATGGGGGGCGGCTTTAAATGACTATTGATTATACCTATGGCATAAATTTACTATTGATTATTTGAGGTGAAGCATGACACTGATATCCGGCACCCTGATTTCCGGATTCCCTGATCTTCTAATTTCTAATCCTCTAATCAACTAATTCTCTCAAGCTCTGGGGGGCGGTGGTATTAAGCTCAATTTTTCCATCACGATTCCGGACCGGCTGGCGCGGTTTGTGATAGCCCTGACGCTGTTGTATCGCCGGGCCCGCTACGGCTACGCCTTCCGACGGATACCGCTTACCCAGGGAAAATACGCCATTGTCGACCCCGATGATTTCGAAAGATTGAACAAACACAAATGGCATGTCGCCAAGGGCAACAATACCTTCTATGCCGTCCGTTGTGTCGGCCCCAGTAAAGGGAGAATTCGGATCAGGATGCACCGTGAAGTAATCCACCCGCCGGACCATCTCGTAGTCGACCACATAAATCATAACGGCCTGGACAATCGAAAAGCCAACGGCCGGCCGGCAACACGTGCACAGAATAACCGCAACAAATTAATCGTCAGAAAAATGAATTCAACTTCAAAATACAAAGGTGTAAGCCGGTGGAAAGGTAAAAATAAGTGGCGGGTTCGTATAAAACTTGATGGCGAACAAAAACATATTGGATATTTCAAAGACGAAATCCAGGCCGCAAAGGCATACGACAAAGCCGCAAAGATGTATCATGGTGAGTTTGCGTCATTGAACTTCCCCCTGAAATAGCTTGTTTCTTTACACAATTTTCCCTTTTTACTTTTGACTTTTTCCTTGTTCTCGTACCACGGCGAGTTCGCCTCGCTGAATTTCCCGGATTAGCTTCTGGCCACAGAGGCCACAGAGAACACAGAGAATTAGTCATTAGTCAATTTATGCCGTAGGTATAGAAAATCGTAAATTGTTTGCCTCGGCCCATCGAACAGAGCTTACGAATCATTAGCATTTGCAAGCGCAAAGTTGTGAATGGAATCAAAAAGCGTATCGGCCAGGTCAACATCCAGCTTACATAGAACTTTGTGCACCTGCAAAGCAGACTCTTTGTTGCCGTCAATCACATAACTGTTGCCGAGCAGGAAATGTGCGGGCGGGAAATCGGGCTCTATCCGAATCGCTTCCCTGTAAGCCGCTTTAGCTTCCTCACTGCGCCCGACCGAGTCGTATGTTACGGCCAGGGTATAATATGCTTCTGCATCATCCGGCTTTATGTGAAGAGCTCGCTCAAATGCATCTAATACTTCTTTATTTTTGCTTTCACATTTATGTGAATCAATCCCCGCTGGCAGGCCCGCATCCATGCCCAACAGGCCGTGCAGCCATTTTAAAATGTTTCGCAAAGCTTTCATTTCAAAGCCTCCCGCATTCCTGAGTTCTTCACTTTTCCGGTTGCATCACACTGAAAAAACGTGCCGGAGAGCTCTCAATATTTCAAAGGCAACAATTCAGCCGTAGGTAACAAAAAAATTCCTCCATGATGGGTTTTTATAAGCAGCAGTCGTGTAGGGTGTGCACTCCGTAAGGAGTCCCTAGGACTGCACACCGCCGCTCTGGATATAGGTAAGGTGTCCCCCGAATTGCTCCCCCGAATTGCTGAGCTCTGATTTTTTCAGAGTACAAAAACAATAATCAATAGTTCACCCCATGAGATAGCTTGTCCCTTAGGGGGCAAAGCCGCCATCTCACGGGGTAAATAGAAAATAGTAAATTAAAATGGCCCCTTTAATTTCCCTCACCAATTTTTGGGAAGACTAAAGGAACTATTCGGGTCAATATAATTTCCTGATTTATCATTAGCTTTTGCTGACCATACCTGCCCTGTGATTGTATCTAACACAAAGGCAAAATCTTGATTTGTTTCAATATGGTATTGTCCAAGATAACCAGTCTTAGGGTAAGTCGCCGGCCCCATCAGGCACAAAACTAAAGCAACCAGCAGACCTCCAATTAAGATACTCTTTACATCAACAGAATGCATTGTTTCTCCTTTCTTAATTAGTTTTTTCCGGAAAAAATAATAAATAGTAAATTTATGGCTTAGCTATCGAAAATAGTAAATACCAAGGCCCCCTATGGGGCAGGCGGGAAACTTTAATTATCCTCTGTACCCATTATCTCCAATAAAAATAAGTTGTAAAAAAAGATGTGAACCTATTTATCTCTATTTATCTACGTCCTTTACTCTAATAAGACTCGTTTCATTCTTGAGCAAATAGCTTGTAAATTAACACCTTAATTGGTTCAAGCCATCCTAAGTAGTACAAACATGTAAGCAAAGCTGCAAGAAAAGCAAAAATGGCAGCGATAATTTCCAATACTTTCCTGACGATGCTTTTCTTATTCCTTTCAATCCCAGCATGTTTATTGATAGTGCCATGATCTCCTGTCTGCACATTTTCGGCTTGAACGTTCCCCATTCTGACGTAGTTCTCTATATTGATATTCTGCGCCGGCGTAGAATCTGACTTTGTTTCTGATGTTGGTTTCTCTTTGGCTCCTCGCTTGCCAGCACTGGCATTTGTCCACTGCTCTGTTTCTGCTTCCCCAGCGTCGGACCTTTCAATGACATTTTGCAGTTCAGTCATAAGATCAGAAACGGATTGTCTAAATCTCCGAATATCCTTGCCAAGATTATCCATCTCAGATCCATGACATGCCTCTATTACGAAGCTGTATCCTGGCACGGGTCCCAATCGCCCGTTCAAGTGTTCGAAAATTTCGTCATCAGCCTGAGTGTGTTTGACAAATAGCAAGCCCCCTGCATCTAATACAGCTTTTTCTTTATCCTCTATGGCTCTGCCGACTTGATGATTTTGCTGTTTAATCTGTTTGCGGACTGAAGTATATTTTCGGCTTTGTATTATTCGCATAACCTCCACGATTTGACTTTCACAGGCGCAGTAACTTTCAGGCCAGGGCTGCTTAACACAGTTCGCCAATTCAGCAACAGTCTGGTTTATCAATTCAATGTCGTAAGACTCAAGTTGGATCGGTCTTTTTTTAGGAGTATCCATTACAATGGTCTCCGCCTGTTCTCCGTAATACTGTTACCCCTTCACGATGCCTTTCACGACCGTATTTTTTGGCCTTTTCCATATTACGGATTCTACTTGTTTTGGCATTAAAAGACAATGTTTTTCCTTGATTGACAACGGGGAAAGGTATCAAATTAACTTTATTTAGCGAGCTTGGCTTAAAGCACCTGTTGACTAATAGGGTAGCCTACTCATTGCTTCATTTCTTAGGGAAACTATTTCTTCTTTTTCTAAAGGTTTTTCCTTTGGTCTTTCAGGGAAGAGCTGTTGATAACATGAGAGTAACAAATCAATTCTAAATCGCATTTCATCTATAATTATTGGCCATTCAAAATATTCAAATTGATTTTGAACAGTTTTACTTTTCTTCGCATCTAATAAGATTCTTTTTGCGTTCTTTAGCGCCTTCTCTCCTCGTCTTTTCATATTCTTGTAAGAAGTCTTTTGTAACTTCTGGACCCATTTAGGTGATGTCTCATGATACAGTATAAGGCCAAACATTGTATCTTCATATTCTTTGATCTGCTGTTCAAATTCAGATTCTTCCATATCGCCTCAATTCCTCAAAACCAGCCTTGCATTGATAAAATGCTTGCACCGGCGGGCTTTGTATTCTAATGTTGCCAACAGCGGTTTGAACTGCTGATCCTCGGTCTTGTATGTAGCGTCCATTCAGCTTGATTTCGTCCCTTTCCATATACGTAATTCTACGTAATTTCGGTTCAAATGTCAATATTTAGGTAGGCTTTTACTTGTTTGTCACGAAGATTCGGTTATTATGAAAAGCTGAGAGAAAGGAGTCGATGAACCGAGATTCTGGTATAGCTGTCGAAACCGTTGAATTCGTAGTGTGAAAAGTTCACAAGCCGGCACTCGTGCTTTTTTTTGGCTTTGCTGGCTGCTTTATGAGAGAGCGAAAAATGAAGCATGCAAATCTATCGGTAGTGGTAATACTGGCATTGGTCATATTGTCAGCATCTACTTACGCTGAGGGGCTATCTTTGCGGGAGGCACGAAGTTGAGCTGGTGGCTGAATTGGATCATTCTTCTATTCGGAACTGTTCTTGTTTTTGTGATATATGGATGGCTCTCTCCACTACCGTTGTGGTTGGACCGGCATTGGAACCGAGGCAACGATATTGGTAGACCCCTCTTGGATACACTTGTGATAACAGGCTTACCAGCCTTGTACGCAAAACTGGCTCACACGCCGTGGCCAGGTGCGTTGATACCAATCACATTCTTTCTGACCCAATACGCAGTCCTGAGCGGTAGATTCTTGGTCAGAGAATTCAATGTTGCTGGTTGGGTAATGTTGCATACGACCTTGGCAATATGGATCGTGTTCTTCGTGACTTGAATAGAAGGACTGTTAAGCGCGTGAATCAGAGGTTAGTACGTTTGGAAATAGGAGAAGATATGATAGTGTCAAATCGTTCTCATTTATTTGGATCGAAATGTGCCACCATTCATACTACTTCTTTTAGGTGTATGGTCAGCACGGCAAAGGAGAGCCTATTGGCAAAGCAATCCACAGTAATCTTCGATGGTGACCCTGTTCGTGACGAAGCTAATTGTAGGGCTTGTTGCAAGATCATATACGCAGATTCTATCCGTTCAAGGGAGCGCTTGCAGTTACATGACGAGCTTGCGGAAAGGTTAAGCCAATTGGGTGATAATGGTGTGAGCCTTGGTAGTGCCTTGACAGCGGTCCTTTCAGACTATGAGAAAAGGGGGCTAATCCGAGAGACTGTTAACTTAGCTGGCGACATTGAAACTTGCAGCTCTCCGGATGAAGACGCGGCAAGAGATTGGAAGACAATACTGGCCGATGCAGATCTTAGTATGGCGAGGGCATTGATTAAGCTGAGAGTTGAACAGATCGAGGAGAGCGTAGGAGGGCGGCAGAACGTGATCATAGACGAGGATGCTGAAAACGCATTGCTCAAATTCATTAACGAACCGTCACCACAGAACGCTTACCAGCTTCTCAATCTGATGCCTGAATTTGGACCATTCTTCCTGAGAACATAAATGAACCCGGAAATGCGTGCACAAATTCGAGACGTGGACCTTGGCCAGATTCAGGAGCAATTCAGAGGGGCGGAATACAGAAAGCTCGTCCAGCAGCACCTCCGCAAAGTTGGGGTACTTCTTGAACTGGCACTATCAGGTGCAGGTGAAGCTTTAACAGATCAAGAGCGTAATGTTGCTGAAGTTCTCATTGATGAGTATAATCGTATGGGATACAACTCTGCCTTCTGGCACCGTGATTTGGGCGATGTTTTCCAAGAAATCTGTAATCGCTTCGCTGAACTTATGTCTCAGGTTGGGACAACAGCAGATGACAAAGTGAAATTCAACGTATTCCAGATAATCACCATGAACTTCGCATTACAAGCTCGTGACCAAAAGGAGTTGAGGAAGTTTGCAGGTATTCGCAGAAGTTTGTTATTCCGATAGGACTGATACAAAGTTACTTGCGCAAGCCTCTGCTCGATTTCTACTATACGTTTCTCCAAGTCCTCGTTTTGTTTGTGCTTTAGGTTTAGAGGGACATTCATCTATTAAAATTTAAGTAACCCTCTCTAATTAAAATTCTCATTCTCGAAAGCCTTCGACGAAATAAACAATAAAAGAAAGAATACAGTCCTATGGACTCCTGACGGAGAATACAGGAGACAGAATACAGAATTCGATAAATTACTCAATAATCTGCGTATATCAGCGTTCATCTGCGGTTATTACTCGTATTTCGCATATCTGCCCTGAATCCATTCGGCTACGCTCAGGATAAACTTCGCCGAAGGAGCAGACTCTAAGTACGGCTAAACAGGTACGGCGTGAAAATAAGGCGATTCGAGTAAGTATTGCTTTCTTTGTTGTTTTATGCCTTTGGAAATATAATAGACGAAAGCAAGTCAAAAGGCAAAAGAAAAAAGGCTTTTTTTGACAGGATAACGGGATATACATAGATTATTTCTTTTTCTTTAAACCGTGTTCGTCAGTGTTAACTTGTGCCACTTGTGCCATAGGTATAGGTATAGGTATAGGTATCAGTGTCTAAGTAACTTGACTATTAACTCTCTCTGTGTCCTCGGTGTGCTCTGTGGATATTTACATTGATTATCGTCTGCACATAAAAATTGCAAAAAAAAAGCGAAAAAACTCGAATTGGTTGGTATTTTTGTTACCGGGGGGCTGTCTTTTGCCTCTAATAGGTAGATGGAACAGAAGTTTTGATGTAAACGCCGAAGAAAGGAGGCGTATGATGCTCAGGAAGAAACAGAATACAGAATACAGTGGCGTAAGCCATCCCTTACGGGAAAGACAGTGGCGTAAGCCATCCCTTACGGGAAAGACAGAGAACAGGCAGAAAGCAGGGGTCGGAAATCAGCCATATGGCATCCGTCCTTTGTTTTTGGTTCTCTTCTTGCTGATTCTTGCACTTGTTGCCGAGCCGGTAATGGCGGCGACAAGCCGGTCCAGCAGGACGAGTCGGAAAAGCCAACCGGCAGCAAAGAAATCCTCTGCGCCGAAGGCAACCTCCAGATCAACGACGTCGAGCCGCTCAAGGGCCGCTACATCCAGCCGGAGTTCAAGCAGGGTAACATCCAGCCGGAGCACTTCCAGCCGGACTCCCAGCAGAGTTACATCAAGCCGGCCAACAACCTCCCGATCCACAACTTCCCGATCCACAATATCCAGACCTACAACCTCCCGATCGACAATATCCCGGCCGTCAACTTCCCGGTCCATAACCTCTCGGTCGACTATTACCCGCCCGACAACCTCCCGATCGACTGTTTCGCGGCCGACAACTTCCCGGTCGACAAGCTCTTCGATTATTCGGCGGCCTTCTACCAGCTCATCGTCCGTCAGAACTCCGACGGCTCCGAGTTCGAGCACACTGGGCCG
>Ga0209121_10005099_pt1 | contig 12026 bp, 11 predicted proteins | sample Cruoilmetagenom3_FD_187292 | JGI IMG/M metagenome (GOLD analysis project Ga0209121, IMG submission 187292) | Oil polluted marine microbial communities from Coal Oil Point, Santa Barbara, California, USA - Sample 3 (SPAdes) (version 2) | ecosystem: Environmental > Aquatic > Marine > Oil seeps ... | reverse complement strand
GTTTCTGGAAGATGAAATCAAGATGGAGATCATGATTCCAGAAGAGCCGCAGATTATGGGAGCTTTGGGAGCTGCTCTGCTTGCTAAAGCCGAGCTTAGTAAACAATAATTTTAAGGAGGCAAATTGTGAAAGCGATGGAAGATTTATCAACTCATTTAAGAGAAAGGGCGTTAGAGCTGAGAAAAGCAAAAGAAGAAGGAAAGAAGATTGTGGGATATGTTCCTGGAGGATTTGTGCCTGAGGAATTGGTATCTGCTGGCGGCGCAATACCAGTAGGGCTCAACCGAGGCGGAGATTACGATGCGGTGCTCAAGTCATCAGAGTATGTTAGCCGATTCCTTGACACCTTCTCGCGGTCTCAGATCGGCTATTGGGCATTAAGGGAAGACCTCCTATATCAGTTGATTGATTTGGTTGTTGTGCCCTGCACTGATAGAAATATAGGGGCAATCGCAGATTGCTGGGAAATGTGGACTGACACAAAGGTTTTTAAATTTGGCGTTCCTCACAATAACAAAACTGAGCATGCCTTTAAGTATTATCTCGAGGGGCTACAATTGCTCAAGGAGGAGATAGAAAAGCTGACAGGTAAACAAATCACTCAAGAGCAATTAAAGCGGGAGGTCGAATTATCCAATAGAATAAGGCTTCTCCTTCGAGAAATCAGCGAGATGCGTAAATCTGAACAACCGCCAATAAGCGGTAAAGATTTCATAAGGCTGAATCATGCCTCCTTTCATGCTGATAGAGCTTTCATGATAAAAAGTCTGGAATCCCTCTCCCAGGAGTTAAAAGGGAAGGAAGGCTCAAAAGGGCCAAGAATATTTTTGATAGGCTCTTCTATAGCTGAAGGGGACTATAAAGTCTATGACCTTTTGGAGCCTACCGAAGCCGATGTTGTTATAGAGGAGTTCTCTGAAGGAATGAGACCATACTGGCAAGAAGTGGAAACCAATGGTGATTTAATACAAGCATTAGCCGATGGCTACTTTAGGAAAAGAACTCCTCTTCCAGCATTTTTCAGGCCAGCTACCGAAGAAAGGATCGATTTCTTTCTAAAATTAGTTAAAGAATATAAAGTGGATGGGATAATCTGGTATTCTATGATGTATCGTGATGCCTACGATATTGAGGGCATTTACTTTGGGCGTAGAGCGGAAAAGGAAGGTATTCCCTTCCTCAAGATAATGACGGATTATGATACCGCTGAAACTGGCGCGCTTCGCACTCGAATCGAAGCTTTTATCGAATCCATAAAAGGGAGGTGAAAAATGTATTACGACGAGTTTTTAAAGCTATGCGGCTATGAACCTGAGGAAATAGAGCGGGAAAGACCAAGGATAGAAAAGACATTCGAGAAACTTGAACTTACAACTGAAGATATAAGCCGAGGAGAGAGAAGAGTCAGTCAATACTTTGATGTGGAATTGAAAGGTGTAAGAAAAATTTTGGGGTTATGGATAAAAAGCCTTATTGACCTTGTCCTTGCCAGAGAAGAGGGAAAGAAATTGGTTTATTACTCCTTTCCTCCTCATCCCCATGTAACAATAGCATTGGCAACAGCTTCCAAAGATATATACGCTGCCGGCCCCGAGGTAATTCTTGATTTTGTCATGGGCATGATTTTTGACAAGCTAAATCCCTTCTTAGAGGCAGCCGAAGGAGATTTATTACCGCCAGGATTAGCCAATTGCTCCCTTCTACAAGCCAGGTTAGGGGGGATTCTTAAGGGAGTAATCCCAGTCCCTGACCTTTTTGTCCCGAGCAGCTTCCTATGCGACCAGGCACCTAAATTGGATGAATTGCTTGGTCAAATATATGATGTGCCCGTAGTTTATGTGGATGGAGTTGAAGATGAAATGGGAGAAAACTGGCCAACAAGTAGTGATAGAAGGATAAAATATTGTGCTCAAGACCCAAAGGATGTCTTGGCAAAATTTGAGGAAGTCACAGGATGTAAGATGACAGAGGAAAAAATCCGAGAAGGCCATGTACGGTATATCAATATTGCTATGGGCTATAACCAAGTACACGATCTCATAAAAGGACTAGACTTTATGCCCATAAGTCAAGTTGACCTTACCCAAGCCTACATGTTGACAAGGGTTTTAAATACCACTACGGCATTTGCAGATACAAGGGAAATACTTGATACCTTATATCGAGAGGTAAGGGAAAGAATCGACAAAGGAGAGGGAATACTGCAGGGAGCTCCAAGGGTAATGATAATTTTACCTAACCTGAGTGATCCAACTATAATAAAAATGATGGAAAGTGTCGGTTTAGCTGTGGTGACACATATTGGCTTGACTACAGAGCCGGAACGTGCCCCAAGCAAGTATAAAGATTACTGGGAGCGTGCTGCGGATATAAACATGAGGAGGGGGAGTAGGTATTGCAGTTTAGGATATGCTAAACAGATTAAGCAGGTATGTAAAGAGTGGAATTTAGATGGTGCGATAATCTCCTTCCTTTTCTCTTGCCGTGCTTATGCTATTTACCCACTTAAGGCTAAAGAGCTTGTGATGAAAGAACTGGGGATTCCTGCCTTGGTATTGGAGTCTGACATTTATGATACCCGAGATTATAGCGCCGAGGCAATGCGGACTAGGGTAGAGACATTTGCCGAAATACTAAAAACCTCTAAAGCTGCTAAAGCTGAATAAGGCAATCCTTCCTCAACTAAATCGGCTTCCTATGTCTGAAATAGAGAGGGTCATCGAAGAGTGCATTGAGTGCAACATTTGCGTCGAAAATTGCGAATTCTTAAAACGGGTCTGCGAAACCCCGAGAGAGCTTGCTGAAAGATTCAATTCAGGTTATTTCAGGGAAAAACCTGAGGTTCCCTATTCTTGTAATCTCTGCAATCTTTGTGGGGAACTTTGCCCTGTGGATTTAAACATCGGCAGGATGTGTCTCGAGACACGCCAGCAAATGGTTAAGGAAGGGTTGGGACCTCTTCCTGCCCATAAAAAATTCGTAGAGAAGGAGCAAGAACGGGTCTTTTCTGATTCTTTCACCCTGTCCCTCCCCGACCCGGCTGCTAAGGAGTGTCATCGAGCCTTCTTTCCCGGCTGTATGCTATCAGGATACTCTCCTTTCTTGGTTGTTAAAACTTACGACTATCTACGGAAGAACTTGCCTGGCACAGGCATCATTTTAGGATGCTGCGGCTCCCCTACTCATGAATTAGGAGAAGAGGCAAAGTTTCAGGAAATGCTAAGCCAATTAAACTCAAAGATGAGAAAGTTGGGGGCTTCTGAGATGATCTTGGCCTGCCCTTATTGTTATTACACCCTCAAGGACCAAACACTTCAGTTCAAACTCAAATCCCTATACGAAGTAATGACAGAAGTAGGACTTCCTGGAGGACTAAAACAACGAGAGTGGACATTCTCCCTTCACGATTCCTGTAAAGCTAGATGGGAAGGAAATTTACAGGATAGTGTCAGAAGCTTAGTTTCAAGGATGGGTTATCGGATTGAAGAAATGGAGTATTCTAGGGATAAAACTCACTGTTGTGGAGCAGGTGGAGCTATTGCTTGTGCCGATTTTGATTTAGCCATAAGTGTCACCAATAAAAGGGCAGCCGCGGCTCCTTTCGACATACTCACTTACTGTGCTACTTGTCGCGAGACTCTAGCCCGGGAGAAACCAGCCATTCACATCCTCGACTTAATCTTTAATCCTGATTGGGAAAAAGATAGGCTTAAACCGCCTAACAGGGCATCAATCAGGAGGGAAAATCAATCGCTCCTCAAATCGCAATTAGAGGGGAGAAAATAAAAACTGGGGGTTAGTTACTATGTCTTTACAAGGTTATGAGCAGCTAAAGCTTGAAAAAAGCATCGAAGTGGCGGAGGTCTTAGATTGTAGGCATATCTTGGATGATGAGATGAAGATGGTCATCCATGATGCAGAGTCCACAGGAGAGAAGCTTTACCAGCCGGAAGGCGATAGATTCCTGGCTAAGAAAAGGATTGGCGAAGTTACCTATTATGTAGAATATTCAATCGGTGGAAAAAATACCTACATAGTACATACTGCCTATTCCCATAGAGCGGAAGTCAAGGAGGAGTAAATCATGGAAGAATGGTACTGTTTTAAATGTAAAGAGAAAATGGTCGAAAATGATATTAGTGGAACTTACCAGGAGATAAGCCGTTTCATTAGAGGCCTTCAATGCCCTAAATGTAAGACAGCTTATTTCTCGGAGAAGACTGTTATGGAGGAAATACGCCCAGGAGAGCAAGAAATAGAAGCCAAACTATAGCTAGGTTGTAAAAGGGCAAAATGCTATATCTTGACAGGTGGATTAAAGATGAAACTGGAGGAGAGCTCAAGCAGCATCAACTATCGAACCTTAAGAAAGTTCTAAGCTATGCGAGTAAGAAGAGTAACTTTTATAGATATTTGGCAGGTTATGAGATAAGAAGTTTAGATGATATATCTAAGATACCTTTTACTTATCCCGAAAATCTTAGAAAGGAACCTTACAAGTTTTTATGCGTTTCACTTAGCGAAATAAAGCGTGTATTCTCCCTCTACAGCAGTGGCACAACAGGTATTCCCAAAAGGGTATTTTTTACTTCGGGAGACCTCGATAAGATTACGGACTGGATGGGCGTGGCATCAAAAACGGTGGCTAACTGCGCTGGCTTATCTGAAGGATACAGAGTTATGCAGTTATTGCCTGATGGCAAGCCAATGAGCCAAGCAAAATTGTCAGGAGAAGGTGCTCGGAAGGTAGAAGCAAGAACAATTACTGTGGAGCCCGGTTCAGATGCCCAAAGCGTCGTTGAGCTTGTTAAGGAGCATAAACCTGACATCTTGTTTGGCACACCTACGAGAATATATCGGATTACTCAGCAGTGTAAGGAACAGCGTGATTTAAATAAGCTAGGGATTAAAGTGTTATACCTTAGCTCAGAATACACCCCTAAAACGATGGAGGCACGGCTAAAAACTTTCTGGGGGTGTGAGGTTTATCACTATTTTGGAATGACTGAAACAGGATTTGCGGGAGGACTGGATTGTCAGAACTATAATGCATTCCATTTCGACGAATTAGACCTATTACTCGAGGTTATCGACCCGCAAACGGGAGACCCATTGAAGGAAGGAAATGGCGAGTTAGTTTTCACTACCTTAAGAAGAGAAGCAATGCCCTTAATCAGATATAGGACCGGGGATTTAGTTGAGTTAATCACGGGAAGATGCCCTTGCGGAACATGCCTGAAAAGCTTAGGGAGGGCAGTTAACAGGGCGGAATCAGTGGAAAAGTTAGGAACTGGGGAAGTAAGTTTGATAGATTTTGATGAGGCAATGTACACCGTGCCCCAAGTCATTGATTATCAAGTGGTTTTTGACAAGAGTGGGAAAAGAGATAAAGTAATTGTTGAGGTGGAAGTGACTGAGAAGAAAAAAGAGGTTAAGGAGTTAATAAGTGATGCATTGATGCAAATTACCCAAATCAAGAAAAATGTAGAGGCAGGTCATATTGACAAGCCCGAAATAGAGATTGTTGACTCAATAAAGCGAGAGGGAAGAGCCAAGAAAACTATACAGCACCTCTAGTTAGAGCCCACAGACCTTCAATTTTCAAAACCTTCTCATGTTTAATGAATCATCATACTGGGTAGCCATAGTGCAATCGAAGGAAAAGCAATGATTAAAGCAACGACTACAAGGTCTACAAGTAGGAAAGGTAAAATACCTAAAAAGATTTCTTCCAAACGAACATGTGGAGCTGCTGCTTGAACTACATACACATTTAGCCCAAATGGAGGAGATATTAATGCCACTTCTATCATCTTAACAGTAAGGATGCCAAACCACACGCCTTTAAATCCCAATCCTACCACTATAGGAAACAATACAGGCATTGTGAGAGCCAGCATTGCTACTCCCTCGAGGAACATCCCCAATATAATATATATAAGCAATATAAATATCAGAATGAAAATCGGGTGAATCTCTAAACTTCCCAGAAAATGGGAAATCTCAAAAGGGATTCGGCTAACAGTGATGAACCTGCCAAAAACAAGTGCTCCTATGAATATGAGGAGGATCATAGCACAACTTTGGAGTGTCTCCCTGAGTGCCTCTATTATCCCCCTCTTACCTAAGCGTTTCCGGATCAAAGCTACAAGGAAGGTAACAAAAGCACCAATACCCCCTGCCTCAATAGGGGTAAATATGCCGGCATAAATTCCCCCAAGTATTACAATCATGAGGAGGAATATAGGCCCTACTCCTTTCGCACTGTATAGCTTCTTTTTCCAAGAAGCTCCCTTTATCGGCATAGGAGCTAATCGGGGAAATAGATGTACCAACAGGTAGATCATACCCCCGTAGAGAATAGCTGTTATAATCCCAGGGATGATTCCTCCGATGAACATCCGGCCAATGGATACCCCCGTAAATATACAGTAGACAATCATTATTCCACTTGGTGGTATCAATGCAGCCATAGTCCCGCCAGCAGCTATACTCCCACAACTTAGTTTGTGGGAGTAGCCGTATCTCTCCATTTCTGGTAGTGATAGCTTGGTGAATGTTGCTGCTGTCGCCGCACTTGAGCCACAGGCAACACCAAAAGCGGCACAGGCAGTAGTAGTAGCCATAGCTAAGCTGCCACGGATTCTTCCCAGCCACGCTGCAACAGCCTCGTACATTTCCTCGGCGATACCTCCCTGGACAGCAAAATGGCCCATCAGGATAAACAAGGGTAATACTGCGAAGGCAAATGACGCTGTTGTCGAAAAGGGTATTATGCCTAAAACACCTAAGCTCGCCTCAAAACCGCTAATCGCTCCAAAGCCTAGAAAACCAACCACAGCTAAGCTCGCCCATATCGGAACTCCAAGTGCTAACAACACAAAAAGGCTGATTAAGCCCACTACCCCTGCTATTACCGTCTCATTTAACATAGTTAGGGGGACTTTCCTTGAAATTTAATCTTTCGAAGAATCTCCAAAACCATCTGCGCAGAAAAGAGGAAAAATCCCAAAAAGATAATCATTTTTGCCGGATAAATTGGAACAGCGCCTCCTACAGTAGTCTCTTTGACAATCCATGATGCCAATGCAAACCTGAAAGTCCCCAAGCAGAAGCAAATGGAGATGAAGAGGCAAAGGACAGTAGCGAAGAAATCCAGGCGGATTCTTAATCTGTGAGGGAGGCGAGAGGTCAGAAATGTTACCCTAATATGTCCCCCAACTATCTGGGTATAGGTAATACTTAAGAAAACCATAAAGACTAAAGAAAGTTCAATAATCTCTAATGCTCCTTCTATAGAGAGAAGAAGATAACGGCTAACCACATTGGAGACTACAAGAAACATCATTAAAAAGCCAATGATTCCCCCTATTGAAATTAAGCCTTTGTTGAGCACCCTATTAATTCTTTCGACTAACATTTCGCTTCCTGAAACCAGTTAATGGCAAGGATTTGGAAATAAAAAGGGAAAGGGATGTGAAATGTGAAATTTAAGGCTAGGTTGGCAAATTTGGCAAAAATTTAATCTACTACCCTTTCGAGTCTAGATTCAGAAGCAAGTTCTTTCAACAACTTTACGAACTCATCCATCATTTCTTGACCTGGTAGCCCCTTAGCCTCTAGTTTTTCCACGTTCTTTCTCCTCAGCTCCTCTACTGCAGGGTGTGTTCTCATCTTTTCATAATCCTCGGGAGGTAGCTTATAAAATTTTACTCCCTCTCCTCCTTGCCAATGCTTCCGTATCTCATCTGCCTCTTCATAATATTTCTCTCCGTATACTTTGTGGTATTCTCGGCCCAGTTTTAGCATTATCCCCTGAATGTCAGATGGCAACTTTTCCCATTTGTCCAAGTTAATTGTAATCGCAGTCATAGGTGGGGCCGACCCCAGATCTATATAAGTAAAGTGTTTAGCTACTTCGTAGTATTTATACGCATTCATGTAGTCAATATCACCATGGGTTGCGTCTATCACCCCTCTGTCTAACGCCGAGTAAGCCTCGCTAGCCTTGATACCTATTGGAGTAGCACCGGTAGCTTTGGATATCAATTTAGTTAAAGGACTCCCTACTCGTAGCCTGAGACCCTTAAAGTCTTCCACTCTTCTGATTGGCACAGTGGAAATCACATGGATATTACCTCCCGTATTGAAAGCAAGCACTTTCTGACTTTGGGCGAGATATTCCTCTTCAATCTGGGGATATTTCTCAGCTAATCTCCAAAAAGCCTCGCACGCGCCTATCATATCTACGCCCAAGAATCCGGTGCCATCCCTCAGTGCATTAGTAATAAGCAGCTTCTCATGAGCATATGGATTTATCACAGGGCCCATATCAGCTATGCCCTGTGCGATGCCATCTAATTCTTCGCCTGGCTTAAGCAGTGCTCCTCCCCAGAAAATCTCTATTTCAACTCTTCCATTGGTGCGCTCTTTAATTTCTTGAGTAAACCACTTCGCAGTTTCAGCTCCGGGACCTATAGGAGCTACAGGATATGTAAAGGTCAAGCTATATTTCTCTGTAGGGGGTGGCGTTGGGGCACATCCTACAAATACCGCCAGGGTAGAAAGAATAATAACGCCTAACATGAACCATATTTTCTTGGTCATTGTTTTTTCACCTCTTTACACTAACGGAAGCAACCAATGCTATATTATAGCAGATATTGCCTCATCTCCTTGCCCAAGGTATCCAAGCAACTGATATGCCAATTTGATAGTTGGTTTGAACATATCCTATGAGAGCGCTAGACCCAGTCATGGTTACTAAAAGCACCACAAGAACTAAAAACCCACCTGCTTTTTTGCCGCTAATAACATACTCCTCTAGAGCCTTAACTTTTTTCCTGGGTAGAACTCCTACCTGTTAACACCCATGTAGGCAGGAAATACTATTTGCCATATAAGTCTAGCTTCTACCGCTGTTCGGTTTAGTTTTGATGCTTTGGAATACCCTCCTCAAATTCCAAAAATTTGCATCTGGGAGTAGTTTATGCTAGGTTTACTTTCTAAGCTTATACAGAATATTTCCATAATTCAAATCAGAGTTGCCTTAAAATGAGAGGTTTGTAAACAAATGACTCAATTAGAGTTAGCTCGAAACGGCGTTGTTTCACCCCAGGTAAAGTATGTGGCTGAAAAGGAAGGTGTAGAGGCTGATTTTATTCTACAAGGCTTGATTGAGGGTAAAATCATAATTCCGGCTAATGCCAATCATACAAATCTAACTCCTTGCGGCATAGGCAAAGGACTAAAAACCAAGGTCAATGCTAATATAGGTACATCCTCTGACTTTTTTGATGTAACTACAGAACTTAGAAAATTACAGGCTGCTATCGCCTCTGGTAGCGACACAGTTATGGATTTGAGCACCGGGGGAGATATTCCAGCTATCAGAAGAGCCATCATAGCTTCTAGTCCTTTACCCATAGGGACTGTACCTATCTATCAAGTAGGTATCGAAGCTATCAATAAGCATGGTGCCATTGTAAATATGACTGTAGACGAGATTTTCAATGTAATTGAAGAACAAGCCGAAGACGGAGTTGATTTTATGACTGTTCACTGTGGGGTGACTCAAGCATCGGTGGCAAGACTTAAAAACCAAGGTAGGATAACCGCTATAGTCTCTCGAGGAGGTGCCTTTCTTACTGGCTGGATGTTGCATAACGAGAAGGAAAACCCTTTATACCAATATTATGACCGTTTGTTGGACTTAGCTCGCAAATATGATTTCGCCTTGAGTTTGGGCGATGGCTTACGCCCAGGATGCCTCGCTGATGCCACAGATAGGGCTCAAGTTGAAGAACTAATCATCCTTGGTGAGCTAGTGAAGCGTGCCAGGGAAGTTGGCATTCAGGCTATGGTAGAAGGACCGGGGCATTTGCCACTGGACCAAGTAGCTATTAATGTTCAACTGGAAAAAAGCCTTTGCCATGGAGCGCCTTTCTATGTCTTAGGCCCACTGGTGACTGATATAGGCGCCGGTTACGACCACATTACTGGTGCCATCGGAGGAGCCATTGCTGCTGCTGCCGGCGCAGATTTTTTGTGCTATGTTACTCCAACAGAACACCTTTCCCTTCCTGATGTAGAGGATGTAAAACAGGGGGTAATCGCCTCTCGCATAGCTGCTCATGCTGGTGATATTGTTAAGGGTGTAAAAGGTGCTCGGGAACAAGATGAACAAATGTCCCGGGCTCGCAAGACCTTTGATTGGGAGACTCAGGCTAAATTGTCTTTAGATCCAGAGCACTCATGGCAAGTCCATAGCAAGATTCCCACTTCTGGAAGTACTTGCAGCATGTGTGGCAAATATTGTGCCATGGCGATAGTAGAAAAATATTTAACCGGCCCTCACCTAGCCTCTCCCTCAACCTTGAAAGGAAAGGAATAAGCTCAGGGTGACTAAATATCGTGAAGGCAGAAATAATCCCCACCGGCACCGAAATCCTATTAGGCAATGTAGTCGATGCTAACTCTTCCTTTCTAGCTAAGCAACTAGCCTCGCTGGGAATCGACCTATACTTCATCTCCACAGTAGGCGATAATCGGGGAAGATTGGTTGGAGCTTTAAAGCGGGCTTGGATGAGAGTAGAGCTCATTATCACTACAGGTGGATTAGGTCCCACTCAAGGCGATATTACTCGCGAAGCTATTGCTGAATTAGTTGGCGAGAAACTAGAAGTAGACCAGAAATTATGGCAGGGATTGCAAAGTTTTTTCAGGCAGCATCGCCGAGAAATACCGCAAAGTAATATAAAGCAAGCAATGGTCATTCCCTCAGTCAAAACAATTTCTAATTCTATAGGCACAGCTCCCGGGTGGCAATTGGAAAAAAATAATCACATAATTATGGCATTGCCTGGTCCACCAAATGAGCTGAAATTGATGTGGGAAGAGAGCGTCTTTCCCATATTGCGAAAGAAAGTGGCAGAAGGGATCATCCTTTCCAAAACAATCAAGACTTTTAGGTTAGCTGAGGCTAAAATAGATGAATTGCTAGCCCCTCTCTTGAAGCTATCCAATCCTACTTTAGCCACTTATGCCAAACCGGACGGTATTCACTTGCGCATCACAGCTAAGGCACAAGAGGAGATGAAGGCACAACAAATGATTGCTCAGATGGAGGCGGATATTCGAGAGATCCTGGCTCCTAATATTTGGGGCGTAGATGACGATACCCTCGACTCTGTTATTGGAGCGCTGCTTAGAGCCAAGAGTTTGAGTTTAGCCACAATGGAATGTTTCACTAATGGGCTTCTGTGTAACACCATTGCTAGTAACATTGTCATTGCGAGCGAAGCGAAGCAATCTTCTTATTTCAGGGGAGGATTAATAGCTTGCTGTGATGAAGCTAAGATAGCTTTTGGTGTAGACCCTTATATCTTAAAGCGTTATGGCAATGAAAGTAGTCAAGTAGCCGAGGCGATGGCTGAAGCGGTGCAGAAGAAACTCAAAACTGATGTTGGCTTAAGCATTGTTGGTAGCACTGATGCTAGTAAAAAGGAAGGCAATGTATTTGTTGGACTAAATAGTGATAAACTCAGACAAGTTATTCCCCACACCATCCGTGGGAATCGCCCAAGAATATTGCAGAGGGCAGTTTATTCCGCCCTTTTTGATTTAAGAAAGATATTGCTCGAGGAGGTCTAATGCACCTAATTATAGATGGCTATTCTAACAATCAAAAAGTTCTTCAGGATGAGGATTATCTTCGTAACTGGCTGGAAAGCTACCCTTCTAGAATCGGCATGACCAGAATTTCACCACCTTATGTGCTCAAATATGTAGGACCAATCTTAGAGGATTGGGGGATATCAGGATTTGTTTTTATTGCTGAGAGCCATATTAGCGTCCACACCTTCGTTGAACAGAATTATGTCAATATAGATATCTTCTCGTGCAAGGATTTTGATGCCGCGAAGGCGATTAAGGATTTTCAAGACGCATTCCAACTAATTAAATCAAGAACCGGCTTAATTGATAGAGAATGGCCACAAGCAGAGCTTGCAGCCAGCAATGTCGT
>Ga0209121_10005098_pt1 | contig 12027 bp, 6 predicted proteins | sample Cruoilmetagenom3_FD_187292 | JGI IMG/M metagenome (GOLD analysis project Ga0209121, IMG submission 187292) | Oil polluted marine microbial communities from Coal Oil Point, Santa Barbara, California, USA - Sample 3 (SPAdes) (version 2) | ecosystem: Environmental > Aquatic > Marine > Oil seeps ... | reverse complement strand
TTTATGCTATTATTTATTAATATATTAGGAGTCATGGGTTAATATACAAGTAAAATTATCTTTGACATTTTGTTTAATTAACAATAGGTGGCATATTCTGCTGAATTAAGGGTAAGTGAAGTGGTAAAATTAAGACGCACTTTATTGATACTAAAAGCAATATGATTCATATAAAAGTGGCAAAGGTTGAAAGGGTAGATATATAGTTCTTTTAATAATTTCAATTTAGTATAATATGAAAGAAGAGGTTGGAATAAAAAATAGTAATAGAATTATAAAGGTTACTAGAATCAATATAATACATAGTTAAAATAACGTAGGAATCGATAAGCAATGGAAAAATTCATGTGTATTAAAAATGAAAGGGTAAATGATTATTTATTTATCCGAAAATCCACTAAAAATAAGACTTTCTAACATAGAAATTTAAAAAGGAGTTTATTAGAAAAAAGTTTTGTTATGAATAAAATTTCAACAATTAAGTTCAAAAAACTTCCAATTAAATTTTTGGAGCTGTCTGAATTCTCTTATAAAAAATTGAGACGAATGAAAATAAATACAATTGAAGAACTACTTGATATTACAGAAGAAGAACTGTTAGCCCAGAGAGGATTTGGAAATAAAGCTTTGATAGAGATAAAGCAAAAACTAAACAAACTAGAAAGAGAACAATTGGATAGAACTTTATATATAGATATTGATCTTCCAATTAAATTTTTGGAGCTATCTAATTTTTCTTATAATAAATTAAAAAGAATCAATATAAATACACTCGGTGACCTTCTTTGGGTTCCTGAAGATAAATTGCTAGCACAACCAGGATTTGGGAAAAAAGCTTCAATAGAAGTAAGAAAGGTATTAAATACATTGATTCAAGAGAAATTAACTAGACCTATATCTTCAGATATTAAATTTAATTATGAATTTAAAAATTTCATTGATAAATTATCAATTTCATCTAGTGATTTAGATTTAAGTTATAAATGTATTGAAAGTCTAAGAAGAGAAGGGATAAAAACAATTTATGATTTTTATTTACATCCTCCCTTAGAACTACTCCAAATTCCTCATTTTGATGAAAAATATTTAAAAAAATTACCAAAAACCATATCACTTGATATACCAATCGAGAAGTTAGCTCTCACTGTAAGAGCGTATAACTGTTTAAAAAAAGAAAACATAAATACATTGAAAGATTTATTAGATTGTTCGGAATATGATTTAATGAATATTCGAAATTTTGGTTCAAAAAGTTTAGGAGATGTCAATAATTGTATAAAAAGATTTAGGAAAGAATTTGACAGATATAGAATAGAAAAGATAAATCGTCCAACTATATCAGAAGATATTAATAATTTTCTTGAAGAAGTACTTAATAGTCGAGAAATGAAAATTATAAAAAGCCGCTATGGTTTATTTCCGGAAGGTGGTAAGAAAACATTAGAGGAGGTTGGAAAAGAGCTAGGAATTACAAAAGAAAGAATTAGACAAATTCAAAAGAAATCAATAAAAAAAATACATACATCTCTGAAAAAAATTTATGTACATGGTATTAAACTACTCTATGAAACACTGTATGATTTAGGAGGTATTGCTAATGAAGAAGATATCATAAGAGAATACAGAACAGAAAAGGATCTTGGTCCTACTTCAATAAAGTCAATATTTGGATTTATTACTGAAATTCAGAATGAGAAATTTATTTTATTAGACAAGGTTCAAAGAATCTGGTCAATTGACAAGATAGATAAAGAAATATATAAAAAAACAATTATTGAAATCAATAATATTATAAAAAAAGAAAAAGATTCTGTTCCTGAGGATATCGTAATTGGAAGATTCTTAAAATCGGAATTTTATAGAAATAATAAAAAATATATAAATATTGCATTTATAAAATCCTGTCTTCAATCAAGCAAAAATTATGAATTAACTGAGGAAGGATATGTAATAAAGTCACCCAAAAAAAGAAAAGATTTAATATACCTTGCTTTAAAAAAATTAGGAATACCTACGCATTTTACAATAATAACAGAAGTTTCTAATGACCTTTGTCCATTGGGAGAAAAAATGAGCTCGAGATATGTTCATAATATTTTACTTGATAAAACAAAATTTGTTCGTACTGCTCCTGGAATATATGGATTAGCCGAATGGGATCTTTGTGAAGAAAAAAGTATTGCTGATATTATTTATAATATTTTTTTTCAAAATAGAAAACCTGTGCATTTAAAAACAATTGTAGAAAAAGTAAAGAGTGTTAAATCCTGTAAAAATATTAGTATCAGGTATTATTTAAATTCAGATAAAAGATTTAAATGTTTTGCACCAGAGATATATGGTTCATCAAGTTTTATAGTTACCCCCAATATTATAAAGGATATTTATAATAAAACACCAAAATCAAAAAAGACAAGATTTTTGAGAGAATTTATTATATTATCGGATGGATCCAAAGTAATAAAATATCAAGTTTCTGAACATAATTTTGAAAAGAACTATTTACAAATACCTAAAAAATATAGATATATATTTCTTAAAAACAATTCTAATAGGTATATTTCATTTTTAAATTTTAATAATGTTGAAATTATTTTTAAATACAACCCTAAGAATTGTAGAATTCATGAAATTAAAAATTGGTTGATTAATAATTCAATTGAACTTTATTCAAACATTTATATTATAGTTGAGAAAAAAGATCATCATATATATTATAGATTATTTTCAGATAAGGAATATCAAATATATAAAGGTGATAAGGAAACGGGTGTAAAAGATATTCTTATTGATGAAATAAGGAAAAGAATTAAAAAAGGTTTCTATAATAATTCTAGAAGCGGATAAATATTATAAAAACAATAAGTCTAAAGGTAAATTTAAATGAGTGATTCTAAACATCTTTATTGGTGTCCAAATTGCAATGTTCCTTTGCTTAACAATAAATGTGAAAATTGTGGAGTTGAGGGTTTTAAAATTTGCTCCGATTTAAAACCTATGTTTAAAAAAGAGAGTAGTTTCATATCAAAAGAGGTTGAAAGACAATTACCTGGGAGTGATTGGACAAATGGTTTATGGATGAGGTATAAAACTATATGGTGGAATGGAAAGCGTTTATTAAGACTTTCAGCAGATGGAAAACCTAAAATTATTAAAGATTATTATAATAATGAGACATTGAATTTTTATAAGAAACCTGTTAATAAGAGTATTCTTTACAAAGCAAATAAAACTAAAATAAAGAAGTTAGAAAATGAAGCAATGATTTTCATTAGAGAAATTGTAAAAAAATATCCTAATCGTAAGCCAATTGTTTCCTTTAGCGGAGGAAAAGATAGTGCTGTAGTTTCTCATCTTGTAAGAAAATCGCTTGGTAAAAATAATATTACCCATATTTTTGGTGATACTACAATGGAATATCCTGATACATACAACTATATTAGAAGTTTTAAAGAAAATTATTATCAAATTCCATTTCTTATGGATTCTAACAAACATAATTTTATTGAAATGTGTGAACTCTTAGGACCACCTAGTAGAATAAATGCTTGGTGTTGTAGTGTATTTAAATCCCGTGCTATAGCAAAAATAGTAAATGAAATAAATGGAAAAGATGGTGTCATTAGTTTTGAAGGAATAAGAAAGAGAGAATCAAGCAGAAGAAGGAATCGTAATAGAACATATATAAATAAAAAAATAGTTTTTCAGTTATCGGCATATCCAATTCTTGAATGGCGAGAAATTGATGTATGGATATATTTGATTGTAAATGATATTTTTTACAATAAAGCTTATAAAAAAGGATTCACTAGAGTAGGATGTTTATATTGTCCTAACAATGTACCTTATAATGAATATTTAATTTCAAAATATTATCCGAAGAAAAGTGAAGTATGGCTAAATTTTCTTACAGAGTATGCAAGAAAAATAGGAAAGAAAGATCCAGAAGAATATGTTTTATCAGGAGCTTGGAAGATGAGAGTTGGTAAGAGTATTGGAAAAAGTAATGCATACATTGAAAAAAGGGAATGTTTTAGAGATGATACTATCTATACTTACTCTTTAAATAAATCATTTAATGAAGAGAGTATAATTCAAAGGTTTAAACCTTTTGGGAAACTTAAAAAGTTATCTACATTAAATGACTTTAAATATTTGATTGAGAATAAAAAAAATAAGCAATCTATCTTTATGTTAGAGGGTAGTTTGAATTTCCAAAAACTAAAAATAACTTTATTATCAGAAAAGTATAGAGCAAGGCTGTTGAAATCAATTGAAAGACAAATAAGAAAATTTCAAGTTTGCGTTTTATGTGGTGCTTGTGCAAGTGTTTGCCCTCAGGGAGCAATAAATGTAGATGGAGAATTTAAAATCGATGAAAAATTATGTAATGGATGTAAAAGGTGTATTTCAACAAAATATATACCTTTTAGTTGTATAGCCCTAAATTCTACTAGACAAGGAAAGGAATTTAAAAGTGTCAATAGGATTTAGTATTACATTTAATCTTGACAGAAGAATTCTTAGTAAAACTTTGAGAAGTTTTAAAAAGGATCCATATTTAAATGAGAGATCATTAATGAGCGAAATAGGTGTGGGAATAACTAAAGCAAAAGCATATATACAGTGGGTTAGAATGATTGGTTTAAGAGATAATAAAAAAAGAAAGTTGACTAAATTAACGGAATTGTTATTGAAATATGATCCATATCTAAACAGTTTAATAAGTCAGTGGATAATACATTATCAACTTGCTCAAAATAAGGATGCAGAGGTTTGGTATCATTTAACAAATACTTTTTTACCTAATAAAATTTCATTTTCTTATAAGGAAGCACTCAATAGTCTAAAAGATTATAAAATAGGAATAAATAGCCAAAAACATTTAAAAGTGGATATTATGATTTATTTAAAAGCATTAACTTCGAAAGATGGTTTAGGGGAAATTAATTTTTTGAAAATTTTAAAAAATTCAATTTATATTAAAACAAATCCAGTAGGTATAGACCCACTACTTATTGCATTTGTAATTTATGATCAAAATAGAAAAAAATATCCAAAAAAATATCCTTATATTTCAACTATTAGTATAGATAGCATATTGGCAGATAATGGAAATGCAGGAAAAATATTTATTTTAAATAGGGAGAAGTTAAATAAAATATTAGATTTGCTTAAATTTGAAGCAATTCTAGATGTATCTCATACAGCTGATTTGGATCAGGTTGGTTTTATTTATAAAGAATCTCCTTATAATATACTTGAAAAATGTTACAAAAGATTAAGGAGATAAATTCTAATATGATTAGGAATAAAAAAATAAATGAAATTATAGAATTTTTAAAAATTTTAAAATATAAAAGATATAAATTATGTATATTAATTGTTGAAGCAAATAAATTTAAAAGAAAAAAGATAAAAGAATTAGCTAAAAAGATAAATGGTAAATATTATAATTTTTTATTAAATATAGATGCAGAAATTAAAGACTCATTATTTGGAGTATATAACCCATCTAATTTTATTGAATGGTTAGAAAATAAGACTATAGATGATAATACTATTCTTGTTATAGATGAAATTGAACCAATTATAACTACATTCCCACGTGGTAAGCAAGATGTAATAAAAATTTTCAATTTTATAGGGAATTTAGAAATAAGAGGAGTAATTATATTAGTAACAATTCTTAAAAATCTAGTAAAAAAATCTGATTTTCCTGAGGAGAGAATATTATACTTTTAAAATAATTTTAGAACACGAGGTGATATTTTGTATCAAGATAAAATAAAATTTAAAGATTTTATAAAAATATCTGAGGCATTTTCAACAGAAGTTAGTTTAAAAAGTGATTTTTATAATAAAGAAAGAAATTTAGAGAAACTTAGAGGTTATGTACCAAGTGAATCTAGTAGAAATGCTGTCAAAGGAATTTTAAGAGGCTTTCATCCTCAATCCTCAAATCGTGTTCATTTTATAACAGGATCTTATGGGGTTGGAAAATCTCACTTAGGATTAATTCTAGCAAATTATTTATCACTTGATATTAAAGATGAAAATTTAGAACCTTTTTTAGAAAAGGTAAAAGAAAAGGATGAACAACTTTATGAATATTTAATTTCCATGCGTTCTAAAATTAAACCTTTTTTAATTGTTATCCCTAGCCCATTGGGTGACCCTTTAGGCTTTAAGCATGCATTAATTTCTTCATTAAAGGGGACATTGGAAAATTCAAATATTGATTATGAGCCTAAAACTTATTATTCAGCTGCTATTAATAGAATTCAATATTGGCAAAGAAATGAACCTGAAGCTTTTACAAGGTTAAATAACTCTTTAAATAGAAGAAATTTAGATATAAATATATTTGTTAGAAGTCTTAAAAATTTTGATAAAAATAGTTTAAATGAATTTTTTAACATTCATAAGGAAGTTGCATTTGGGGTACCGTTCTTATTTGAGGAATATAAAAATATTGAAGAAATTTATTCTGATGTAGCAAATATAATTAGAAAAGAATACGGCTATCAAGGAATTACTATTATTTTTGATGAATTTGGTCGATATATAAGACAAATGGCAGAAGATCCTTTTGGAGAACAAGCATTACAGCTTCAAGAATTTTTAGAGTTTTGTAAAAGATCTGATGAAAATCAGTGTCATTTAATTGCAATTGCTCATATGTCTTTAAAGGATTATGCAGAAGGGAAAATTGCTCAAGAGGAATGGGAAAAAATTTTTGGTAGATTTGAGGGTTCTGAATATTATATTACATTTTTATCAAAAGAATATGAAATAGATGATTTAATAGATTCTTTAATTATTCAGAATTTTAAAAGTGAAGGATGGAAAAATTTAATTAAAGCCAATGATCAATTGAATCAACTCATCTATATTATAGAAAAAGTAGATTTATTTAAAAATAAAGAAAGGGAATGGATAAAGAGAATAATAATTAATGGATGTTTCCCGCTTCATCCGCTTTCAACGTATGTTTTACCTTATATATCAGAAAAGATTGGCCAGAGAACAAGAACATTGTTTAGGTTTATTAATGATCCCTCACCAGGAGGATTAAAGAATTTTGTTGAAAATGAATATTTATATAAAAAAAATAATAATTTTAGTCTATACACGATAGATAAACTTTTTGATTATTTTGAAACTACTATAAAGGAAAGTAAGAATACATCAAGTGTTTATCAGGGATATGAAGATGCAAAAGTTTATTCACAAGAGGGAGGTTTATCTGAAATAGCTTTAAAAATAATAGCTACTCTCTTAATTGTTAATTCACCTATCTTAAGACCCACTTTTGATACAATTGCCAATGCTATAAATTTAGAAGTTGAAAGAAGGGAGGAATTAAGAAAAATTCTTATTGAATTAATTGACAATAAGGCTCTGTATCTCAAAAGAAAAACAAATGAATATCTTTTTCCAAAAGGTATTAAAAAAGACATTGAGGAATATATTAATAAAGAAGTTGAATCATTAAGACCAAATTTTAATTTGATATATGTATTAAATTCTGAGTTTAGTGTAGACACAATTTATGCTATGAGCTATAATGATGAAAATTTTTGTAATCGAAAAGCTGATTGCCAGTACATAATTCCATCTTCTTTATCAAACCCTAAACAATATGTTGATCATATAAATTTTCAGTATAATCCAAAATGTAAGAAATACACTGGTGATATTCTTATACTTTTTGTCATTTGTGAAAATGAGGAAGATATACAAAAAACAAAGAATTATGCATCCTCAGATGAGTGTCAAAATCCTCAATTAATTATTGCTGTACCTAAAAATCCTATTAAAATTAGTGAGACAATCTTACGCTACATGGCTATTAAGAGATTGTTTGAAAAATCGAGGTCGGAGATAGAAATTAGTGAATTGAAAGATGAAATTGGAGAAGAGTATATAAATATAAGAGAAATAATAAGTGAAAAAATAAATGAATATAGAGAAGCTGATAATATTATTTGGTATAGAAATAAAAATATAAATTCCAATCTTGAAAAGGAGAGCGAAGAAAAATATATTTCTGAAATAATGTATTCTCTATTTCCTAATACCCCTATTTTTTCTCGTAATACTGTCGCATACAATATCGAAACAACAGATGTGGATAAGAAACATAGACTTAATGCAATGGGTAAAATTTTAGGCACTAAAGGTCCATTTGCTATTAAAAAAACAGGCTTGTCTGCAGGAGATGCAATCTTAAACGCTGTTTATATGGAAAATGACATGTTAAAGAAGATAGAAGATAAGGCAATTTCTTGCACATATGAACTTAAAGATCCTCCCCCTAAAACAAAATTAGATAATATTTGGGAAATGTTATCAGAAAAATTTTTAGTAAAAGACGAACCAATTTATCCAGAAAATATAATAAAAAATTTATTAGAACCACCTTTTGGGTTAACTAAACAATCAATTGATTTATTACTAGCTGGATTTTTTAGAGAGAAAAGTGAACAATTTCGTATTCGTAGTAATCGAATAAAAGCAGAAAAAAAAGGTAATTTAAACTTATTTCAAAATGAGATATTAAATGGTAATACAATTTATCGGTTAGTTCGTAATCCTGTAGATTTCCAGCTTAATTTTAAAGAAGTTTCACCACTATTAAAGCAGTATATAAACAATTTAATAAAAGTAGTGAATATTTCATTTGAAATGGAAACCGGGATTTATTTATATGATAGCGCAAGGAATGAATTGTTAAAATGGTTTAATGAAGTTCCAGAAATTACGAAAAATTGTGAAAAGTTTGATTACGAATGGACAAAAAAGTTTTTAAATATTTTTCAAAAGAAAGATGTTAAGTCTAGAGATATTATTTTAATTGAAATACCAAAAGCTCTTGGAATTAAACAAAGATATGAAGATTGGGATAAAGATGTTATTGGAAGAATAATAGATAATTTTGAAAAAGTTGTTATTGAATTGAATAATTTTCATAATAATATTGGTGATAGTATAATTGAGAAACTTGCATTTTTATTCAACTCTATAGGTAAAACAGATAAAGAGTTAGAAAATGCAATAGCAAAATGGTATAGAAATCTTCCAGAAAGTACTAGATTACATACATTTATGGAAGCTGATTCTCAGGTATTATTATATTATTCTAAAATCTCAGGTAGTATAAGGGATAAATTTCTAGTAGGTTTACCTGAGAAATATGGAATGAAATCTTATATTAACTGGCAATCAGACAAAACTGATGAATTAATAGAACTTATTCAAAAAGCAAAAAATATAATTGAAAAATTGGGGGAGATTTCACCACAAAATGATATTAAATATTTACATAATACTATTAAAGACTTTATTTTTTCACTTAAAAGTAAATTTAGGGTTAAATTGATTATAGAAGTTCTACAGAAAATAATTCAGGAGTTAAAAGTTGATTAAAATAATTTTAGATAAGTTTAGTATAAAAAGAATAAAAACTAATTACCCACTAATTTATCTAAAAAATATAAAAGATTATATAGACTGTAGAAAAACCATCTATAATGCATTATATAGGGATGAGAATTTAGTTTTATGTGTGCAAAATATTGTCTGTTGCAAATGGTTTTGGGATTTAAAGGAATTTCCTAGCATTGAAATAGAAGAAGTCGATCCATGTATTGAACTTAAAAAAAAGCTAAAAGTTTTTGAGCTACCCTCTGATATAGAAAATTATCCAAAGATTATAATTGAGTTAGGTTCATTGCAGGAACAGACTCCAAAAAGTAAAATATCTGATGTATGGTCTTGGATGATAGGAAAAAAATTAGGTAATTGTTGGAAAGAAAAAAATCCTTCACTAAAACATTTAAACTCTCTTATTAACTGGTTTTTACAAAATAAAAAATTTCCTGCTACTACATCTGATTTACTAAAGAAACATGTAGAAAAGAAAAAAAATTTTTGGGTCAATAAAGCAAAAGGCAAATTACCTAAAGCATACAGATTGTTATTTAAGAATCCCTATAAAAATTCACAACTGATATTAGCTTTTCGGCTTTTAGGAAATTACCCCGTTAATATAAGAAATGAATTTATATCCAAATTATCACCAGATTCAAATAATTTTGATGACAAATTGTTTATAAATTTACCAGATGTTTATGAGAATCCAGATGTTATTAAATTTATTAGTAATAATGTGAAGAGATATTGGAACTCAAAATTATCTGAAAACAATATAGTGCTTGAGAACATTATAAAAAGTACATCTGGTAAAATTAAAGGTGAGTTAATCGCTATTAGTAATTGGCTACATAAAAACCCCATATATTGCACGAAATTAATAATAGATAAAATTAGACTTCATTTTAAAAATATTAATATTGTAGAAAATATTTTATCAGAATTGGAAGGACTTGTTCCTCCAAAATATCCTTATAAACCAAATAAAGATTGGAATTGGAAAGAATGGAGTAGTTGGGTTGTTGAAGAATATTTACCTTATAGATCTTGGCTTTGGAAAAATAAAAAAATAGATTTAAAAATCGATCAATATTCAAAACTTTATTCTGAATGGTTATATTATAAATATCCAAAATTCTTATATGATTGTGAACCATTAGTTTTAAGTATATTTAAAAAAATAAAAGAGCTTGTGGATAATGGGTATGTTGTTTTCTTTATATTAATTGATAATCTTTCTTGGATATGGGGACAAAAATTGATGGAAATTTTTAAAGAAAGGAATATCCATCTAATTAATGAACCTATAAAACTAATATCAATGTTGCCAAGTAAAACAAGTATATCTAAACTCTCAATATTAAGTGGTAGACCTCAGTCTTTTTTAGAGAAAGAAAGTTATAAAGAAAATTTGAGTGAGTATTGGAAAAACAAAGGTAATTATAAAGTAAGATATAGAGCAAATGATAAGAACTTAAAAAACTTATTTTCAGAAAATGCACAAATTTATATATACCAATTTGATCGACTAGACTCATTAGCTCATGATACAAGAATTATTGATATCGAACACGAGATTAATAATTCTTTACAATGGCTATCCGATATTATAGTCAATTCTATTAAAAACTTTCCTAAGGATCTAAAAATGAGGATTGTAGTTAGTTCTGATCATGGGTCCACATTAATACATAAAAAAAATAATAGATTGCCTCTTCCAAAGACGGCAGTAGAAGATAAAAGAAGTAAAAAACACAAAAGATACATTAAAATTGATTTACCAGATGGGATTGATGAAATAGATTGGTTTATACTAGGGAAAAATGATTTTTTAATTAAAGAAAATTATGCTGTAGCAAAAGGATATTCATATTTAAAATCACGTCCAATAAGCTATACTCATGGTGGTTTATCACCTGAAGAAACAGTAGTTCCTTTTTTGGAGTTCTATTTTGGAAAGGCACCAAAATGTTTTCCTTTAGAAGTAGTACATAGAGGACATCCTATATTAAGAGCGAGAGAGCAAAAAATAAAACTGATTTTAAAAAACCCAAATAACTTTCCTGTTTCAAAAATATCAATTAGGTTACCAGATTATAATATAGAAAAAACATTTAACTATATGGATTCTCAAAGTGAAGTTGAAACTCCAGACATTGGAATCACTTTAGAATCTAAATTAAAAGTAAAAGATGGTACTTGCAAAATTGAAGGAATATGTAGTTTTAAAGCACATGGGAGATCTTATATATTTAATATTTTAATAGATATAAAAATAAGGGAAATATTTAAATATGATATCGATAGCTTGGAAGATTTACTATAATTAATGATTAAAGGAAATAGAATATGGAATTGGATTACTCAAACAAAGTAAAAAAGTATTTTGGTGAAGTGTGTATTGATAAATCTTTGTGTTTAAAAGCAGGACTTTTAGAACGAAGTATACCTACATTTGTCGGAGAATGGTTAATTGATACATTTTGTCCTGATGGTCATTTAAGTATTGAAAATTTAGACAAATTAAATAATTTTATCAGTGAGCATCTTCCTACAAAGGATCAGAAGGAAGAGATAAAAAATAGATTG
>Ga0209121_10005097_pt1 | contig 12027 bp, 10 predicted proteins | sample Cruoilmetagenom3_FD_187292 | JGI IMG/M metagenome (GOLD analysis project Ga0209121, IMG submission 187292) | Oil polluted marine microbial communities from Coal Oil Point, Santa Barbara, California, USA - Sample 3 (SPAdes) (version 2) | ecosystem: Environmental > Aquatic > Marine > Oil seeps ... | reverse complement strand
TACTTTTCTAGAGGCTTGCTTGGCAGGATGCCCTATAGTTACAACATCCGACGAGTTGGATTGGATCCATGACAATGTAGGATATGTTGTTGAGAGTTCGTCAATTGCACTTGCAAAGGCGATATCAAACATATTGCAAGATGAAGGAACGCGTGAAAGGTTTAGGAACAACTGTAAGTCTACAATTAAGAATTTTGACATTTCAACCGTTGTCTCTCAACTTGAGGACACCTACAAGTCTGTGGCGAGAAGGACGGCGGGCTAATTTTTTCGCTCACGTTATTTCCTTTTTGCAAACGTCATTGAAGCTGGATGATGTTAGGCTTGTGGTTGTTGGTCCTGACGATGATATCTCGGCGAACTTAAAGCATTAGTTAAGGCTCTTAGGATGGAGGATAAAGTGTTGATTACAGGACCCTTGTACGGTGAGGATAAGCTCGAGGCATACGTAGACGCAGACATATACGTTCTGCCTTCAAGATACGAAACTTTTCCGATGGGACTGCTTGAGGCATATGCTTGCGGTAAACCTGTGATTGCTTCAAAAATAGGCGGATTGAAAAATTTGGTAATAAATGAAGTGACAGGTCTATTGTTTGAACCTGGAAATGTGGAACAGTTAGCAAACTCTATGCTTTTGCTACTAAACGACCAGAATAAAGCTGAGAAAATAGGTCTAAGAGGTAAGCGGTTCGTGAAAGAAAACTTCACTATAGAAAAGGCTGTAGATAAACTTGAAAGTCTTTATGAAAAATTGTTTCAGGTTAGCATTTATTTACTAGGGAAGAGCATCAAAAAAATACAAGCGATCAACAGAGAGGTTGTTATTATTCTAGCTGGGGAGCGTTCTTGGAGCTGTTCCTTGTAGAAACCAGTAATATTACGAGGAAGATTTAATGCTCGTTTACTTTGCAACGGGAGGCGAAGCTCACGGATCTGGAGGTTGGGCGAAATACGTTAGAGAGCTAAATAATTATTTAGTTGATCGCAACTGTCGTGTTAAGATTTTATGCAGGATGGGAAAAATGTATACAAGCGTAAATGAAAATTCCACGAACTTTCATTTCCAAACTGCGTCTACCCCTCATTTTAGGAGAGGCTTCTCCTTCTATGCCTTGATGCAACATTTACCGAATCCCCTATCGGTAATTTTCGGTGCGATAAGGCTTGCAAAGGACATCAGGTCCGAAGGCGGGTGCCCAAAAATTCTTCATGCCCATGATTTGGGTTCTTCGCTCTTGATCGCTCTTTTAATGAAGCTCTTCAGATTACCCTTCGTAGTTCAGGTCCACGGTTTTCCGCTTAAAGAGCAGCACATTAAGTTGACTAGAGCTAAGTCTCCGCTATCCAATTTTATATGGTTTTTGACAAAGGTGTGGCATAACGTAGCTATAAATTTCATTAGATCTAGTTCCGCCCCAGTGCTAGTAAACAACAGTGAAGTAAAATCTTTTTATGAATCATGCGGCATATCGTCTGACAAGCTAAAAGTAATTTCATCAGCTATAGATCTGCAAAAACATGAAGAAGGGCTTTTATCGGCAACCGATGCTGAAACGTGCTTAGGAATAAAAGGACTGAGAAAATGGGTCACTATAGGTTACGTTGGTGGATTAAGACCGGAGAAAAACGTGGCGACACTTATAAAAGCGTTCAGAGGCCTCCTGGAAAATAACTCTGAGGCAAGAGTTAGACTCGTAATCATTGGGGATGGTCCTATGAGAAGTCTTCTCGAGGAAACTGTTAAAAGACAGGATCTTAGCAGTTACGTGCTTTTTTTAGGGTTTATTCCAGATGCATATCGCTTTCTGAATATTATAGATCTTTTCGTTTTGCCCTCCCTCAGTGAAGGGAGTCCATTGAGTCTCATAGAAGCTATGGCTACTGGTAAGGCGATAATTGCTAGTGACATACCAAGTATACGGGAAATAGTTAGACATAATAAAGAGGCGATCCTTGTAGACCCTTTAGATGTTGAAGCTCTGAAGCAAGCTATTTTATTACTCCATAACAATCCCGATCTAAGGACCAAGTTGGGTCGTAGAGCTAGGGAGAGGGCTAAGCTTTATGATGTTAGCAAGGTTTATGGGCAGATATTGAATGTGTATGAAGAACTGGTTCGCTGTAAAGCAAAATATGATACTGCCAAGAAGCTCTGACAAAACTATGATGATGCTAAAGGTATGAAGAAAATTACTTTGTCTATAATAATCTTGGCGTTTGTTGTTTCTTCTGTGACTTTGTGGTTGCTTGAATCGCCTTTGAAGCCTATGCTTTACTTCTTTGAAGCCGCCTTAATCCTAACAATCTATCAATCTCTATACGGAAAATTCAAGAAAGTAAGCTTTGAAATTAAAGAGAAACGAGTTACTAAACTTGGTTTTAGGTGTTACATTGATTATTTCCTAGCGATGTGTGTTATTTCTTTACTGCTCCTTAACATATCTGGTCTAACCAATAATTATTTAGGGGTTGTCTTAAGCATCATTGTTGCTTTATATTTGCCTGGATGGACTCTATTAAGGATTACATCTATTTTTGCCAATTTGAAAGGGATCGAAATCTTGGTTTTACCCTTTGTTTTAAGTATTCCAATATCCAGCCTAATGTTCTCTATTTTTCTGGTAATTCAGCATATTGACAATTTTCTCTTTCTGCTAGCTTACTTTGTCTTCTCCATTCTACCGCCAATTAAGTCGATGTTAAAGCGTGAAGAAAGGCACTCCTTAAGGACTGTTTTTCTCCCGTTCTCGGCTCTAAATTTAATATGGCTTGCTGCCTTCTTTTCCTTCGCTATCTTAACCACCTATCCTCAAATGGCTTTTGTGCCAGGCTTGGACATAGTCAGACACTTCTCCTCGGCTAGACAATTAATGTTAGCTCCTGCAGCATACCATGGAGCTGAGTTATGGTTTCACATTCATCAAGTATGTGTTTATATGCTTTCCGAGTCTTCAATGCAAATATTCCAGACGACAACGGCGTTTCTCAGCATCTTTTCTGTTCTCTCCTTCTACCTGATGAGTAAGGCATACCTCAACGATATCGATGAACGCCTTCCTGCCTTAGCAACGCTCTTCTGGGGAGCTTTCTCCGGTCTCGGATGGCTCTATTTCCTAGGTCAAAGAATCATCAACCCAGACATATCAGCATATTACAACCTTCTTTATGATGCAAATAACAGATCTTACTGGGATGTAGGATACGGACAAGGATGGATTTGGCTCTGGTATAGACCTCTAACGCTGGGTCTAACGCTTTTCTTTACACTCCTATATCTTTTGCGAGATCATAAACTTAGCAAGAGAACCTTCATGTTCACATTCACTTTACTACTGCTGACTCTTAACTTCGTACACTTCTCAGAGTCAGTTGTATTTGTTTTATTCTTACTGGTTTTGAGCTTATTTAAACCGATGAAAGAATTAAGGCTGAATGAGGCAGCAACATCCTCGGCTATAGCTATGCTGATAAGCCTGTCTTTATTATTGACTTACCAGAATGCCGCTCATATGACAATCTCCGCGCCGCCACCCAACCAGCTAATGCTTTTAACAGTAGCAAGCGCTTTTTCTATACTCCTAAGTCGTTTTGAAAAACGACCAACAATCAAGTCATGGTCAGTTATCCAGTGGCTTATCTCAGGATTAAGCCTAATCTACATCTGGCTTTTGGTAACATGGTTGATGACCGCCAAAGACTTCTCAACGGCGTATGTTGCCGCGCCAGTCTATGGCGTACCTTGGCAGTTCTATCCAATGTTACTCGGGCTAAGCGGCTTACTTGCTATACTCTCCTCACGAACAATCCTAAACCGTTACTCCAAACACCCCGTTACAGCCTTTCTCATTCTATTACCTTTTGCAATACTCTTTGGAAGGTTACTCACATACTGTAACATTAACATTGGTGACATTGGATATTGGGAAAGAAGGATTGTCCCAATAGCATACGCCGCTGCATGCGTTTTAGCCCCCATATCCATTGTAGAATTATTCAAGCATGCCCAAAAGAAGAAAACTGCTATAGTAGCAGTCCTTTTAGCTTTTCTAGTTATTCTCGGCATCACATCGACCTTTTTGACAATAGAATACCGAGTCCACACAACGGAAAAGTACGTATTGAGTGATGATGACTTGGAGGTTGTGAATAGGCTTAATGAATTAAGCGCCGATAAGGTCTTGTTAACTGTCACAAGCGGCTCTAGATCTGTGGCAGAGTTCGCCCCATCTAGCTGGCTAATAAATTATTATCGTTATCAACTTTGGCCTGCCAAATACCCGGAGTTACCCCTAAACGTTCTCTATTCTATGAACAAGCCCGTATGCATCCTTTTACGAGAAGCTGATGTACAAGAAATTAACCAGAAATATGCTTCATGTTATTTAGCTACTCATTCCTTGCCTATGTTTATGTCGAATAATTTGAATGATAATGTAAGCATCATCTCATTGCCAAAGATGACTGCACCATCTTCTAACAGCCAGACATTGCTTGTTATGCCAAATTACCAAGATTCCGCCATTTGGTACGCATACGATATGCTATCACAGGCAAATTGTAACTACTCGACAGTTTTGATAGATGACATTGCCGCCATATCGAAAGCAAAAACGTTGATAGCCCCGACCGAGGACGTAGCCTTGCAATTAATTGAGTATAGAGACTTGTTTAACCTCAAATTCGACAATCTTGTGGTATTAAACCTGAATGGCTACGGAAACCTAGCCGCAAATTACTTTTTCAGTCCAAAAATGACTTTGTCTCTCGATAAAGAATCGAAAGAAATAGCCAACCTTAACTCTGGTATATCTTCAGCAGATAATATAACTGTAATCGCGGCTCCACTAGAATTTGAGATCCGCTCGAAATACGATATCGGCAACTTCTTCATATTGCTCGATGATAACTTTGATGGTTGGGTGGCCAGCGGGATAAGTTCTGGGAATATAAGTCTCCCAGAATTGAGCCTGAATTATGAGAATAAGGTAAGTGGAAACGCATCTATTGGGATAGATGTTGAGTCAGGAAAATTTGCTTATTGGCAACTTGCTAAAAGTTTGTCTGAACCTATTAATGTTAGTGACTTTGACTTCATATCATTTTATTGGAATGGAAAAGGTGATGAGAAGAACTACGTTCTGAATTTTCATTCGGGACCTTCGAATAACTACTGGTATTATTTCAAAGATACATGGCATGGATGGAAGAAAGTTATGATACCCATGCGTATTCCAGACGGGCGTTACGACTTAAATGGAGTTTCCTTTGTGAAAGCCACTAATGGAAAACCTACATGGAGCAATATTGTTAGGGTGGAAATAAGAAATGAAGGGTCTAACCCTAACCTATCAGGCACCTTTCTAATTGATAATTTTGGTTTCGAGTCAGCTTTGACTATAAATGTTAATCTTATAACACAAGCTTCTGTTAAGGCTTTCAGATTGTTTAATTACAATGGGACAAGCTGGACAAGTATTACCGAGCTAACATCGAACGAAACAGTGTCGATTCTCAACTTCACATTAATGAATGGTATGGATTCTAAAATTATGTTCGGAGAAAGAACCCTTCTTAACGTGACAATGACGAAGGAACCAGACTTCTCCACGATAACTATCTCTATTAGATTACCGCCCTATCTCGGCGACATATACTCTAGCTCCGTTAAAATGAAAATCACCCCTGAGATTCCAAGAATCAAAGTAAATGAAATACTCGGCCCAAATGGTTCACTATCGCTTATCACAGAACCTTACGCTATTCCCCTCACGACCTACAAGGATGTTGTTTCTTGGTATAGAGGCAAAGAAGGGACTGTACCATTCTCTATCAGCGACAATGTGGACGGGCTTGAAATCATCTACGTTAACGTGTACCCATTAGTTACTGATACAAGCTTTAACAAAAGCAACTATGAAATCTTGGGTAAAATCTTAGACATCTTGGACACAGATCATCTTTTTCCGAAAGCACAATTGAAAGCTGAAAACCCTGTTCAAGGAAACCTTGCTACCTTCGATAAAGTTGATTTTGAAGGCTGCATAACCATATATTCTGACTCCTCAGTAATCATCAGAAGCAGAGACAGCACACTTACACTGAGGTTCAACAACAACGAGATGATAGGCGTTTCAAAAATAATGTTTGCTGAAGAAAAAGTAACGCTGAAAATGAGAAATGGCAACTTAAGTGGAGGCGAAGGATTTTACTCACATATTTACTCAAATGAATTAACTGTCAACTCAAACGACACGACCATAGGAGTAACCTTGCTGGAATTTGACAATGGAACCGTAAAAATAATTAATGTACCAGCTCATGAAGCTAAGGTAACGGGGGACTCCGTTACAGTTCTAAGACAGCCAACTATCCAGGTAGAAGGAAATGCCAAATTCGACAAATTGTACACATACGCCCTTTTATCAAAGACCCTTGGAATACTTGGTTATGATGCAAGTCTACAAGGTAAACTAAATTTCAAGGTAATTTTTGGAGATACATTTACTGTGGCGAACAGCTTCACCTACGTAGGGCAGATAACCAGCTCACATGAAAAATACAATTACAATGAATTAGACGCACTAAAGCAATCATTTCCAATGCTCGTCATAATATGCCTGCTCTATTTGACCATTTACACATTAAGAGAACCAGCAACCTCAGTAAAAAGTAATAAATACAAACTCAAGAAGGCAGACATTTGAAAGTACTAATCATTGGGCAGTTCGTAGAGCCACCTTTCTCGGAAGGAGTAGTGAACGCGGTACTTAATTGGTCCAAAGCTGTTCATTATGCTGGTGCCGATGTTAGCATATTAAGCATAAGTTCAAAGTATTCAGGTCATCACAAAATATTCGATATAGACTTTGAATATGTGAAAACAAAGAATCCCCGTTTTCAGGGAAATTTAACAGACTGGTTCGCGTTGCAGAGAGAAATAGTAAACCGATCCCGAGAGTTCGATATAGTACACTATGCATCAAATGCGGATGGCATATCCTCAGTCCCAATGTTAACTCTGCTAAAACTTGATAAAAATAAAACAGTCAACTCATATCAAACTAATCGCCTGGCCAAATCTACTTTTTTACTCAGAAACTTGTTATTTGACACGGTTACCATCCCTTCAAAGCGTATGTTCAATTTTTTTATACGAAAGAAAGTATTCCCACAAAAAATGAGAATAATCCCTCCTTGCGTCGACACTGAATTGTTTAGACCAAGAAACAAGTTCGAAGCACGAGAGAAACTTGGCCTTCCAGAAGATTCTTTCTTAATCCTCACCACAGGCCACTTTAGAGGTGGGCGAAGGCTTATCTCCCTAATTAACACGATCAACGAATTAGCAAACAAACAAAAGAATATACGCTTATTGATAGGATGGACTGGTCATGGAGAAGTAGATAGCATAAAAGAGACCTTTAATATTGTCAGAAAAACGGAATCTGTGAAGATAATTCCCCCGACTACTCGTATCAATTTTTACTATAACGCAGCAGATGTTTACGTATTGAGCGCGGGTGCAGACTACGTGATAGAAGTTCCAATGAGCATGATTGAAGCGCTATCTTCAGGTATGCCTGTAATCACTTTCGACATTAACGCGGCTTCTGAAATTATTAGAAATGATATTAATGGATACGTGATTGAAAATGGAAACTTTAATGAGATGAAACTTAAGCTGAATCACTTAATGGACAATATGCATCTTTCAAAGGAATTTTCGATGAACGCTAGAAACTCGGTACTAAACAATTTTTCATATAAAGTAATTGGAGATCAGCTGTACAATCTTTACAGAGAACTGATTGATAATCAATGAAAGAAAAAAACGAAGTAATAAAATACTACTCTACTATCAGCAGAATATACGACAGAGTAAGACTAGGCTCTACAAAAGGCAAAATAATAAGCAGCTTACAAATTGATTGGTTCATTAAAAATCTCGGAAACAAAAACTCTATTTACCTTGAAATCGGATGTGGAACAGGCAGGATTACACGAATTTTAGTAAAAAGGACGAATCTTCTCGTCGCCACGGATGCTTCCTTGGAAATGATTAAGATTAATAAGAGTATGATGAGCAACACTAAACTAAAAAATAGAACAGAATACGTTCTATCCGACGCTTCTCATTTACCATTTCGCGACGAAAGCTTCGATAACGTCATAGGAGCTAGATTGTTCTGGCACATCCTAGATTATGTAAAGACCTTAGGAGAAGCCTTTAGAGTGCTTAAAATTAAGAAGCATTTACTATTTGACTTCCCATGCTTATGGGGGCCCTTCTCGCTTTATTCAAAATTGCGCAGAATTAAACACGAAGTACTTACCCTCTTTATTGACAGAAAGACAATTAAACAGATATTAAAAAGAGCAGATAATCTAACCATCCGCAGTAACACTTCTCTACTTCTGTTCTTTACACCTAGTAAACTGCTCAAAAGTGAAAAAATTAGAAAATTAATTTATCTATTTGAACAATTCGATTATGCCTTCTTAAAGGATTCGTTTTATTCTTATTATTTGATTAAAGTTACCAAGTAACGTAGCACCTTTCACGCTCGTTAAATATCTCAACCTCCCTTCTACGCCGGTCCAGACGCCCCACATGCCCCTAAACTCGCAACTCCCCGACACCCCAAGACACTTGGCCTTCTTAGAGATGTAGGAAGCAAAGGATAAACTATATACTGTTAGAGGAAATGTGAGAAAACGTTTTAGGAAAGAATGTCGTGAGCTACAAATGTTTATGTAAATTGACCAATGCCGTTATGACTGTGAGCAGCTGCACATTCTTTAGAGTGTTGCTAATTTCATTCAGGGCGGTTCCAAAAGCTGTTGGAGCCAGACATTACATGAAGCCAAAAAGAAAGGTCATACTATTCTACCCGAGATATGCGGCATATTAAGCTGAGTTGAGGCAGAAAGCAAATTATCCTTAATCTACTGCTTAGTGCAACAAATGTTTTTTTAATGATTATCGCGTTGTACGTAGAACTTTAAACATTCTCTTATAATGTCTCCCAAGAATGAACTACTGCCTTTCATCAACTTGAGAACTTCACCTTTATGGAAAAGTTCGTTTCTCACTTCATAAATGCATAGTGCGACTTTTGGCAGAACCGCTCTCGGGTGCTTCTTTTCCTTTAAGAAACTGCACAATTTTTCACCGTAATTGACACCCCGAAAACTCACTAAGTAAGCCGCTGACAAATCCCTGATTATTTGTTGATGTTTCTGAAAAAGTCTACAAGCAGTTTCAGTTTCTAAGAACCTATCGATAAATTCGGAGATTAACTTATGAGTCGCTTTTGCTTTTTCTAAAAGCCCAAGAAGCGCCTCAAAGGAAATCCATCGAAAAATAAATTTGTCTTCTCCGTCTGTTTCAGACGCTTTTCTGAACCAACGTAATGACCTACGTATTATATTTTTTTCTTTTTCGGATAACTTTTCAATTTTCGAAATCAAATCACTCGTTTCAGTTAATTCTTTTTGCTCGAGCTTAACGGCTATAACAACGCTCATCGAAAGGCTTTTAGAGACAGTTATGGGAATCCCCGTGAAATCTTCAGGGTTTAGCAATTCAGGGTTGTGCAGTACCTTTATAGGCTTAATCTTTTCTAAATTACTTTTTGTAATCAGCAAATGAGTGAGAAAATCTTCCACTATTTGCTGTCCTTTATTTTTGGCGACATCTTCACTTGGTTGGTCAATTTTGAAGAAAAGAGATCCATAATTTTTGCCTCTAGACTTGTTAAATACGATTAGCGACCCATCAGGCAATAGAATTTCCATTTTATTATCTATATCAAAACATGTCTCTACCTCAAAATCAAGGCGAAACTTTGCGTTATTCATAGTGATCACTTAACAATAGTTAGATTTTGTTTTTCCTTTAAGTTCTTTACGATAGGCCCCAGAAATCTCATGGTCTATTTATAAGTCATCTTGAGCTAACATATTCTAATGGTTTTTAGCAGTTCTTTCCATTCTTCGTGCTTCAAACCATGCGAAGGCATCTATCTGAGTTATGAGAATTCTAATCGTGAATGTCACTTGCAGCCCTAATAGATGGATAATTATTGAATCCATGCGTCCTTTCGAATGATATTCAAATCTCTATTGTTTTAAAAGCTAACGGAGCGTTAAACAGTAGATGGCAACAAAATAACAAGAAGGAGATCGCACTTAGGAGCCAAACATATACAATCGGCGGAACTGTATCATGCCTGGCGGCGATCTCCATCAAGATTTCATAGCCATGATCAGCTCCTTATTAAATTTACTGACAAATGTAGGACAGAATCTTAAAATAGACAAAAAAACCTAAGCTGAATTTGGCGGAACTGTATCATGCCTAGAAAAAGGCGAATTCAATCCACAAAGAACAGAACACAGAGACCATTTTCCAGTCTATCTGCATATGCGATCATACTTTGCTTTATAGGGCTTTTCTACCTAATTGACCCTTTAGAACTTTTGAATCGCATAGGGTTGGCGGTGTTAACACTTCGAGCGATACTGGAAACAACAAGAGAAGTTCAAAATTTTTGGGTTGAGAGGAGGGACGCAGATGTATAGCCCGAAGCCCGAGAAAATCTTTTTCCACACGGACTACAACTTTGTTAAATTTCTGAATTTTATTTGCAGAAAAACTCTGTCAGTGTCACCATGGGAAAAATGGGAAAGAAGAAAGGAAGTCCGAAAATTTGGAATCGCAACAAAAAGGTTTGTTTTCGGTATTGGAGAGGGCACTAATACGTATGAATATGATGCTGCAAGTGCCTTTTTATTAAAGCACTGTGAAGAAAAACTCAAAGAAAGGCTGGGGTACCATTACATGGAAAAACTGGGAGAGCACAAAGCCAAAAATGTGAAGTTTGAGATCTTGGAGAAACTCATGATCCGCGGCGGTATCTGTTCAGCCAAAGACTTGAAGGTAAGCATATATCCTCGCGGAATGTATAGGTGTCTTGATCAGTTGAAAAGGCTGGGACTTATTTCAAAAAGTAAGAGTCTATACAAGATTACTGAACAAGGACGTAGAATTATAGAATCTATTCGAGCGTTATATCTCGGGATGTATCAGAAAAGGATACTAATAAACCAAATTTACTATAAGCGCCGACGACGTACGTTTTTTGAGCAAGAGACTGTGGATCTCGATAACGAAAGAACTGATTTTCAAAATGTGGTCGAAGTGGCTGACAAAATGTTTTCAAAAGAAGACGTTAAAAACTATGCTGTTGGTCTCTGTGTGAAAAGTAAGGGGAGAATTCTGCTAACTTTTCCAAGCACGCTGAAAAGCCAATTAACATTTCCGGTCAGAGGGGGACTAAAAACTAATATAGATATAATCGTTAATGTCGATTTCAAATCGCGGATTAATGAAGTTTATTTGCCTCTGACTTTAGAGAAACGGCTGACTACAAATCTGTCAGGTGAATCCTACGAATTATGCGGATTTGTATTGTCATCTACTTCTAATAAGATAGCCGATGCCACTAAAGTTTTGGTCAACTTCAACACTAATACGAAAAGATCCAGAGCTGTAGGTTACCTGAACAATGTTTACCAAACTCTGAAAAAGGAAAATAAGGCAGTTATTCCTCCCGCGGTAAAAGTCCAACAGTATTCTCACGCATTTTGCAGTTACCAAACCCGGGCAACAATTCGTTGTCGTAATGTTCTGGATAACTACCTACAAGTCGATTTAATTTTTCACCCTTCCATTAAGCCAAAATAGTTGCTCCCTGCATGGGCTTTTCCTCTTCAAATCAGTCAGTAAAGTATTCGATTGCATGCTGCCTAGCCGTAATAACAGATCACACAGAATTCCAAAACCTAAACCTAAAACAAATCAAAGCACTAATGAACGAAAAACCAGCCATCATAGATGGAAGAAGAATAATAAATCGTCATGAAGCAGAAAAATTAGGCTTCACCTATTACGGCATAGGATTAGGCAAACCACACAAAAAATAGAAGGAGGCTAAATAAAAAACTTAAAACCCTCAAAAC
>Ga0209121_10005095_pt1 | contig 12028 bp, 9 predicted proteins | sample Cruoilmetagenom3_FD_187292 | JGI IMG/M metagenome (GOLD analysis project Ga0209121, IMG submission 187292) | Oil polluted marine microbial communities from Coal Oil Point, Santa Barbara, California, USA - Sample 3 (SPAdes) (version 2) | ecosystem: Environmental > Aquatic > Marine > Oil seeps ... | reverse complement strand
ATCTCCTTTCCTTTGATAAGATACCTGTTATTCTGGGCGGAGAACACAGCATTTCATTCGGAGCCGTCAAGGCTATGAAGAGGAGATATCCTGAGATCTCGGTGCTTCAGCTTGATGCTCATGCGGATATGAGAGATACCTATCAGGGCACTCCCTACAGTCACGCATCTGTAGGCCGCAGAATATCTGGGTTGTGTCCTCTTGTCCAGGCAGGTATAAGAAGCATGAGTAAGGAAGAGGTCTTCTTTTTATCAGAAAGTGATGTAAAGACGTTTCCGATGGGTTTCATACATGAAAATCCTGAATGGGAAAAAGAGGTCTGTAAAAACCTGTCGGGTGATATTTATATAACAGTTGATCTTGATGTACTTGATCCCTCTGTAATGCCATCAACCGGCACACCTGAACCGGGAGGGATTTACTGGAATGATCTCCTGAGGTTGATCAGAAAAGTGTCCAGTAGATGCAAGATACGGGGATTTGATATAGTTGAACTCATGCCCATTCCAGGGATGGTTGCCCCTGACTTTTTAGCGGCAAAGCTAACATACAGGATAATGGGTTACATAACAGAAGGAGGTGAAAATTGAGGGATTACGTCCCAAAGAAGATGTTTTTTACAAAGGGTGTCGGCAATCATAAGGAGGAACTCCACTCTTTTGAACTGGCTCTCAGAGATGCCGGTATAGAAAAATACAACCTGGTTAAGGTATCAAGCATATTTCCGCCCGGTTGTAAAATGATCTCTAAAAATCAAGGTCTTAAAGAGCTAATACCCGGCGGTATAACTTACTGTATCATGAGTCGTTGCTCCAGCAATGAACCGAGAAGGCTTTTAGCTGCTTCAGTCGGGTGTGCCATTCCGGCTGATAAATCGGTATATGGATATATCAGCGAATATCACGCCTTTGGCCAGACAGGAAAAGAGGTAGGAGAGTATGCGGAGGATATGGCAGCCGCCATGCTGGCATCCACCATGGGAATAGATTTTGATATAGATGAAAGCTGGGACGAAAAAAGGGAGATATTCAAAATAAGCGGTAAGATTGTAAGGACACGTGATATCACGCAATCAAGCATTGTAAAGGACGGCGGATATACCACAGTACTGGCAGCAGCGGTATTCGTTTTTTAGGGGCTTTGAAAACATGCTTCTGAGAGCGAATCATATTCCAAAAGCCCTGTACGTTTATGAGAAAAGCAGCGGTGGAACATGTTCTTTGACTACCTGAGAGAGTCGCACACATACAGTATCACCCCCGCATTAGGATTTGTCGTTTTCATCTGCCTTGCATTGATTTCCATCCTCAAGGGCAAGAAAAACCCAACTACCCTTTCATTTGCAGGAATCTGCTTTATAGGGGCAGTAATTAATATCGATGTTGCATTAGTTCCCCTTATTGTCGATAAATCCATTGCCCTTAAAATTGACAGGTTAATATATTTAGTTTTTGTATTTATCCTTCCTATTTATATAAAATTTGTTCATTCTTTCCTTGGTATTTCCCAACGAAGATGGCTCGAATACCTTGCCTATCTTATGAGTTTGATATTTCTCCTTTTTACCCAAACAGATCTTTTTATAAGCGGATTTAATGAATATTCTTTTGGTACGATTGCCAAAGCCGGGCTAGTTTATCATATCTTTTCAATTATAGGTATCTTCACTGTATTATACTGCGTTCTGACACTATTTATCCATACAAAGAAGGCCAACGATAATCATCAGAAAAACAGGATAAAATACGTACTTGCCGGTATGGGTTTGAGTACCATTCTCATCTCATTAAACTATCTTCCAGTCAGTGGCTTTAATGTTTATCCGATGGGCAACTTCAGCTTTATCCCTGCAATCATTCTTGCCTTTGGCGTGCTCAAGTACGACCTGCTCAATATAGGCACTGTAATAAGAAAGGGAACTGTTTATTTCTCCCTGACCGCCATCCTGACAGTATTTTACATATTCATGATATACCTGTTTAACGTGCTCTTTATGTGGTCCGGGTACAGCAACCCGGTTGTACTTTCCTTTGTACTCGCTTTATTGATAGTCCTGCTATTCAGCCCTATAAAGATAAAGGTTCAGGAATGCATTGACAAACTCTTCTTCAGGGGCAAATACGATTATCAAAAAACTCTCAAAGAAATAAGCGGGAAGATGACTTCCCTGCTGAAAATTGACGAAATTACAAGCTTTCTACTCTACTCTATTTCCGAGGCGCTGCAGGTAAGTAGTGTAGTCCTTCTGATATACAAAGACGAAAAAGAATATTTTCAGTCTTACTCGTATCAAAATGAACCACCCACCGGTATAGAGAAAAATCATCCCATAGTAAAATTTTTTAAAAAAAACAGGAAACCTCTGAGTAAATCTCTTATTGACAGAATTTCTATTCCCGAAGAAGACAAAAATTCAATCATCAATATCCTTAATACATCTAAAACATCTCTTGTTATCCCCATGATTTCCAGGGAGAGACTGACGGGAATGATAACGCTGGGAGAAAAAAAATCGGAGGAACTCTTTGTCCATGAAGATCTGGAGCTCCTGGCAACCGTTGCCAATCAAAGTGCTATCGCTATAGAAAATGCAAGAAACTATGAGAAACTCGAGAGTCTGAATATTGATCTGGAGAGTAAGGTTGAAGAAAGAACGGCAGATCTCAAACAAACCTTAGAAGAAAAAGATAAAACACAAAAACAGCTCATCCAGTCAGAAAGCCTCGCGGCCATCGGTCAGCTTGTTGCAGGAACGGCACATGAACTGAATAATCCCCTATCGAGTGCTTCAAGCCTGATCCAAACAAGTATAGAATCCATGGATAAACTGGAAGAAAAGAATGATGATGAAAACGAGATTATAGACGATCTTGAATTTAGCCTGAAGGAGTTAAAGAGGGCAAGGGATATAGTGAAAAGCCTGCTTGATCTTTCTCGCCAGACACAGACGTATGTTGAACCGGTGAACATAAATGTGGTAATAGATGATGCGCTGCGGGTTTTATACAATCAATATAAATACCTCAGTATAAGCATTAAAAAAGATTACGACGAAGCTCTGCCTGAGATTGAAGGAAACTTTGCAAATCTGGGACAGGTTTTTATCAATATTATCAAAAACGCCATTCAGGCTTTACCTGAGGGTAAAGGCGAAATATCCTTGATTACACATTATAAAAAAGAGACGAACAGTGTAATAATAGAATGTCGCGACACAGGAAATGGGATTCCACATGAAATAATCAAGGATATCTTCAAGCCATTTTTTACGACCAAAGGAGTAGGCAAAGGTACAGGTTTAGGTCTTTATATATCTCATGAAATCATAAAGAAGCACGGAGGAGATATTTATATCAAGAGTGAAACCGGCAAGGGTTCCACTCTTAAAATAGTGCTTCCCTTAAAGATGACCTGAAGATGAGATGCAGAGGAGAGGAAAATGATAGGGCTATTGATAGTAGATGATGAAGAGGGGGTCAGGAGATCCCTGAAGAAAGTTCTGGCGAAAGACGGTTACAAAATCCTCCTGGCAGAAAATGGCATGGAAGCCATCAATATCGTCCGGGATAATAAGCGGAATATAGAAACGGTGATATCAGATTTTAAGATGCCCGGCATTGATGGTCTGGAAACACTAATTGAAATAGGCAGTATTAACCCGGAAATCACCAGAATTATGCTTACGGGATACGCAACGATGGAAAGTGCCATCGACTCGGTCAATGCGGGTATAGACGGGTTTTTGACTAAACCCTTTGAAAACATTGAATTAAGGGCAAAAGTCAGGGAATACAATATCAAAAAGAGGTTAAAGCAGTTTGTATCAGAACAGATACTCACCGAACTACATAAAGAAGGGAAAAATATAATTCCAAGAAAGCAAAAGGTGAGCATTCTCTTCAGTGATATCCGTGGTTTTTCAGAAATATCCGAAAAGATGACCCCCCTGGAACTTTCCGACATGCTCAATTCCTATTACTTCTCACCCCTTGACAATATCATCTTTGAATATAATGGCACCCTGGACAAACACATAGGCGACAGTATCATGGGAGTATTTGGGGCACCGATATCCTATGGTGACGATGCGCTAAGAGCAATAAGAAGTGCAATCAGGATGAGAGAAGAAATGATCAAAATCAACAAAAGTCTTTCAAATATCGGCAAGAAGATTTCTATCGGAATCGGAATAAGCACGGGAGAAGTAATGGCTGGAATATTTGGCTCGTCCAGAAAAAAAGAATATACTGTTTTTGGCTCACCGGTCAACCTGGCAGCAAGACTTGAGCACTTAGCCAGAGAAAACCAGATACTGATATGTGATGAGACATACAGAGAAGTCCAGGACTTCGTGAAGGTAGAAAGTATGGATACTTTCAATATAAAGGGCATAGAAAGAAAAATAAATGTTTTCAACGTAGTAGGGGAATTATAGAAAAACTCTTGACATTTGAAGGGTATTGATTTAGAAATGCGAGATTCAAATAGATAAATGGCGCGGGGTGGAGCAGTCTGGTAGCTCGTTGGGCTCATAACCCAAAGGTCGCTGGTTCGAATCCAGCCCCCGCTACCAAATTACAAAAAGGGTTTAGAGAAATAATCTCGAAGCCCTTTTTTTTGTGTCTTATCAACCTTGATTAATTGTGTGTTGTGTTGAAAATCCTATTTCCCATACTTCTTCAGATTATACTTCGCCGCCTTGTTTCCGGGATTTACCCCCAGCGTTTTCTTCCAGTATTTCGCGGCTTCCTTCTTATTTCCCGCTGTCAGTGCCTTCCAGGCCAGATCATTATAGGCTTTGGCAAGATTTAATACGGCATCCCTGTCCCTGGGATTAATCTTGAGGGTCTTTTTCCACTCCTTGATGGCCCTCTCATAACTACCATGATTATAATATATCCAGCCTGTTTCATTTATGGCTGCCGTATAGGACGGCTTCAGCCTCAGCGCCCTATCATATTCAAGCAGGGCGTTGCAGGTCATATCGACATTATGAAAGGCCTTCCCCAAACGGTAGTGGGTATCCGCCTCCCCTGAATCGGCATCGCGGGCCTTTTTCAGATATTCGATCGCCTTTGCCGGATTGTGTCTGAAATTATAGATCGTTCCCAGATAATAGTAGGCATCCGCATTGTTGGGATCGATCCTGATAATCTCCTGAAACTTTTCGAAGGCATTATTCAAATCGTTCTGCCGGAGATAGAGTATTCCGAGCCACAAAAGGGCATAGGTGTTCCGGCAGTCGATTTGAACAACTTTTGAAAACTCCCGGAAAGCATCATTGAAACGCTCTTTTTTCGCGTAGAGTATCCCAAGTTGATTGTGTGCGTATTCATTGGAAGGATCGATCTGAGTAGCCGCCTGGAATTTCACAATAGCCTTATCAAGTTTACCCTTATAATGAAAATCAGCCCCCTGAAAGATAAGGTCATTAACATCAGTTGCCCAAGCGATGCCACTCCAGCAAAAAAATATCAGAATGGCAAATATGACACATTTTTTCCTGATCCCTGATCCCTGCCCCCTGTTTTTCATGCCAGCCCCCTTATAATCGCATCCACAATCTTTTCACGAAAAGTATCCTGTCTAAGCATGGATTCATTTCGGGGATTTGATATGAATCCTGTCTCTAATAAGATTGATGGCATCTTGGCTCTCCGGAGAACATAGAAATTAGCGCTGTGGACACCACGGCTGTGCAGGGGAAGACCCTGTTTGAATCTTTTTTGAAATCTATGGGCAAGTTTATCACTTTCACTCCAGTAGAGTTTCCGCTCAAACTGGAATAATATTTCCTCAATATCAATGTAGCCACGGCGTTTTTTAAAGGGTTTGTCATACTTTAAAACCGCATTCTCAAATGATGCTACCCTGGCCGCTTCTTTACTGGAAGCCTTCTCAGCACAAAAATATGTTTCCGATCCATGGGCCTCACGCTTTTTATTGGCATTGATATGAATACTTATGAAGAGATCAGCCTGGTACTGATTGGCAATAACGGTACGCTCGCTCAGAGGGACATAGTAATCTCCAGTGCGTGTCAAAAAAGATTTGATCTCCCCCCTTCTCTGAAGTCTTTGATGAAACCTCTTTGCCAGATCAAGGGTGACATCTTTCTCCTTCAAACCGGTCATCCCCACAGCTCCGGAGTCAAAGCCGCCGTGACCGGCATCGATAACCACACGTTTGACCTGGTACTTGAGTCCCGCCTCAGGCCCGAGCCGGTTCAACATTTGAGCTTCTTCTTCACTAGCCTTTTTCTCCAGTGGAGAAAGGGGCTTCTTTGCCCTCGGGAGCTTTGGAATCGGCTTTTGTGTCATGATCTCGATCATCATCCGGGAATAGACATCCTCCGGATTCAATCTGACCGCTTGTCTGAATGCATCCACCGCCTCTGCCTTACGACCAAGGCCTCTGTAAGCACGCCCCAAAAGCCCAAAGGCCCAGTCACTGTCAGGATCAAGACGTACCGCTTCCTTTAATGCCTTCAAGGCATTGTTATAATCACCACGCTGGATAAGGTTTTGCCCCTCCAGGGCATAATCAAATGAGGTTTTCCCCCATACTAAAGGTGGGAAAATACCAAGAGTCGAGGAAACGAGCAGCCCCTTCCCCAACAAATTCAGAAACAATCTTCTGTCCATAATTATGCTCCATGGGGGTCAGGTCTTGCTTTTTGCCATCATGTGAGAATGGCAAAAAGCAAGACCTGACCCCCCTATACTACTTGCCGGCAAACGCCTTTTTCTCAGGGGTTTCCAGCCAGGGTTCAATATTAATATTATCTCCCCAGATAACGTCCTTATCAGGCGGATTATTCCCCCACCAATTGTGACGGGCATCAATCTGAATAGAGGAAAAGGCCTGTATCGCCACCGCATTATTTAGAAAGTTATTGTGATTGATCTTTGGTCTGGACATCCCAACACACTTTACGCCGCCCTCACCGAGATTGCCGGCAATAGTACTGTAAAATATCCTGGGCGCTGCATCATTGCGACAGTACACACCGCACTGGGCATTGTCGGCAATATAACAATAGGAGATTTCTGGAGTGCCGTAGTAAATATCAAAGGCAGTCATGGCATATTCCACAACGCAATATTCAAAGAAGCTGTTCACACTTGTCCGTTTTTCAAAACGTACTGCATTCATGTAATCGCCGGCTGAGGGAGAAGCCCCTGATGACGCAAACAGAATTGGCTGTTCATGGGTGCCTCTTCCAACTACACCACCATCCCTTGCGATTATAGAGGTATTCTGATCAAAGTTGATCACAACCCCCGGCTCAATGTAAAGGGTAGCACCTTCATCTATAATAAGATCCTGTTTAACCAGGTAAGGACTGTTGGACAGAATGAGAAACGCATCCGATTTTACCGGTCCGCTTAAAGCGGATGCGAGGATGGGAAGTTTGATTGAATTTCCATCAGGCCAGGCACCGTTCAAAACTAATTCAATATTGATCTTCCCTTTAATCTTTGCCAGAATACCAAGGCAGTTAGAGAGACCCCACCAGTTGTCACGGGCATCAACCGCCTCTCCCGACATGGCACCCACCATATCAAAAGGTTTGTTATCGTAAATATTATTTTCCCCCACAGATACTTTACCGTTCCGAACCGTAATCCCTGAACCACGATTTTGAACAATCCGGTTATGCCGGACAGTGGGTGAGGCATCCTGAACAACAATCCCCCCTTCGGCATTACCCACGATTTTGTTTTGTGTAATAGCAGGCCGCGCCCCATTTGTTGCAAGGACTCCGACTTTACTGTTTTTATGTATCATGTTTTTAACTATTTCCGGCCTGGAAAATGCGCCAAGAACCTTGAGACCTGCTTCATTGCCTGTCACCTCACACGCCTCAATGCGTGGCGAGGATGACTGACAGGTTATTCCCACCTTTGCATTCTTGATACGGCAAAACTTGATCAGGTTTTCTTTTCCTTTTACATCGTTGAAAGTAATACCATCCCAAACTTCCCCCTCTACTCCATCAAAGGAAACGAGGTGCTTATCGTCCCCCCTTGCGTTGATACGCCCCTCAATCACCAAACCGCTTCCCTTTGATTGTATCTCAGTCCCCGGCTCAATGGTTAGAAGCGTTTTATCTTTGACGATAACCGTATCTTCGATGACATAGGGACCGGCGCCGGCGTACCAGGTTGTATCAACTTTAATTGAACCGGATACCGGGGTTGGCCCGGGTGCCACAGGCATCCCGACGGTAGCTTCAGTTTCTTCGCTTTCGTTCCCGACCCTGTCTACGGCTGAAACTTTATAATAATACCTTTGAAAATTGATAAGTTCAGAATCCCGCTGATGGTTGAATTCTGTCCAGGCTATCTCCTTAAATCCGCTAAGAGGGGTAGAACTGCGGTAAACTCGATAACCTGTCAGATCAGGTTCAGTATTCTTCCTCCACTTTAACAGGACAAGACAATCACGTCCTATACCTGTAAGGTTTTCAGGCCTGGCAGGCGGCGTGGTATCCAGCGTTACCGTACTTATGGCATCGATCCAATGAGCCGTATTCCCGGAATCATCTGTCAGATAGCCGGTAATAATAGCATCCGTCACATTATCCCCCGGCACAACCCTGTAAGTTCCCAGATAACCACCCGGCTCAACCTCTACTATATCTATATCCTTTTTATGGCTACCGATGTCGAAGGATGCCTGCATCCCGGGAGTACCCTTAATGACAACCCTGATCTCATCACCAACCTTCTTTGTAAGACCTCTGGTATCCTGTGTAAGCAACGTAATATCAGGAGGACGGAGCGCCTCAGCAGTGGTCGGGGTCGGGATAGTCTTTACCATATCTCTGAACAGGTCATCGCACGCACGCAGCAGTTGAATATCTCTCACATTCATTGCCGTGGCAATGACCGTAGCTATGAGACCCACAGGTGTTGTAGAGACACCTCCTTCGTGTATTCGGGCCACATGCTGACCACTCCAGAGGAAATGCCCTGTCTTCGTATCATACATCTTAATATCGGCACCTACGGATACCTGTGAATACACCACCGCAAAAATCTTATCAAAATTGGAGATCTCACCGAAGACCACCGCATCCACATCAAGAATCTTTCCCAACTCCTGTGGTGATGTTTTGCTGATAACTTCAGTATCTGTGAGCCCGGCCTTTCTCAAAAGGCGGTCAACACGGTACAGTTCCATATCTTTATAGGGAATGGAACTGAAGTGATTGTAAAAACCCCTTCGCACCGTCTCGAAACCCTCTTTGCTTTTGGATTTATCAATAAACGGAACCACCGCCACGGTACGGGGTTTGTGTTTTTCCAGATATGGATCGACCTTATAAGTTCCCTTAAAAAGGGTGGTAATCGTGGGACTGATTGCGGTTTTTTTAGTGGCTACTGTGCAACTCTGGATCAAGATGAGCAAAGGTAATAATAAAACCAAACATATGAACCTTCTAAAATATTTCAACACCGAGCAGGACATTTTCATCACCTTTGATAATCTCCCCATGACCGGGATAGATAGTTTGAGGTCTGATTGTATTACAAAGACGATTATAAGAATCCATTAACAGTTTCCCGCTCCAGTAAAACCGGTTCAAGCTTCCGCGACCTTCTTTTTTTACATTCAGGATCAGATCACCACAGATAAGTTCACGGGTTGCATCATTGTAAAAAGATACGGAATCCTCTGTATGTCCCGGCGTCGCTAAAACTTCCCATTCATCAAAACCGAGACTGCACCTTTCGACACCCTCACATCCGAAATAACCGATTTTAGCCTGTTTATAGGGAAGATTAACGTTATTCCTGAAGCCAGGAAGAGGTATGCCGGCAAAACTTTCAAACTGAAGGTGGGAGAACTTGCTTATATATCGAGTGCTTGCCAGAGACGCCGGCATAAGACCGACAAACCAGTTTTTTATAAGGGACAGCTTCTTCTTGCCGTTTAAATAATCTTCCACCAGGTAATTGAAGAGTACCTTTGTTGTCGGCGGACACTTACCGAGGAGATGACCGATCCCTCCGATATGATCTATGTGAAAATGGGTGGCGATAATATATTGTATGTCTTTCAGTTCCATGCCGGGCGTGTCCGTGATGTATTTCTTTACATCTTCCGCACTTCCGATACTCCCCACATCAACCACCACCAAACCATTTCTGCCGGCGATCACATAGGTTTGAGCAAAACCGGATTTTTTGAGAGAATAAACCATAATTTAAGCCTACTTCATCCTGCTAATATATTCGCTCAATGCCATCTGCCATGGCCTCAGCGACATTTTTGTTTCATCAAAGAATTTTTGACAGCTTAGAACAGAATGTCGAGGCCGGGGGGCTTTTCTCGCGAGATTCACCGATTTTATCGGTTCAACCTTAACGCCGGTTATGCCGGCATATTCCAGAATCTTTACGGCAAATTCATGCCAGCTACACTTTCCCCCGTTAGTCACATGAAAAACACCTGTATAATTACCCTCAATAAGCTTTTTAACCGCAGTGGCCAGATCTACGGTATAGGTCGGGGAGCCAATCTGATCATCAACCACTTCCAGTTTCTTTGTGTTTTTTGCCTTTTTTATTATCGCCTTTACAAAATTCTTTCCATTTTTCCCGTAAAGCCAGGCAGTTCTCACCAGAATATAATTGTCCGATAGCTCTTTCAGGTATAATTCCCCCATCATCTTGGACTCACCATAGACGTTGATAGGATTGCATACATCATCTTCCAGATAAGGGTTTCCCTTTGTTCCATCAAAAACATAATCCGTACTGAAGTGAACGATCTTTATGTCCTGATCCCTGCATATGAGGGCAATATTCTTAACACCTTCCGAATTTATGGAAAAGCACCCTTCCCTGTCCGACTCACAGCCATCTACATCTGTAGATGCAGCGGCATTTATAACAACATCCGCCTCAGACTCTAAAATAATATCCCTGCAATCCTCGACAGAAGAAATATTGAAATCTTCTGTACCTTTACCAGTTACATCGTGAGAAATGCCCAGTATGGAAACAAGATCGCCGCCGAGCATCCCTTTATGTCCCAATATTAAAATTTTCATCAATATCTAACTTCTTTTAAAAAAAGCCCCTGTGGCGGTGCGGTTACACCTGCCATGTTTCTATCCTTAGCCTCCATTATATCAAGAAATCCGGATGGTGAAAGCTCCCCCCTGCCTACATTAACCAGCGTACCCACAATGTTTCTCACCATATATCTCAAGAAACCATCGGCCTCTATGGAAAACCTTATTATACCATCCTTTTCCTGATGAATGCTTACATCTATAGTTTTTCTTACATGATCCGTCGTATCACTATTCGCGGCACAGAAGGATGAAAAATTGTGAGACCCGATAAGTTCCAAGGCGGCAGTTCTCATATTATCTACATCGAGAGGTGTATACACAAACCATGAATAGTTCCTATATAAGGCCGACGGAACAGAACTGTTAAATATCTGATAAAGGTAGAGCTTGCTCTTTGCATCGTATCTTGCATGAAATTTCTCATCTACCTCCACCAGGTCTTTAATCACAACATCCCCCGGAAGGAGACTATTTATTCCTCTTAAAAGACTTCTCTCACCAATCTTTGTTCCTGTCTTGAAATTTGCTACCTGTCCAATAGCGTGAACCCCGGCATCCGTTCTGCCTGAACCGATTAACCTTATTTTTTCCCGGGTGATAGTACCGATCTTGTCCTCAAGTATCTGCTGTACGGTTATGTTATCGGGCTGCCACTGCCACCCATGGTAGCCGGTACCATCATATTCTACGATAATCTTGAGATTCCTCATTTCTTGCCGGTAACCCACACCTATGATTCTGTTGATTTATGAGGATTTTCGTTCAAGATCAAGGCATACGAAAAAAATAACCGCAGGCATATAGTTGATATTCCGAGGATTATTTTTTGAGCATAACGCAGAGATTGGGCGAAAAGATCATTAATCAACAGAATCATCTATTTCTTTCCTGCTTTATTACCTTCCCTCAGGGCGGCAACCGCTGGAAGCTCTTTCC
>Ga0209121_10005094_pt1 | contig 12029 bp, 9 predicted proteins | sample Cruoilmetagenom3_FD_187292 | JGI IMG/M metagenome (GOLD analysis project Ga0209121, IMG submission 187292) | Oil polluted marine microbial communities from Coal Oil Point, Santa Barbara, California, USA - Sample 3 (SPAdes) (version 2) | ecosystem: Environmental > Aquatic > Marine > Oil seeps ... | reverse complement strand
GCTCAAAACACTATCGAGAATTTCGACAGCCTGGTCGATTTGGCTTTGATTTGCAATCATCGGCGGCATAAAACGCAGAACGGTGCCCTGCGTGCAATTTATTCGCAGGCCATTCTCCAGGCACTTGTTAACTATCACCGCACCCGGGCCGTTTAATTGAAGGCCAATCATCATACCTACGCCGCGGACACTATCGATGATACTGTGCTTTTGCTTGAGCTGCTGAAGTTTATCCATGGTATATTGGCCGAGCCGGTTCGCGTTTTCAAGCAGATTATCTTCTTCTATTGCTTCTATAACCGCTACTCCCGCTGCGCAGACCAGCGCGTTGCCGCCGAACGTCGAAGCATGTTTGCCGGGTATAAGCGAAGCGGCGACTTGCTCGGTAGCCATCATCGCTCCGATAGCAACTCCACCCCCGAGGGCTTTGGCCATCGTAATGATGTCCGGCTCGATGTCGAAATGCTGGTATCCGAACCATTTGCCGGTCCGACCGATTCCAGTCTGGACCTCGTCTAAAATCATAACCGCACCGTTTTCATCGCAGAGGCGGCGAATCGCCTGCAGATATTCGGCGGTAGCTACGTTGATTCCGCCCTCGCCCTGGATCGGCTCGATCATTACCGCCGCCACCTCATCGCTGAATGCCGCTTCAAGCGCCTCGATATCGTTAAACGGCACATAAACGAAGCCGGGCAGCAGGGGCAACAGCCCTTCGTGGTGTTTGGGCTGGGCTGTTGCGGTCATCGTAGCGAAGGTCCGGCCGTGGAAACTGCCCTCGGCGGTGATGAATTTATACTTCTGCTCGGCGGTATGCAGGCGTGCCAGTTTCAACGCCGCCTCATTGGCCTCGGCGCCGCTGTTGCAGAAAAAGCATTTGCCGCCGAACGCACGCTCGCTCAGCAATTTTGCCAGCATGCCCTGCGGCTCGGAGTAAAACGTATTATCGATATGCAAAAGCTCGCCGGCCTGCTTGCGCAGCGCCTCGACGACCCTGGGATGGCAGTGGCCTATCGCACTTACGGCCCAGCCGGGGAACATGTCCAGTATCTTATTGCCGTCGGCGTCGTAGAGGTAGCAGCCTTCGCCCTTGGTTATTACCCGCGGCAGACGGCCATAATTGGCGATAACATACTTGTCAAACAATTCAATTGTCTCCTGTGTAGTCATAATTCGTATCTCATTCCTCGTGTTTTTTTTATTGTCATTCCTGCGCAGGCAGGAATCCATTGCATTTATTATTTCACTATTTGCGTTCCGATTCCTTTGTCGGTATAGATTTCCAGCAGCAGCGAATGCGGGATTCGGCCGTCGATAATATGCGCCTTGCTCACCCCGGCGTCCAGTGCCGTTATACAGGCCTCGACCTTCGGGAACATCGCATCGGTGATTATTCCGGCGTCAATCATCTCCTTGATCTGCGGTTCATTCAGGCTCGATACCCAACTTTCCGGGTCGTCGAGGTCGGTTCTTATCCCGTGGGTGTCGCTGACGACGACGAACTTCTCGGCAACGACTTCTGCGGCGACCATTCCCGCGGCGCTGTCGGCGTTGACGTTTAACTTGCCGCCGGCCTTGTCTTTGGCCACCGAGGCGATAACCGGTATGGTCCCGTCGGCACATAATTTCCTGAGCAGTTGTCCGTTCACATTCGTGACTTGTCCCACCAGTCCGACGTCGAGTTTTCGCCCATCTTCGCCGGCAAGCCTCAACTGCTCGGCGAACAGGGCGCAACTGCCGAGCGAATGCAGTCCCATCGGCTCGCATCCCAGTTCGGTCAGCATCTCGCAGAGCGGCGTATTGATTTTGTGCACGAGCGTATGCTCGGCTATTCTCAGGGTTCTCTCGTCGGTATATCGCCGGCCCTGCACCCAGAGAGGTTCCAGCCCGGCCTCGTTCATCGCCCTGGTAATGGCTTTTCCGCCGCCATGGACGATAATCGGCCGCATGCCCACCGTCGCCATAAAGGCGATATCGGTCAGCAGCTTTTTTTGCAGAGACGTATCATCCAGGATGCTTCCGCCGAGCTTGACAACCACGATTCGCCCGCGGAACTGCCTGATATATTCCATCGCCTCAATTAACGCGCCGGCTTTTGCAATAGCCTTTTCCATGACAACGATCCTTGAAAAATACCGCTTGGGTAAGTGGCATAATTTATTGATTCTCATCCGTTTCGTCAAGCCATATTTGTTCTTCCTTTCTTAAAAAATTACATCCAACGATTTGCTTCGCAAATCTCATGCCTTCTGGCTTGTATGTCCGGCAAAAATTTTATTGACTTTACGGCGATTTTCTTGCAAATGATTCTGAAATTTTCTATTAATATATGCGCGAGGAAGGTGTTCGCTTTGTTTATCGTGGGAAAAATATGGTTCTGTCGACTAAGAAGAGTAAAAGCAAAACTACCGGCTCATCGAGCCTGGATCTCAAAGCCGGCCAGAGACTGGGCAAGTACCGGCTGGCAAAATATCTCGGCGAAGGCGGAAGCTGCGAGGTCTGGAAGGCCCGCGATACTGTCGAGAGCATCTGGGTGGCCCTGAAGATACCGCTGGCCGATGTGAACGGCAAGCGCGACAACCAGGCCCTGCTTCGTGAAATCCGCCTGGTTGCGCAACTGCGTCATCCCCACATTATGCCGGTTAAGAATGCCGATATTATCGGCGGCCAGGCCGTCTTGGCAACCGAGCTTTCCGTCGGGACGCTGGCCGACTGCTCGAAACCGATGAGCGTCCGCAGGATCATCTCGATTGCCGCCCAGGTCCTTGACGGCCTGGCCTACGCGCACCGAAAACGGATGGTTCACTGCGACGTTACGCCCGGCAACATTTTCCTGTTTCCCAACGGCCGGGCCGCGCTCGGCGATTTCGGAATCGGCCTGAAGCTCAAAGGCCGGATGAGGACCGTGGACGACTTCGGCACTCCCGGCTACGTCGCTCCCGAGCAGGCCTACGGCCGGCCCACCTACCGCAGCGATTGTTTCGCTCTCGGGCTCATACTCTACGAGTACCTCACCGGAGTCCTGCCGAAATGGCCCTTCCGCTGGCCGCCGAAGGGTTACAAGCGCCTCCGCGAAAGAACCAATCTGGCATTCGTCGGATTTCTAAAACAGACCCTGGCGGTCGATCCCGACAAGCGTTTCGCAAATGCCGAGAAGATGCGAGCGGCCCTGCTGCAGGCCGTGCCGAAGAAGCTGAAACTCATCTCTTTTCTGAAATTGACCGGTCGAAAAAAGCTGGACTGGCAGAAAATGCGCCGCGCTGCGTTTATCAAGCGATATGGAGCGGTTGTGCCTGTTGTTTTTAGGTGCGTCGATTGCGGCGAGCCGATCACCGAGAGCATGTTGATATGCCCCTGGTGCGGCAGTGACCGCAACCGTTTCGACAGTAATACCCCGTTCAGCCACGTCTGCACACGCTGTCACCGGGGTGTTCTGCCCGAGTGGCGATTTTGTCCGTGGTGTTTCGGGCCGGGATTCGATTCCCCCGCCGCCAAGCGCACTACCGGCACGCGATACCACGACCGCTGCAAACATTGCGATGGAAAACTTATGCGCTTCATGCGGTATTGCCCCTGGTGCCGCCGGAAGGTACGCCGGCCCTGGCAGGTTCGGCCCTTCCCGGAAATATGCAGTCGCTGCGGCTGGTCGGTGGATTCGAGCTTCTGGAATTACTGCCCCTGGTGTAAGCAGAGCCTTGTATGATTCATTGAACATTAGGAATCACAAATGAACGAGAAACCGGTAGAAATACTCGTCGTCAGCCCCCCTGCCCAGTTCCGCTGGGCCGCCGAAACGCACGTCGGCAAAGAACGCCAGGAAAACCAGGACAGCTTCTTCGCCGACCCGGAGCCGGCATTATTCCTTGTGTCCGATGGTATGGGAGGCCACCAGGGCGGCGCAATCGCTTCCGGAATCGTTGCCGAAGACCTGCCCGTAATGATTGAAAACGCCCTCGACAAGCTGAAGGTCGGCACCCCGCGAACTGTAAGATCCCTGCTCGAAAGAATGATTGCCGAACAGAACAAACAATTGCAACTCGAAGGAACCAGCGAAACCGGGTTCAGGGATATGGGCGCCACGCTCGTCATTGTTTTGCTGAGAAAGAACCGTTGCTTCGTTGCCAACCTCGGTGACAGCAGGGCCTATCGCCTTCGCAAAGGCCGAATGGTGCAGCTCACCCGGGACCACTCGGTCGTATCCGAGCTCATCGAAAAGGGCCGTATCGAGCCGGAAGAGGCGGTCAATCACCATGCCCGTGGCCAGATTACCCGCTACATCGGCATGCAAGAAAAGGCCCGCTCTCATGTCCGCTCCTTCGCTTTGAAAAAGTCCGACCGCCTCCTGCTCTGCACCGACGGCCTGACCGATATGATAACCGACAAGGACATCCGAGTTATTTTGTCTACCGAAACCGATCCTCAAACGGCATGTAAATCACTCATAATCGCAGCCAACAAGGCCGGTGGGCACGACAATATCACGGCCCTGCTCATCGACTGGCTCGGGCCGGGATAAATCGGCAATCCTTTACTACACCCAACGTCCTATAAATATCCGCTTTTAGATGCTATTTCTTTTTATACTTAACCGAACACCCGTATGGTTTTGTCTTTGCGATGCTCACAGTATTGCCTGATACGAGTTCATTGAGAGCCTCGTCCACGTAATTTATCAACTCTTTGTCTTTAGGCAGTCTTCCCAGGGGGGCGTTATCAATCGCTCCGTTGTAAGCTATGTTGCCATTTTTATCGATGATGAACATATGCGGCGTATTTGTTGCGCGGTAGGCCTTGCCGACCGTTCCCGGGCGGTCATCGAGTATAGGATGCAAAATCTTGTTTTTCCTGGCATATTTTCTGTTCTTCTCTGTTTTCTGATGACTCGTACTGTCGATCGCGAGCCATACGACTTTTTTGTCTTTGTACCTGGCGGCAAGCTCCTTCATTGTCGATTTCTTCTCGTAGTGATATTTAACGAAAGGACATTCCTGGTTCATCCATTCGAGCACAACGATCTTGCCCTTATAATCGGCCAGTTTCACTTCTTTGCCGTCATGGTTTTTCAAAACAAAGTCCGGTGCTTTAAGGGGTTTTTCGTCCGCACACAGCATCATCGGTACAGCCAGAACCGCCAGTGCTGCTATTTTTATGATTGTATTGTCCATAATGGGCTCCTTTTAGAGTATCGTTATTTTTTGTATTTCTACGCTGACACATTCTTATAGTTCGTTAAGATTTATAATCGCTCCATCCTGATAATCCATAGGTGGACTGAATTTCGAAATCAAAGAGGAAAGTAAGGAGGATGCTAAAGAGCTTGACACTGACTCATGAACCGTATACTCTTCGCTGCTGATGGATCACCTAAAGATTCATCGCAGCGGCGTGATAACCAGAGAATCTGATATAGGAGAAACACGATTAACTATCTATACTTTTTGTTACCATTCTGGATTCTGCTTGTATGCACGTCAGACAGCACCTGGGCTCCGTTTCAATCCAATCAAGTGAAAGAGATATGTTCACATATGACCGCAAAGGAAAGAAAAAGAGCTGTCGGCCGAGGAGCTGTTGTGGGCCTTATTCTGGCCGGCCTCTTTGTGATTATCGGATTCATCGGGTTTGCAATTGGCAAACTGCTCCTCGACTCATTTCTAACCGGTGTGATAATCATTCTGTCACTGGCATTGATTCTCATGGTTATCTCATTCTGGAAATTGAAACCAATGATAGATCAATCTCATAAAGAGTTCCTTGCATCGATACAATGGTCGAAGGACCAGGGGATTACTTCGGACAAAATCGTATTGCGTAGATAATGAACAATACAGCTATAATTTGGATAGGACATATCGGTTTATAACATGGACCTCATACTCCGGCTCCTGAGGAACTTGTTGATAACATTATGACTGGTTCAAAACAGCTTTGCGCTGTCGAGCAGGAAGGTTACGGGGCCGTCGTTGATACTGGTCACGTGCATGTATTCGCCGAAGACGCCCTTCTCGACCGGCACGCCCTGCTCTTTTATCAGGCCGGCTACTTTTTCGTAAAGCTGCTCGGCCATCGCCGGCTTGGCCGCGGCGTCGAAGCCGGGCCGCCGGCCCTTGCGGCAGTCGCCGTGAAGGGTGAAATTGCTGATTAAGAGAATCGAGCCGGCAACATCCTGGACGTTTAGGTTCATCTTGCCCGCCTGGTCGGAGAATATGCGCAGGTTCACGATTTTATCGGCCATGAACTGTGCGTCATTGTCTGTGTCACCTTTACCGACGCCGAGATAAACCAGCAGCCCCCTGCCGATCGAGCCTACCGCCCTGTCGTTGACTGTTACCTTCGCCTCCAATACTCGTTGACAAACCATCCGCATAGTTACCCCTTCACTTTCACCTGTCTTATCAAAACCAGGGTGCCGAAGTTGCTCTTCGAATCCGAAGCTCATCTAATACCGCATTACCTCTATGTGTCACGAGGTAAAGAACCAATTCGGCTATCTCTTCCGGTTTTATAAGCTCATCCTTTGCAATATCCGGACGTACTCTATCCACCATATCCGTATCCACACCGCCGGGGCAGAGCACGTGCACCCGAACGTTCGAGCCTCTCAGCTCCTCGGCCAGCGAAATTGTCATGCCGCGAAGAGCGTGTTTGGAGGCGGTATAAGCACTTTGGAGAGGATAGCCCTTGACGCCGACCACGGATGCGATGTTGATTATATGAGCCGCCTGTGTTTGTTTTAACAGCGGCAGGGCTTCCCTGCACAGTATGAACGGCGCGCGGGCGTTCACACGGAGACAATGCTCCCAGTCTTCGGTTAAAGTTTCCTCCAGCTTCGCAGAGTGAGTGACACCCGCGTTATTGACGAGTATATTAAGCCGGCCGTATTTCTCGCCGGTCACTTCAACGAGGTTCTTAATTGACCGCTCCTCGGTCAGCTCTGTGATGATGATTTTCGATTTACCGCCGGCCTGCGAAACCATATCGGCTGTATTTTGCAGCTCCTCAATCGAACGTGCGGCCAGGACGACCGTTGCAGCTTCCTGCGCCAGCGCCACGCTAACAGCCCGGCCGATCCCCCTGCTGGCTCCTGTTACTATCGCGACCTTTCCCTCTAACAGTTTCGCCATCCTTCTTAACGTCGCCGAATTCGACCCCCGGTCGTACCCTGCTGTGCACCCCTCTGTGTTGTCGTGCCTCTTCTGGATGTCCGCCCTCTGGTACGGGCATTTCCCTGGTTGGTCAGGTCATTCCTGTTAAGCTGGCCTTGTTGTGTTTGCTGCTGAATCCTTTTCTGTTCTTCCAATTTAATGACAAGCCCGTCGAACCGTTCCTGCCTGGCCAGCAACAGCCCGTCAATTGCCGCCGTCGTCTTTTTCGCCTCTTCTTCAACGGCAATCCTTCTTATAACGCTGATATCCGCCCGGACTTGCGGGTGCAGAGCCTTGGCCAACTCCAGCCTGTTACCCATAGTTGCCTGCGTCCACTGACGTAGCTGCTCTTCCGTAACCCTGTCCAGTTGCTCGGTGGGTCGAGCCGACATGTTGGATGCGTAGTCTCTTGGTATAGTAACGGCCCCGCGACCATAGTTCGTATCAGTTGCGTTTCCTCCGGTCGTCCGTCCTCTCGTGCTTCTTCCGGTTGTTCGGCCCCTTGTTCGTGAGCGTGCAGATTCGGCTTGCTTCATTTCTCTTTTTTGCTGTAGCAATCCTCTGTTGATCTTTATAGATCGCTTCCGCCTGGTAGTCCGCATTTCATCAATCGCCGCGATAGTTTTTTTTGCTTTTTCTTCTTCCGCGACCTTGCGTACGTAACCTAATTCATCCTCGTATTGTTTATCTATAGCTCTTAACAGCATCGTTCTGTTGTCATATCTTGTTTGCTGCCACTGGCGCAGCTCGTTTGTACTTTTATCCGCAAACCCTTTCAATTCTTTCTCCATTCCGGTGAAAGCCTTAACCCGGGCTTTAATCTCTTGCGGATTGGCAAGTATATCCGGCTCGTTAGATGCTTGCGCGGCAGTTGCCGTTGCGCTTCGACCCTGATTTCGGCCGGTTGAACCGGGATATGGACTCGGACCCTGCGTCCCTCTCTGCGAAGAATATAGCCTGTCTCCCCGCAGGGCTTCGAGGTCGGGCTCTGTGGCGCCGTGCTGGACCAGGAGATCTGCGATTTCTTTATGCCCTTTCTTTTTCGCCAATGTAAGTGCATTCTCGGCGCGTGCGCTGACTGTGTTGACATCGGCTTTATTTGCAAGAAGCAGCTCTACTATCTCCTTTTGACCGGTATCCGCGGCGAATTGAAGGGCCGTGCGACTACTTCTGTCCTTAACATTGACATCGGCACCTTTTTCAATAAGTAACTTGGCGATGTCCTGCTTCTGGTTCCATACTGCGGCGTGCAGGGGTGTCCAGCCTTGCCTGTTTTTCAAATTAATATCGGCACCTTTTGTAAGGAGCTCCTTGACTCGATTGATGTCACCTGAAACGGCTGCCTGGTGCAGTGATTTAGTCTGTGTCGTTTGAGCGAATGTTTTGTCGATTGTTAGAGATGCGAATAACAATAAAATAAATGTTGATATGGCTATACGCTTCATGGTATGTCCTCCGGAAAATCTAACCTTAAAATCAAACTCATTAGCTTTTTTAACTGAATATTTATCGGTCATATACAATTTATATTCTAAACTTATTATACACCATGTTGTCTAAATTCTCACGTAAAATATTTTTTCTACTTTTTCATTTATTATATTTCCTCTCCACAAGCTACGCCGATCCTATCCATAATACCGTCGAATTCATCCAGTGAGTAAAATTCTATGATAACTCTGCCTCTCTGCCCGTTTTTCCGTGTCTCAATGCTTACTTTAGTGCCAAGCTGGCTGGCCATTTTATTCTCGATGTCAATTATATGAGGTGGCTTGGAGCGCAGCGTTGTTTTAACCTGACCGGTTCCGGCAAGATATTTTCTCACTAATCGCTCAACCTCTCTTACGCTTAACCGCCCTGCCATTGCTCGATTGGCAAGCTTCCGGCGAAGATCGTCCGTCGGCAAGGCAAGTATGGCCCGTGCGTGGCCCATACTGAGAGAGGACTCAGCCAGCATTTGCTTAATCTCCTGTGGTAAGTCGAGTAGCCGCAGATAGTTAGCAACAACCGACCGGCCTTCTCCGAGCCTTTCGGCAGCTTCGGCCTGTGTCAGCGAAAAGGTGTTTACGTAATCCCGGTAAGCCTTTGCACGTTCGATAGGATTCAGATCTACCCGGTGTATGTTCTCAACCAAAGCCCATTCATGTAACTGCTCATCGCTCGCCTGACGAATCAGGGCGGGGATGGTCGTCAAAGAAGCTAATTTAGCTGCCCTGAACCGCCGCTCGCCAGCTATCAATTGATAACCGGTCCCCGCCGGGCGGACTATAATCGGCTGAATTATACCATTTGCACGGATAGACTCGGTCAATTCTGCTAATTCCTGCTCATTCCATACCGTTCGAGCCTGATAAGGATTGGTCGATATTGAATCAATGCTGATTTCATGAAGTGAATCTTTTAACTCTTTGTCTGGCGGATACTTAGAGGCTGCCGGAGTGCCGGACAAGGCATGTTCGGCCTCGGTGACGACAGATGTTATCGGACTTATTAGAGACTGAAGCCCCCTGCCGAGATGTCTTGGCTTTTCTCTTTTCTTGTCGGTCATATTAACACTCCTTTATACAGTTGCATGGGAATCGTACTTCCTTTTCCCGTTCTTAAACTCACATTAAAGCATTCACCCAAATAGTATTTCGGAATTCATACTGAAAATTCTACAGCTTTGCCAGACTAAAATTTGAATTTTAGAAAAAATGTTTCACGTGAAACATTTAAAAGATGATATGGCGAAACATAGAGTTGTGTAATAATGACATGCCCTTTCGACGTTTGCCTCGTTTCTTTTACTGTTCTGCCGGTTGGTTCGGAACGTCCTCAACGGATCTATATCATAGCCTTTTATGTTTCTGTAAATTAGAACTATCAGAGAAATTCGCAGCGTTTTTCAAAAATAAATATCATCCAAGAGAATATTGTTTCACGTGAAACATCGATAAAAAAATGAATTGACAGTGTGAAAAAACAAGAGCCGGCAGTATGTATTAATGTATATTGTCAATTTCAAAACTCCTTTCGGTCAAAGTAAATCACTTTTAGTTCTTGCTTGCGAGCAGGTTTAAGGATTGTTTATCAGCTCAATTATGGATTTGAATTCCGATTGCCCGGAAAGGGGGCCGGCTCAGATGCTGCGCAAGTTAAAGACTCTGAATCTCTCATAAATTGCCGGATAGGACTATTTGAAATATCATAAATTGAGGCATAGCACTCTATTGGCATGAAAAATCTCTCGCTTCAAGAGTGTTATAGTTTGATAGAAGAACGACTGCGGAGCTATGGAAAAAGCAACACTTGAGATTGCCATAGCTGCAACCATCCTATGGAAATAGGTGGTTTTTGCTGTGGAAGGATTGTGATTGCAACAGTAGTTCGCCCTTAAGGGGCAAGCTCCTTCGCAATGACATTCGTGGGCTATATTCTTTTCTATGTATCCTGAGAATCAGACCAGGCATTCGCAATGACATGTTAGCGATATTTTCTTTGGTATGCGCTGATTTTTGATGAGGCGCTCTCAATTATCTGTGAATACACCTTCTCCCATTACAAGGTAAACAAGAGGCCGTTAGGCATCGTTATTAATCTGCATAGTAAAACTTAAACATCTAAATGTTAGTTGTATTTATACCATACTTTTGTCGTTACCTGTTTGATTATCAGTTCTGCAGAATCGTTAAGAGATATATTTTTACTATTTGAACCACCTGATTAAATATAACCGGCTCGGCATGGATACCGCCGGCCAGATGTCTTGTAAGAAAAGAATTGACACTCAACACTTCATGGGGTAAATATCTTCGATTTACTGAGCTGTATTTTGGGGACCGCCACGAACCCTGCCGTATTGTTAGAAAAGCCTGTGGCGATGAAAGGATGGATTCTATGTGGCTTTTGCTCCTTCTTCTGCTGGCTGTTGTTTTCATCATCATTGCGACAACCAGGTTGAATCTTCACCCGTTTCTTGCACTTCTAATCGCCGCCTTCGGCTACGGCATTTTATGCGGCAGGATGTCTTTGGAAGAGATTGTCCAGTCGGTAAATGCAGGCTTCGGCGGTACGATCGGCTACATCGGCATAGTCATCCTGGCAGGGGCGGTCATCGGCACTTTTCTTGAAAAGTCCGGCGGGGCGTATAAGCTCGCCGAAAGCACCCTGAAACTCGTCGGCAAAAAAAACGTTCCTCTGGCTATGGGAATAATCGGGTATATTGTGAGCATCCCCGTGTTTTGCGATTCGGCCTTTGTGATTCTTTCGCCGCTGGGCAGGGCGTTATCCGTCAAGTCTAAAATATCCCTGGCTGCAAGTGCCGTAGCACTCAGCCTCGGCCTGTACGCCACGCACACGATGATGCCGCCTACGCCTGGGCCGGTGGCGGCGGCGGGGCTGATCGGGGCGGATCTTGGGCTTGTAATCCTTTGGGGTGCTTTGGTGAGCATCATCGCCCTAGCTGCCGGCTGGCTTTTTGCAGCAAAGTTCGCCGCAAAGGTGTATATCGATCCCGAGAAAGGTTTCGAGCAGCCCGATGTGGAGAAAGTCGCCGCCGAAGCGCCTTCGGCCCTAAAATCCGTGATTCCAATCCTGCTGCCCATCATTTTGATTGTGCTAAGGTCGGTCGGAGCCCTTGAGTCACACCCATTCGGCACCGGTAACATAGCTGTTATAGTAGGTTTTATCGGACAACCAGTCGTGGCCCTGCTCATAGGCGTGTTCCTTGCGATGCTGCTTCCTAAGAAATTGACTTCCGAGATGCTCTCGGCTTCAGGCTGGGTCGGCCAGGCAGTCCTTGCGGCTGCGACAATCATCATCATTACCGGCTGCGGCGGCGCTTTCTGCAAGGTCCTGCAGAACTCCGGCATCTCCGACGTCGTAAAGGGATACCTCGGCGAA
>Ga0209121_10005093_pt1 | contig 12031 bp, 17 predicted proteins | sample Cruoilmetagenom3_FD_187292 | JGI IMG/M metagenome (GOLD analysis project Ga0209121, IMG submission 187292) | Oil polluted marine microbial communities from Coal Oil Point, Santa Barbara, California, USA - Sample 3 (SPAdes) (version 2) | ecosystem: Environmental > Aquatic > Marine > Oil seeps ... | reverse complement strand
CCTAAAAAATCCCTTGTTTTAAATAGGATCTTTTATAAACTCATTATATGGTAAAAGAATCTTTAAAGTGGCACACTGAAAAAAGGTTGCTTTCCGAAGATAAGGTGGTGAAGATTGAATAAGAAACAAGGAAGACCTAAAATTAAGATAGATTGGAAAGAATTCGATAAATTGTGCGAATTGCAATGCACTAAGAAGGAAATAGCATCCTGTTTTGATTGCACTCCCAACACGATTGTGAACAGAGTTAAGCAAGAAAAAGGAATGACTTTTTTAGAGTATTATGGGCAAAAGAGTGCCAAAGGAAAAATATCTTTAAGACGGTTACAATGGCAGACTGCAGAGAAAGGCAATGTCGTCATGCAGATTTTCTTGGGAAAACAATATCTGGGACAACGGGATAAGATGGAAGGCAGTGTGGCTCCAGAAACATTGTCCGCGATGTTTGAAAAGATTGAAGGGAAAACCAGGGAAAATGACAATGAATAAGGCAACGCTTCTCAAACTGAGACACAATGTTCCCTTATATTTTAAGGAAGTTCTACACACTGAACCATGGAGTGAACAAGAAATCGTGCTTAATATGATAGCGGAAAATGACTTTGTAGCGATAGGATCAGGACATGGAGTTAGCAAGACACACACAGCAGGTAGACTACCTTTATGGTTCCTACCTTGTTATCCACATTCAAAAGTTGTAACAACTGCTCCATCCGAGAGACAAGTGAGAGACCAATTATGGAGTGAACTGGAGACCGCGTACCAGCCAGTGAGACAGATACTCGGAGGAAGGTCAACCCTAAAGAGGCTTGATTTTGGTCCTGATTGGTTCGCTGTTGGATTTAAGAGCACCGATTATGACCCTGTGAAATTTCAGGGATTCCACGCGCCAAAAATTATGGGAATTATCGATGAGGCATCGGGCATCAACAATGAAGTTTGGGACGCTTTCATGTCCCTGGCAATGGGTGAGACAGTCAAGCTTATTGCGCTGGGCAATAGGCTCGACCCATTCTGCAGATTCGAGAAATGTTTTACCTCACCCGAATGGGCAACAAGAGTTATCCCATCAACCAAGTCCCCGAATATAACGGGAGAGAGACACATACCGGGACTGGCGACCCAGAAGTGGGTCGACCGAATGGCGGAAGACTGGGGGAAAGGAAGCATAATGTACAAGATAAGAGTAGAAGGTCTATGCCCCAAAGAGGGGCTCAATACACTCATTCCCCTGATGTGGCTGGAGAGAATAAAGGCGGACAGGTCTACAATCGATCCGGCTCCTCCCTTCTATGGCGGGCTCGATGTCGCCGATGTGGGAACCGACGCTTCGGTCTTGACGGTCCTTGACAGAGAAGGCAAACATATCGCAACCCATAAATGGCATGTGAATACTTCCCAAGTCGAGAGGAATGTCATCGATAAACACAAGGAATATAATTTCAACAAGTTGGTTGTCGATGCTTTGGGAGTGGGAACTGGGGTATACAATCACCTTGCAGAAATGAAAGAATTTCAGGATGTGGTTATTCCTCATAAGGGAAGCGAGGCCCCAATCAATAAAATGTATTCCAACAAGAGAGCGGAGGTTTGGTTCTGGGTCTATCATGCCCTGGAGGATAATGAGATCCCCTGCATGCAGGACACCGGATTCTTATTCCAGGATCTGGCTGGAGCAAGGAAAGAAATTGACCCAAAAGGCAAAATCAAATTGGAATCAAAAGAGAAATATGTGAAGCGACTGGGAAGGTCTCCAGATGAGGGCGATTCATATGTGATGGCTTTCAAGGCATATAGATATAGAAATGAAACTGGAATTCGAGAGCAGGACACAAAAGCAAATATGGAATTGCCAGAGACAGTTGAGATCGAGGCATTTGCAAGAGATTTGGGGGAATTTGAATAATGGATATAAAATTTCAATTTCCAATAAGATTTAGAAATAGAATCACCAAAGAGAAGAAACTGGAAACTCCCTTTATAGGTGAGGAAAGTTGGAGTGCTTTGCTTGGAGAATGGGAAAGAGATTGGACAGCTTATACTACGAATCCCGATGAAGTTTTGGCAGAAAGAGGGTGGAATTTTTATAAGGAGATAGTTTGCGACGATACAGTTCATTCTTGTCTTGAAATGAAAAAGGCAGCAGCTCTTTCAACAGATTGGTATATTGAGCCAGCTTCAGATGATAAAGCAGATCAAGATATTGCTTCTTTCATAGAATACAACTTTAAAAGAATGGAAGGAACTTTCAGGAAACGATTGAAGGACATTTATTCTGCTTTCGAGTTTGGATTATCAGTAAGTGAAATAAATTGGGAAATGATTAAGACAGGAGATTGGAAAGGGAGGATAGGATTGAAATCTCTCAAGACAAGAGACCCGGAATGGCTTCATTTCAAGACTGATAAGCATGGGAATATTGAAGAGATATTACAAGAAGGTTATTGGGTATCGAAAGGTATGATAAAAATTCCAAGAGATAAAGCTATTATCTATATTCCTAAGCCTCAGTTTGGAAACCCTTATGGAAGAGCTGAATGTCTATTTGTCTATAAACCTTATATTGCCAAACTCTGGACAATCCGCTTTTGGAATATCGCTCTTGAAAGATTTGGAATGGGGATAGCGATAGGAAAATATCCACCTGGGACAAGTTCTACCCAGAAAACATATTTAAAGAATGTACTTGATAATCTGCAGGCAAAAACATCTATTACGATTCCAGATAACTTCGAAGTGGATATTTTGAGCGCAATCACTTCAGGGAAGATGGCCTATGAATCTGCATTGGATAAGCATAATACGGCTATGTCAAGAGCCCTGCTTATTCCTGATTTGCTTGGATTCTCTCAATTCACCAAAGGGTCTTATGCCCTTGGGAAGAAACATTTCGATATCTTTCTTATGGCTTTGAATGAAATAGAAAAGGATACTTCAGAAGATATCGTCGATGAGCAACTTATAAAACTTTTGGTGAAATATAATTATAATACAGAGAATATTCCTCATTTCAAATTTAAACCTAAAGTGGAAGAGGACAAATATAAGATTGCTGCAACTTGGGCGAACCTGTTGAAGGTTGGTGCAGTGACAAGCACAGAATCAACGGAGGAATATATAAAAGGGTTGCTTGGAATTCCTATCGAGGAAAAAACTGAAAAATCATTTAGCTTTGCAGCTAAGAAACCAAAAGTAAAAACCAAAGCCCATTCGATTGTCAACTTTGCTGAGATTAAAAAGACTTGGGATGGCCTTGAGAAACAAACCATAGAGGATTTACAGAAGGCGATGGAGAAGATAAAGGCAGATATTATGAATACAATTGAGAAGAAGGGGCTCCTCACAGACAAGGCGGACTCGAAGGATATAGATAAACTACAAGCGAAGTATTTTGGCGAATTCAAGAAGGCACTGGAGAAAGGACTTATCCTCGCATACCTGAATGCAAAACATGATGCCATGGGAGAGTTGAGGAGGATGGATGTGGAGATGCCAATTAAATTCACAGAGCTTGAAGCGACAATGGATTTACTTCCTGTAGAAGCAATAAAATTCTTCAAGGGCAAGATACCAATTAAGATGTCGGAACTCGAATATTACACACAAGAGGCATTCACGATCACTGGAATAGAACGGGAGAGAATTCTCGGGCAGTCTAAAAATATTCTTTATCATCATATGCATGATAAGAAGATAAACAAAACGCAAAGAAGTTTCAGGAAACTATTTGACCAATATATACGAACAGGAGAGCTCAAGATAAGCAGGAGAGGAAACTATGAACTGCTATCAGGATATCATATTGAGAATATAGTAAGGACGAATGTGGCAGAAGCGATGAGTCAAGGGAGACGAGCGATGTATGAACATCCAATGGTTAGAGATGAGATTGTTGGATATACTCCTTCAGCAATTCTTGACGATAGGACAACAGACTATTGTAGTTCTATCGATGGAAATGTCTTTCCTAAAGAGGGATTTACTTTTCCTCCATATCATTTTCAATGCCGCACTTTAGTTCTACCAGTGATGAAAGGAGAAACATATACTTACACTGAATACAAGGAATCCCCATTTGAGGGGTTTTGAATGGATATAGAAGAAAAGTTAAAACAAATAAAAGAATTAGTGGACAAACAAGCAGAAGATGAAGGTTTATGGTTTGTAGCAAAAACAGCACCAGAAGGATATCTACAGCAAGAACTAAGAAAATTACATGCTTTAATAGAAAGATATTTAAAGGAGGATAAAGATGCATGAAGATAATTCAACTAATGTTGAATATAACCCCATAGAAGGCATCCAAAAAGCATTGGCAAAAATGATGGGAAGTATTGGATATATAACGATATCTTCTTATTGTGATGAAATGTTCAAGGGAGTGAAAAGTTCAAAAGATATTTTTCCATTGAATAGCCCTTATTATTCTAAAAAGGAGGTGTATCATTCCCTTTCCAAATGAACACAGTTGTCGCATCAGAGAACCTGGAGATTTCCAAAAGGATAGTTTCCGAAGGATTAAAAGAGGAGATTTATCAATTATAATTGGGAGATTGAAAGGGAAAACAACAACCACAACTCAGACTTTCCGTTATTCCAAGAATGATTGGACAGAAGAGCGAGCAAGAGCACATTGTGAAGAGCAGAAGGGAAGTTTCCATCCGGCAGGAAAATCTATGACAGAAGATGAAAAAGAGATTGAGAAGTTGATTATTGAATTTGCAGAGAAAGAATTTGATTGTGAATGCATAGAATGTGGCTACAAGATGAAATCCGAAAAGCACTGTGATGAAATAAAATGTCCTAAATGCGGAGGTCAAATGCGTAGAGTGGAAAGACCGGGACCAGGAAAGGCTCTCGCAAGCCATGACATAGATAGCAAGGAGCTTATCGCTGTCGGGACATGGAACACAATGTCGGGGAAACTCACCATCAAGGAGGAAGATGTTGATGAGATTATGAAGTCCTATAATGATTTGATCAAAACGGGAATCCGCAAGATACCTATAAAGTTGGGACACGATAAAGACCAGAAGCTATTGCAGAAAAGCGGATACCCCTCTGCAGGATGGGTTGAGAACTTGAGGAAAAAAGTGAAAAATGGAGTTTTGAAGATAGTGGGTGACCTCAAGGCAATTCCAGACAAAGTATATAAAATCATCCAGAATAAAGGTTATGTCAATGTATCCCCGGAATTATCGAGGAACTTCACATATTTGAATAATGGCAAGAAATATAAATGGTTATTCAATAAGTTAGCTTTACTTGGAATAGACCAACCTGCGCAAGATTTAGATGAATTGATAAAGGCCTATGCACAGGAAGGCTCGAAAGATAATGAAATTGTTTTCAATCTTTCAGAGCCAAACATAACGGAGGAAGATTATATGGCAGAAATGAAAACTGAAGACGGAATCGAGTATCCCGCTGAAGCTTATGCCTATGTGCCAGATCCTGAGAAACCTTCAACTTGGAAATTGCGACTGTGGGAAAGCCCGACAGAGAAAGTAACAAAAGCACAATTAGGAAGAGCCGCAGCAGCTTTTTCCCCTGGTGGATTCAGGGGACGTAAAGTTGAAATTCCCCCAGATGATGTTGCAAAAGTAAAGGCAAAGATTGTAGCGGCATATAGAAAATTGGGCGTCGAAAAGGAGGACATCCCGAAACAATTGTTAAGTGAAAAACCAAAACAGGAGGAAGAAATGGTAGAACTTGAAAAGGCAAAAGCTCGCATAGAAGAGCTTGAAACCAAAGCAAAAGAGTATGGAGAAGAGAAAGTCAAACTACAGCAAAGCCTTGATGAGGCTGAGGAAAAATTGACTACAGCCGAGAAAGAAAAGAAAGAAACAGAAATTGCTGCATTTATTGATGGAGCAATTGAGAAAGGCAAGATACTTCCCGCTCAAAAAGATAATTATATGCAGATTCTTTTGGCTATGCCAGAAGACACATATAAATTTTCTGATAATGGTGAGGAGAAAGAGGGCAATGCCCTTGACCTTATAAAGTCCATTGTAGAAACAAATCCTAATCTCATTGAACTCGGTGAGTTCAGTGAACAAAAGGAAAAGATAACCAAAAAGGGAACGGAGTCTGATGGAACTCCTATGGAAGATGTAGAACTTGCAGCAAAAGTTGCTAAAGTAGAAAAAGAAGAAAAAATCTCCTACGAGGAAGCTTATGAATTGCTCAAGGAGAGAGGAGAGGTAAAATAATGGCAATTGATTCGAAATTTGATAGTGGAGTTATAAGGGCTTATGATGCAATCACTACGATTCACCAGTATCATTATGTGATATTGAGTGCTACCCCAACAGCGAACACGGTAACAGAAGGCGGTAGTGCAGGAGAAGCTGTATTCGGTATTGCATTGGAAACCGTTGCTGGAACTTCAGCGGCTCCAAAGAGATTGGATGTTTTTGTAGGTCCTGGTTTTTGCAAAGTTCAAGCAGGTGCTGCGACGACTTTACATGCGACATTGCAGAGCGACGCAGATGGAGAAGCTATCGATGCAGTCACAAGCGATTATATAACTGGATATGGTATGGAAGCCGCTGGAGCGGTAGATGAAATAATAGAGACTTGGTTCGCAGGTCCATCTATTTCTAAGACCGCAGCCTAAGGAGATGAATTATGGCAATTAAAAATGTTCAACATAAAAGCAAATTTTTGACGGATTTCTCATTAAGATTGACTTTTGAAGGTCGATATATAGCAGATCAAACTACACCAAGAAAATCTGTCAAATTGTATTCTGATTCGATTCTCAAATATGATAAGTCACATCTAATAAGAGAGAATACGAGAGTTGGACCTAAATCTGTAACTCCAACATTTGAGTTCGGATTTGATGATGAAGATACATATACTACCAAGGCCTATGGTCTTAAAGCTCTTGTAACCAGACATGACATGAGACAGAATGATAAACCCATTGATGCAGACAAAGATACAATGGAATCATTGACTGAATTATTGGCAATAGACAGGGAAATAAGAGTTTCCTCAGCAATGCTAAGTACTTCTACTTTTACTTCCGTGACATTATCAGGTGGAACTCAATGGTCTACAAAGGCAACATCTACTCCTATTGATGACATAGAAACTGCAGTAGTTGCAGCCAGAGATGCGAGTGGAATGCTTCCTAATGTCATTATTGCTGATTGGGAAGTTTTCTATAGACTTGTCAATCATCCTGATGTCATAGCATCAAATAACTTGGTAGGAAAAGGTCCTCTCAAGAGAGAATCTGTCCTACAGGTTATTTCCAACTGGCTCGGTGTTAAGGCAATGATTGGTTCAGCAATGTATAATTCAGCAAAAGAAGGAGTTACTGCCTCATTAGCAAAGACATGGGCAAATGATGTATTCATTGGATATATTAATCCAAAGCCCAGCTTGAAATGTCAGACTTGTGCTATGACATTTGAACTGGCTCCTGGCAGAGAAGTCAGGAGATGGGATGTCAATGATCCTCCTGGAGCACATTTTGTGCTTGTCAGGGAAGAGGGTTTGGACGAAAAGATAATCGATGCCAATTGTGGATATGTGATCGAGAACGCAGTATAAGAGGAGGATAACATGAAGAAGAAGAAATTATTCACATTTGTTATCCTGGCATTATGTGTCATTCTTATGCTCGCTGCTGCTTATACCGAACAAATCAATAAGGGAATGATAATCTATTGGCTGGAATTCAAGAGTCCGATAACAAGCATAAAGCAGTTTCGTGGCTTTAGGGTTCTTGGTGATTCGAATTTCGTGAACAAGGACTATGCAAGAGGATTTGATTGTATCCCAGTTTATAACGCTGTAGGTGATACATTAAAGAGGGGAGATGTTGTAATTTGGTGTCAAACTCCATTAGTTATTGTGGATACAGTTGCGATGTCAAAAACCCCTGAGACACTAACAGTGGCATTGTCAGGAGCAGCAGAAAATTGTCCTTTAAATCTTTATGCATATGGCTATTCACAGGCAAATGCATGCAGTCTTGAACTATCTGGTCTTTTATGGGCTCAATCAGCGGCAGTTGAAACAGTTGTAATAGTTGCAAAAACAACAACATACTATTCTGGTAATTATTGGGATTCTTTAAGTCAGGTTAGATTGATTGGTGCAGATGCCAATGATTCAGTTCTTGTAAATGCTTATAGAACTCAGGCAGTTGATACGGTCACAAGTGCTAATAGCATTTTGGCGGCCGGCGTTGTCCATGGTGGCTTTTTAAATGAAAGTTATATTCTCGATAAAAATTGGGGATATCTTGCCATTCATGGTATCTATGATTCAGTTAAAGTCTTAGCAGCAACTACAGAGGCAATAGTAGGAATACCTCTACATACTGGAGCGACAGGAAGATATGGAGTGCCTAATGCGACTTCTACAGTTGGAGCAGGAATTGGACGCTTACTCGAATCTGGAAATACTGACGGATACTATAAAGTTTACTTGACTAAGGAGTAAGACTATGGCTAAAATGAAAGTAAGAGTCAAGCCCGGGCAAGTTTTAAGTTTGATTGATGGAACCTACAAAGCTGGTGATGAACTTCTAATGGAAGAGAAAGATGCAAAGTCTATTCTTGGAACTTGTGTTAGTAAAGTGCAGAAGAAGAAAAAGAAGATAGATAAACCTGCGAAAGATGAAAAAGAGACCATATCGAGTTAGAGAAGGATGTAAAATACACTATTCGGATGGGCGAGTCTACCCATCCGGTAGTGTAATATATTTGACTACCGATGAGGTGAATATAAAATTCTGGAGAGATGTTGAAATTCCTGATAAACGACATAGACAGGATTTGGAGATGAAAGTGAATGAGGAATATAGGAATATGCGGAGGGATGCTATGATGAAGAAGGCATTGGAGAAGGGACTTGATCCTAAAATAGTTGAAACATATCTAAGGGAGCACTGATGGCTTATTGTAAAGCAGCTGATGTATATGAGGCTTGGGCAGATATAACTGGCGCTGAGGCTGGTGAAGTAGCGGGAAATGGAGAAGAAGCGCAAACAAGAGTTACCAATGCGATAGCTTTTGCTGATGCAATGATAGATGCAAGTCTTACCTGTAGATATATGGTTCCCTTTAATACTGCACCTGCTTTAATCAAGGCAATCTCAACAGACTTTGCAGCATATATCACGAAATATAGGAAGGATCCGAGAATGGTGACAGACCCTCAAACAGAAGGTGAGCGGCAAGTTGCAATAGCAGGAAATCTTCTCGACCAATTACGAAAGGGAGAAATTAGCTTGCCAGGAGTAGCTGAAAGACAGATGGTCGAATCCACAATGGAAGACTATACACCTATCTTCAATCTTGATGAAGAAATTGCACATGTCCTTGATGAGGATCTGGCAGATGAAATTGATGATGCAAGGGACTAATGAGAATTAGATTTGGTGGCAATTTACCAAAAAACCTAAAAAGAGCAGTTCGGCGTTCTATGAATCTTGAGCGTCCCTTGAAATTGATTGGACTCCAGATGCTAAAAAGCACCGATAAGACTTTCAAAGAAGAGGGCAGGCCCAAGTGGTCCGATTTGGCAGATTCGACAAAAGCACAAAGGAGAAGAGGTCCAAGAGCAATGAGAAAGATAGCGATATTGCAGGATACTGGTAAATTGAAAGGAAGCATAACCTATGAAGTTAGAAGACCGTCTGCCGTTAGATGGGGACCGAGCAGAGTTGCACCTTATGGAATATTCCATCAATTGGGAACGAGAAGAATGAAAAAGAGAAAATTCTTGGGAATGTATCCCGAGGATCAACTAAGAATAAGGCAGATTATAAAAAAGGAAGTAAAATATATAATGGGGGTGAGATACTGAAATGGCAAAAGTGACTATGACTGATTTATTGAATGCACTCGACACAAAAATAGATACGATTTCAGCTATTAAGGAAATACGAATACTGACTCGACCACTCCCTCAACCTAAATTACTACCTGCTGTTTTCCTTGTTCCTGAATCTACAGAGAAACTTAAAGATGGTGATTATGTGTTTAGTCATATATATTCAGTCAGCATAATACCGATAATCTTTTATGCTACGACACAAGAGGAAAGCCTTACTCATGAGTCCAAAGGATTGATACAACTGATAGATAGTATTGAAGATCTACTTGAGAATGATTTTCTGCACGGCAAATTGGTAGGGGTAGAATGTTATCCTGCCGCTTATGAACTGCCGGGAGAATTTTTTATTGCAGATAATATCTATACAAGAGGTGGGATAATTGACTATAGAGGAAGGACTCACCCCTATAGAAAGGAGAGGACAGCATAATGTATGAAAAGAAAATTAAGAAGGAAACAATCGAAGATATCGAAGAGGAGAGACAGCAAGCACTTAAAAAGATAGAAGAATGGAGAGCAAAATATAGAAAGTTAACTAAAAAACTACAAAATAGGAGGAAATAAATGCCAAACGCAAGTATACCACATGAAGATAACAAGTCTATAAATTTCTTTACATTAACAATAGATGGAAGTTCTATTGGAGATGTGAAGCTTGGAACACCCAGAATACCGAAGCAGGTGCTCGAGATAATGAATGCTAAAACTGGGAATCCTAAGAAAAGACGAGTATTTCTCAAGGCACCAGTTATTGATGTTACAACTCTGGATCTACATTGGGATGTATTCGCTTGGCTAATAGGTGTGACTGAATCTAATATAACTGCTGGAACTGCTGACCTTGACAAAACAATCGCCTTCAAAGTCTATGAAGATTATGCTGTGGATGTGAATGGAAAAACTTATGAATCTGGATTGGATAAAACAACTGGACTTGCATTAGCCAGTACAGCAACATCAGGTGGAATTGTATATACGGAAGATACAGACTATGCAGTAGACTATACCAATTCAACTGTAATCCTAATTGTTGGTGGTGCTATTGCTGATGGTGGTACAGTTTATGTGAGAACTGGAAAATATACGACTACGGCTTCGAAGAGAATCTATATCGGAAAAGACATTGTAGATTGTGAAATTGCAGAAGTGCTTCTTACTCATGATTATCCAAAAGATGCCAGTGGCAATACTGAAAGCTTGACTATAAAACTTTATAAAGCCGGTATAACTTCCGATGTTGAAATTCCATTTGGTTCTGATGACCTTATTGGACTTCCATTGACAATAACCGGCCTTGAAGATAGTAGCCAATCAGCAGGACATGAATGGGGTTATGTTGATATATCAACTACTTAAACCATAAGGGATGTATAAATGCCTGAAAAATGCAAGATTCAGAAGTTTAAGTTCAAGGACTTCACCATATTGGATGAGGTATATAAGAGAATAAATAAACGCATGAGTAAGATATTGATGCAGAGAAAAGTCCAGGAATCTAAACAGAAAACAGATAAGAAGGGCAAAATACTTACTGAAGATGATGCTGAATTGGTTGATTTGATGGCAGAAGCTGTAAGTGGTGAGGATATAGTAAGTATAGTGAAGTGCGGAACAAACGGATGCAATGTAGATGAACTCGATTGGGATGAGGGAATGGAATTATTCAAGAAAATAGTGCAATCGGAGGAAAATAAGGATTTTTTTATAAGGTCTTACGAAGCGAAGATAGTCGCATTAAATCCCCACGCTTCGCTGTCGGATTCTGGGATATCGTCTTCAGCCTCCTCAAAGAAGGAGTAGGTTATAATGACCTAATGGAAATGAATCTTGTTGATGCCTTTGAATTGTTGGAAGTTAGGGATAAATGGGAAAGGATAAGAAATGGAGAAGCCTTGGAAAGTGACTTTGTTGATGTTGCAGCGCAAAAATGGTATATGATGAAATACATTCTCGGTAAAGGGAGGAAATAATCGCACAGAAGGTCGGTGATTTTTACAGTGAATTAGATTTAAGAAACAAGAAATTTCTTACGAAAGTGGGTTTATCGCAGCAAAGTTTGCAGACTCTTGCAAAAGTTGGGAAAATGGCTTTTGCAGCAGTTGCCATAGGTGCGGCTGCGGCAACCGCCGCTGTCGTTCTCCTCGCTAAAAAATCACTCACTTTGGCC
>Ga0209121_10005091_pt1 | contig 12032 bp, 9 predicted proteins | sample Cruoilmetagenom3_FD_187292 | JGI IMG/M metagenome (GOLD analysis project Ga0209121, IMG submission 187292) | Oil polluted marine microbial communities from Coal Oil Point, Santa Barbara, California, USA - Sample 3 (SPAdes) (version 2) | ecosystem: Environmental > Aquatic > Marine > Oil seeps ... | reverse complement strand
TGTTCTCGCCGCCGACTTGAAGGATGACATGACATCAACGGGCTTTATCGCCCTGCAGGTTCATGGCTCCAAGCAAGCCGGCAACAAAATCAAATGGCGCAATATCCGCATCCAGGATCTTACGCGCAAAGAAAATAAAGGCCCGCTCAAGGCACTGATCGTCGACGGCCAGAATAACCATGACTGGAAAGCCACCACACCCGTTCTCAAAAGCCTGCTGGAGGAAACCGGCCTGTTCACTGTCGAAGTCGCGACCTCGCCCGCTAAGAAACAGCCGATGGATGCTTTCAAACCGAACTTCGGCAAGTACGACGTCATTGTCGCCAACTATACCGGCGACGATTGGCCGAAAGAGACGCAGGATGCGTTTGTAAAGTACATGAATAACGGCGGCGGCCTGGTCATTTTCCACGCGGCGGACAATGCGTTTCCCAAGTGGAAAGAATGGAACGAGATGATCGCTATCGGCGGCTGGGGCGGCCGGAACGAAAAATCCGGGCCAATGGTCCGCTACCGTGACGGCAAGGTCGTCTTCGACAACTCCCCGGGCCCGGGCGGAACACACGGCCCTCAGCACGAATTCCAGGTTATAATCAGAGACCGGAACCATGCTATCACCGCGGGCCTTCCCGAAAAGTGGATGCACGCGAGCGACGAGCTTTACAGCAAGCTTCGAGGCCCGGCGAAGAATATGACGATTTTGGCGACCGCCTACGCCGATCCGGCAAAGCGGGGTACTGGCGAGCATGAGACGATGCTGTTTACCGTCCGCTACGGCAAGGGACGCATTTTCCACACGGTCCTCGGTCACGCCCCCGAGCAGATGCGCTGTATCGGATTTATCGTCACCTTGCAGCGCGGCACTGAGTGGGCCGCAACCGGACGGGTCACACAGGTGGATGTCCCTGACGACTTTCCCACAGCCGAGAAGGTCAGCCTGCGTGCGATTCTTTCCGCTCCTTATGACGCCATCCAGGAATATGATTTCGGCAAAACCCGCCGGGCGCTGGCGACTATTGAGGAAGAGATTCGCAACGTCCCGCGCTCATCATTTCCACAAATCGAGGTGAGACTTCTTGAAGCTCTTGAATCACCCAAAACAACCTTTGCCGGCAGGCAATTCATCTGCCGGATGCTGCGACGCGTCGGCTCGGCCAAATCCGTGCCGGCCCTGGCAAAGATGCTTGCCGACAAGGAGTTGTCGCATATGGCGAGGTTTGCGCTGCAGTATATGGCTGCACCCAAGGCCGGTGCCGCTCTGCGGGAGGCGCTGCCAAAACTCGATGGCGATCTTAAGATCGGCGTCATCGGTTCTCTCGGCCAGCGGGGCGAGAAGCGAGCCGTGCCCGCAATCGCGGGGCTTGTTGCCGGCGGCAATACGAATGTTGCCCGTGCCGCGATCGAATCTCTGGGTAGAATCGGCGGTTCGGAAGCGGCCGGCGCGCTGGCGCGTGCCCGAGTTCCGGCGAGCCTTAAGTCTGTGCGTGACAATGCCTACCTGATGTGCGCCGACAAAATGCTCGCCGAAGGTCAGGAAAGCCAGGCTGTGCAAATCTATCGCGAGATGATTGCCCCGGCCAACAGCACATGGATTCGAGTCGCCGCTTATAAAGGTTTGGTCCGTGCCGAGAAGGACAAGGCCGTCCCTCTGATTCTGGCGCTGCTTAAGGACCGGGACCTCGACTTGCAGCGTGCGGCGGGAAAGTTCATCACCGAGATGCCCGGCACAGCCATCACTAAGGCCCTTGCTGAGCAGCTTGGTGGGCTTAGTCCCGAGGCCCAGGTTGTTCTGCTCAGCGCGCTCGAGGGCCGTGGCGATAAGGCCGCCACTCCTTATGTCGCGAAAGCCGTCCGCAGCGGCAACGAGTCTATTCGTCTTGCCGCTATCGATGCGCTTGCTGTTCTCGGCGGCGCTTCAAACGTCGAGCTTCTTGCCGAGGTTTCCATTGTCGGTAACAGAACCGGTAGAGCGGCGATGGACTCTCTGGGCCGGCTGTCGGGTCCGGGCGTTGCCGCCGCTCTGATTGGAGTCGCGCAAAGTCGTGCCGATACTTCGGTTCGCATCAATGTTATCGAAACACTTACCAAACGTCGTGAAACCGAAGCGATTGAAGTTTTATTCGTTCTGGCGAAAGACGATAATCGCGAGATTCGTCAGGCGGCTTACAAGGCCCTGGGTGTATTGTCGAATCAAAAAGATTTGCCCGCTATGGTTTCAATGCTGCTTGCGGCTGCAAATGACGCGGATCGCGGCGACATTGAGCGGGCGATGATCGCAATTGTCGTCCGGCTCCACCGTGAGGTGTCCCTTATGGGAGAAGCGCCGGATGCCGGGCCTGTCATCGATGGTCTGGCCAAGGCCAATAGTACGACTAAACCTCATTTGCTGACTGTGCTTTCGCGGATTGGCGGGCCGAAAGCGCTTGAAGCCGTTCGCGGCCAGGTGCTCAGCGGGGCTAATCAGGTCAAAACCGCTGCGATTCGCGCTCTGGCGGACTGGCCCGATGCAGAACCGCTTTCGGATTTGATGAAGATTGCGAAGACCGATAGCGATTCTACCAGCGGGGTTCTGGCGCTTCGCGGTTATATTAAGCTGCTTGGGATCCCCGCCAATCGCGGAGCGGCCGTGACGGTCAAGTTGCTGGCCGGGGCGATGGACGTCGCAAAGCGGCCCGAGGAGAAAAAAGCAGTGCTCTCGGCCCTGCCAAAATATCCGTGCGAAGAGGCGCTGGCCTTAGCGGAAAATGCGAAAAAGGATCGCGATCTTGCCGCCGAAGCCGAGCTGGCCTCAAAGAAAATAAAAGAGGCCCTGCTGAACAAGAGCCTGAAAGCCACAGCCTCACGCGACAACGGCGATGCAAATCGTGCCCTTGACGGCGAGCTTTCAAGTCGTTGGAGCACAGGCAGGGCGATGAAGCCCGGCGACTGGTTCGTGCTGGACCTCGGCGTCGAGAGCACTATAAAAGGCCTGACTCTCGATACCAGAAATTCGTCTAATGATTATCCGCGCGGATATGAAGTCTATGTCTCTTTCGACGGCGGAAGCTGGGGCAGACCTGTCATTACCGGCAAGGGCACCAATCCGATTACCGAAATCAAGTTCGGCAAATCTGTACGGACCAGATTCGTTAAGATCCTGCAGACCGGCTCATCCGACAGTTGGAACTGGTCTATACACGAGCTGAAGCTCGAACTTGAATAAAGATTAGTTCATTGTTTTGTGTTCGTCGTTCGTTGATGAACAATGAGCTTATGCCTTGTCTTCGCTCCACCGTCAGGTGTCCTGCGGAGTGCTTCGTCTCCGCTCGGCATGAAGGCCCCACTCTTCACCCTGAGCGGTCCTTGGGACTCCTTACGGAGAGTCGAAGGGTGTTAATCTTTTCGGTTTTGAAGCAGATCAACGAATTGCCGGGCCTGTAATTGAGCCAGGCTGTCGACGATTATATCCGCTCTATGCAGGTCCGCCCGGCTTCTCGTTGTCGTTACGGCTACGACCGGCATGCCCGCGGCCTTGCCGGCCTCTACGCCCTGGACGGCATCCTCCACGACTACGCAACTCTCGGCGCTGAGTGAGAGTTTTTCGGCGGCCTTGAGAAAAGTATCCGGCGCCGGCTTGCCGTTGGTTACATCCTGGCCGGTAACGTAGGCATCGAAATAATCCCGCAAATCCGTACGCTCTAAAACAAGCTCCAGGTTTGCCCGCGGCGCCGATGAGCCGACCGCCAGTAGAAAATCTTCGCTCTTTAACTCGATGAGCAGCGATTTTGCTCCCTCCGCCGGGGCCAGTTTCTCGGCTATAAGCTCGCGATACCGCTGTTCTTTCCAGTCGGAAAGCCGGCCGACTTCGCCTGAAGACGCATCCCTGCCGAGCAACATTGGGATTATCATGTAGTTTTGCATGCCGAAGGTGCTGTAAAAGAACTCATCCGTCATTGAAAAGCCTTCTTTTTCGGCCAGATCGTACCACGATTGCTTGTGTGCCCAACCGGTATCGACCAGCACACCGTCAAGATCGAAAATAACGCCTATTCGACTGTCAGATTCCGTCATTTGCTATAAAATCCTCAATAATTAACATGATGTGGAATAAGGTGGTAGAGCAATTTGAAATTTCAGATTTTCGATGGATGATTTTAAGCTGGAAACGGCAAATTGGCAATCATAAATCGAAATTCCGTGAGAATATCCCCTTTTTTTCCCTGAGTATCGAGTAAATTTTAAAAGTAAAACAACGATTTTGGCCTAAAAAAGCCGATTGGGGAAAAATATTTAAAATATTCCAATTTTGTTATCAACATTTACCCATCGAGAAACGCTGTGAAATATGAGTGCGTAAATATGCGAAGAATCTTTGCGCTAAAAAAAGGTTTTGCTGTGAGAATGTTGTTTTCGGAAGTTTTAGGTGCGGTGGCGCCGGAGGCGCGGGTAGTGGTGGTTTGCGAACCATCCATACGTTGTTTCGCGCCTTCGGTAGCCTATTATAAGGAGTGAACACTGTGCATAGGGACCATGACGTTTTTATTCAGGGAATTGAGCAGGAGAAAAGACTCGAACTGACATTTTTCAGCAGGAAACATCGCCGGGAAGTAGTAAGTCTGTGTGCCCCGTTGCATTACAGCAAGGGCCTTGCTGCCGGAGATGAGATGGACTGTTATTATCTGTGGGATTTAGAGGCCGAGAAGGGCAGCAATTTCCTGGCTTTGTCGCCCTCACAGATTGTCAGTATGGAGCTGACAGAAGAAGCTTTTCGCGTCCAGGACTTTAGTGGCATGAGCAACCCGTGAGAAAAACCGTCAAAAGCCCGGGCATTTAGAACCGGATGGCACCGCAACAGGTGCCGTAACTTATATTTGAAGTTCAAAGCACAACAAATTATCGCTCATAAGATTTGTTTCAATCCACTCACGAGCCTTCCGATGCCTTCGGCGGCGGTTTCTTTCTGGAGAGCGCCGTATGCCACACGAAGGTAGCATTTATCTTGCATGCCGAAAGTCATGCCGGGAATGACGGCGACTTTGTGCCGTTCGATTAGTTGCTTGACAAGGCCCATCGGATTCGTGTTTTTGTGTACTCGCAGTAGAAAATAGAACGCTCCATCGGCGCGAGGGACCGTGACCAAATCGGTTATGCCGGCCAGTTCGTTCAACAGAATCCGGCGGATTTCGGTGGTCATTTCGAGTTTTTGTTGGCAATATTCCCAGCCCGCCTGCATTGCTCCGACCGCAGCCCATTGTGAGATGACCGGAGCGCAAATCAGGATTGTGTCCTGAATCTTTCGGATCGGCATGAAGAGATGCTGCGGGATGACCATCCAGCCGATTCGCCAACTCGCAAAACCGTAAGCCTTGGAAAGAGAAAACAGCGAGATAGTATGGCCGCCGGCGCCGGCAATCGAGCCGGGCGAGAAATGCTCGGCGCCATCGTAAGTGAAATATTCATAGGCTTCATCGTTGATATGGTAGATGCCGTTGCGGCGGCAGATTTCATTGACCTTTCGCAAGTCCGATTCGCGATATACCGCTCCGGTCGGATTGTTGGGCGATATCGTAACGACGGCCCGGGTCCGGTCCGTGATAGCGGCGGCGATTGCCTCCGGTTGCAACTGGTAGTCGTTATCGGTCGGTACGCAGACAACTTTGCAGTCGGCTATCGCCACCGCCATCTCGTGATTAAAATAGTACGGCAGTTGGAGAATAATCTCATCGCCCGGATCGGTGATTGCGAGTACGGCGTTGACAAATCCCATGTTCGCTCCGGCTGTTACGACGATTCGGCTGCCGTCCAGGTATATTTTGTTCTCGATTTCCAGCTTATGTTCGATTGCTTCCAGCAAATCCGGGATGCCCTGCACAAGCTTATATTTATGGTTTTCAGGGTCGGCCAGGAACTTTTGGATGGCCTCGATTGCCTGCTGCGGTGGGCCGTAATAGGCAACACCCTGGCCGAGCGAAATCGTGCCGGGATTGCTGCGAATCAACTCGCCGACCACCGGGATGATCGGCGACTGCACGGATTGCATCCTGAGACTGTCGTACATCGATTGTGATCCCTGGCGTTAGACTACATAAGTCGAAGCAGCGGTATCTCCGCCCCGGCCGGTCCAGTTCGTATGGAAGAATTCGCCTCGCGGTTTATCGACCCGCTCGTATGTATGGGCGCCGAAATAATCCCGCTGTGCCTGCAAAAGATTCGCCGGCAGACGGTCGTGGCGATAACCATCATAGAATGTCAGGGCAGAACTGATCGCCGGCATTGGAATACCCATTTCGATCGCGGTAGTCGCAACCCGACGCCATGCGGGCTGGGCCTTCTCGACTGCATCCTTGAAGAACGGATCGAGTAGCAGGTTGGTCAGTTCGGGATTCTTGGTGAAAGCATCCTTTATTTTGCCCAAAAAGACCGAGCGGATTATGCAGCCGCCCCGCCACATCAGGGCGATGCCGCCGTAATTCAGGTTCCATTTGTATTCGGCGGCAGCCGCTCGCATTAACTGGTAGCCCTGTGCGTAGCTGACGATTTTCGAGGCGTAGAGGGCCTGCCGCAAGTCGTCGAGGAAGGCTTTTTTGTCGCCGGTGAATTTTGGCTTCGGGCCCGAGAGGACCTTCGATGCGGCGACGCGTTCATCTTTCAAGGCGGACAGGCAGCGTGCAAACACGGCTTCACCGATGAGCGTCAGGGGCTGGCCCTGATTCAGCGCCTCGATGGCGGTCCATTTGCCTGTTCCCTTTTGGCCTGCCGTGTCGAGGATAAGGTCGATTACATCATTGCCGTCTTCGTCCTTATAGCCGAGAATGTCGCGCGTGATTTCGATCAGGTAGGAATCGAGTTCGCCCTTGTTCCACTCGGTAAGGCACTCGTGCATTTGCTGGTTGGTCATGCCGAGGCCTTCTTTCATCATCTGGTAGGTTTCGCAAATCATCTGCATGTCGCCGTACTCGATGCCGTTATGGACCATTTTGACGAAGTGTCCGGCACCGTTCTCGCCGACCCATTCGCAGCATGGTTCTCCGTCTTCGGTCTTGGCGCATACCGCCTGGAAAATGGGTCCGACGTGCTCCCATGCCGGCGGTGAGCCGCCCGGCATAATCGACGGGCCGAGCAGGGCGCCTTCCTCGCCGCCCGAGACGCCGGTGCCGATGTAGAGCTTGCCCTTGCTCTCGACGTATTCGGTGCGCCGCATCGTATCGGGGAAGTGCGAATTGCCGCCGTCGATGATAATGTCGCCGTCTTCGAGATGGGGCAGCACTTTGTCGATGAAGGCGTCGACCGCTTCGCCTGCCTTGACCATCAGCATAATCTTGCGGGGTTTTTCAAGGTTGTCGGCCAGCTCTTCGATGCTGTGGCAGCCGATGATATTCTTATCCTTTGCACGGCCTTCGATAAACCTGTCCACTTTCGATACGGTTCGGTTGAAACAGGCTACCGTGAAGCCCTTGCTTTCCATATTCAGAATCAAGTTTTCACCCATTACCGCCAGGCCTATGAGGCCTATATCAGCTTTTGTCATTTTCTAAAACTCCTTTCGCGTTTTGTTTCTCGTATCTTGTTGTACGAGGCAGGTATTTATTGTTTTGGTATTGTCGGAATATAGCCGTTAGACAAACGGTGCAGGACTTCACCGGCATGATGCACGACAAGAATTCCTTCGTCTTCTCTATTCTCGTAGTCGGCTATATTTATATCATTCGGATTCATATAGTCAAGGTTTACTTTTTCACAGCGTTGTTTGCTTATACTGGTGGCGAGCACCATGTTGGCTCGCGGTTTTTCTACGCCGTCGATGAAGGTACCGATGCCCTTAACGTGGGTCGAATGGGCCATGATTCCCCTGGGAACTCCGGCGAATTGCTCCATTCGTTTGAGGAAATAGTCGCGGGTATGGTACCCGATTTTGTCGAGCCATTTGCCGTGTGTGTATGAAATCTCGGTGATATGCGGGGCATAAATAATCAGCGTGGCGCCGTCGGCGAGAATCGGCTCAAGTTTGTACATGACCTTGCCCGCGGTCCAGATATCATCGTACATTTCCGGGGCGATGCCGAGAATCGTGTTGTACGGGTTGTCCTTGTACGTGATATGCACCTGCTCGGACAAATCCGCGGCCTTTTCCCATGTTTCAGCCACGTCGCCGATAAAGATTCCCTTGAGTTCATCTTCCAGCGCGACGATGGCGAAAAGCTTGTGCGGCATCGTAATCAAAGACGCTGCTTTTTCAACGACCTTTCGCGTCGGTGTCCATTTGCTACCGTTTATCAGCGGATTGGTTACAACGGCGCCAAGCCAGTGGAAGAAGTGGATGATATCGTCGCCGGATATACCGGGGAAGATGTACTTGTGCCCACCGGAGAAGCCCACGACCTCGTGTGGAAACACGGGGCCTAAGATAAAAAATTCATCGTACTCGAAGAGCAACTTATTGATTGACACGTCAACTTCTTCGGCAAACAAACCGTCGCTGATCTGCTCGATTTCGTCGGCGGAGATTTTGCCGATGGAAGTGAACGTCTGCGGATCTTCCCATTCGTGGTTGAAGAATTTTACCGCGGCGTATTTGCCCTTACGCTCTTCCGGCGTCATACTGAGCCTGGTGCAAATCTGCTTTTCGCTCATCGGCTGGTGGGTCCCCAGGGCAACCAGGCAATCGACCGCCCTGGCCTTTGGGCCCAGGAACTCGTAGATGATTTTGAATATCTCGCCGATAGGGCCCGACCGCGTATTGTCCGGGATTATCAGCAGGATTCGTTTGCCGGAGTAATCGTTCCGGGCGAAGAACTCGCCAACCGCTTCATGCGCCAGCTCTATATCGACACAAGCCTCTTTATTTTGTCGTTCGATTACCATTGTTCATATTTCTTTCTTAAGCTTTACTGTTTAAGCATTACTTTGTTGCCAGGGCGGCAGCTCCGGTAGGTACGAGTCGAATTTCTTGATGAGTTTTTCTTCGTACTCGCCGGCATATTCGCCGCTGATGAATTTGCCGAACGCTTCATTGCAAAAACGCTTCCACGATTCGATTTCGTCGCCGGGATTGATTGGGTAGAACAAAGCATCGTTGGCCCCGGCGGCTTCCATGTCACCCGGGGCATCGCCGATCATCAGGATGTGGTTCTTCTCGTACTTGCCCTTTGCGACATAGCTCAGGTGCCGGGCTTTTGTGCCCATTTCCTGGCCGGCAATGACGGCGGCGTATTTAGCGATGTCGTGCTCCTGCCATTCGCGTTTGAGAGCTTCATCAGGCGTACCCGAAACGACAATCACGTCGGCTAAGGGCTGGATTTTTTCCAGCGACCGGCGCACGTGCGGAAATGGCGGCATGTCCTTGACGGTTTCCCCGATGGCCCAGTTGACACGCTCGCTCCAGGTGAGTGCAAGCTGAAGCTCTTTCTTTACTTCCGGAATGGCGGCCTTTTCGATGGCCTGCCTGAGACCGTCGTTACTGAGCAGGCTTTTAGGATCGTCCACCCATGCGAAGTAATGCGGGTATTGGGGAACTTCGAATCCCCTGGCTTTTGTCATCGGATGATCCGGCAGCAGCTCGGTAATGATTCGTTTGGTGGTTTTGTGCCGGTTTGCACCCCGCGTTCTGGAAAACAGATCCGCGAATTCCTTGCATTCGCGGGCCGCCTCGGCGACCGGCTGTAAGCCGAAGCAGGCAATCAGCCAGGGGCAAAAACATTCGCGCTGCTTGATTCCCATCGTATCGAAAGCACTGCCGTCGGAATCTATGCCGACGAAGAATTCGTGTTGGGGCTCGAAATCCTTCAAAGGTTTTGCCGGATCAATTTCGGCTATCGTTTTCTCTTGTATCGTATTCATTGTTTTTTGCCTGACGCGTCACGAAGTACGCAGAACGCATAACGAATCAGACTCCGCTGAAAGCCGAGAATCCGCCGTCGACGGGGACAACTATACCGGTGACGAATTTCGCCGCATCGCTCAGCAGCCACATTGCGGTTCCAATCAGTTCTTCGGGCTGGCCGAATCTTCCCATCGGTGTATGATCGATAATTGTCTTGCCGCGGGCGGTAAGCTTGCCGGTTTTCTCGTCGGTCAGCAGGAAGCGGTTTTGTTCGGTCAGGAAGAATCCCGGCGCTATTGCGTTTACGCGGATGTCTTTGGAATAGTTCTGGTTAACGTGCACAGCCAGCCACTGCGTAAAGTTGCTTACCGCGGCCTTGGCCGCCGAATACCCGGGGATCTTGGTCAGGGGGCTGAATGCACACATGCTGGAAATATTCAGTATTATCCCGCCTCCGCTTTCGGCCATTTCCTTGCCGAAGACCTGGCTCGGCAGTAATGTCCCTATGAAGTTCAGGTTGAAGACAAACTGAAGGGCCTCGCTCGGCAGGTCGAAAAAGGACAGGTCGGGCGACGTAGTGGCTTCTTTTTTGTTACCGCCGGCCCCGTTGATCAGGATGTCGATTTTGCCGAGTTCGGCGTTAATTTTCTCGAGGGCGGTTTGAAGGCTCGCCTTATCGAGCACGTTGCACTTAACCGTGATAGCCCGGCCGCCCGCGGAATTAATCTGATCGGCAATTTTTGCCGCCGCGGCTTCAATTAAGTCCAGCACGGCGATTTTCGCACCGGCCTCGGCCAGTGCCAAAGCCATCGTACTGCACAAAACGCCGCCGCCACCGGTAATTACGATTGTCTTGTCTTTTAAGTCGAATAAATCACTCATTATACCTTCCTTCTTGCTTAAATATGCTTCCTTAGAACAAGTTCATTCAAATCTTGATAAAATCACACACTTAGGGCAGAATATACAACGGTTCGATAGAGAATTCAACTGTTTTTAGAGCCCGCAAACGGGAGACCTGGAATTCTGGAAGGATGAAGTATGGCAAACTATAAGATAGCACGTTTTAGCGAGATTGACGAAGTTAAGTGTCCCTGCGGCTTTGCAAAAAGGGCTTTTGCCGGCCCGGACAATTCCACTGCCACAATGCACATCGTCGATATCCGGGAGGATTCGCGGGTGCATTACCATAAAAAACTGACCGAAATCTATCTCGTCCTCGAAGGCTCCGGCCAAATGGAGCTGGACGGCGAAAAAATACCGGTTGAGCCTTTTACTGCCATCTTCATCAAACCCGGCTGCCGCCACCGGGCCGTAGGTAAAATGAGAATCATAAACGTCTGCATCCCGCCGTTTGATACAAAAGATGAGTGGTTTGATTAGCACAAGCTGCTTGCTTATGGTATAATACAAGTATGATTAGACTTCAGAAAGACCGGACCAGACTAAGGAAACTGAGCGACGAAGACGATAACTTCGTGGATGCGTCACCGGCCGAGCGCCTGGGCATGATGTGGGAGCTGACCGCCGAACTGTGGTCTTTGAGAGGGCAGGACTGTGCTCAACAGCGATTACAAAGACATGTTGCAAGTCTTGTTGGACAACGGCGTTAAGTTCCTCCTGGTCGGCGCCTATGCGATGGGGGCGCACGGATACCCTCGTGCGACGGGCGACATCGATATCTGGGTCGAGCCGTCGGCCGAGAACTCTGAGTTGGTCTATCGCTCAATGGCGGCATTCGGTGCCCCGCTCCATGAGATTGATGAGACTACGTTTGCCACGCCCGGCGTCGTTTTCCAGATCGGCGTCGCACCCCGCCGGATTGATATCATAACCACAATAAGCGGAGTAGGATTTGATGACGCTTATGAGCAACGGCAAATCGTCGAAATCGAAGGCTTGTCTATCCCGATCCTGTCTCTCGGCGATCTGATTAAAAACAAACGAGCGACGGGCCGAGACAAGGATCGTCTTGATGCGGATCAATTAGAGAAGTAGATACCATGATTCGCAAAACCGGACAGAAACATGATTTAGATAACTTCTCGGAAATCAGGCAGAATCTTGAGTACTGGCTCAGCCGGCCTCCCGAAGAACGCCTGGCGGCGGTCGATGCCCTCAGACGTGAATATTATGGAGATTCACAACGACTTCAAAGAGTTGTTAGAGTTATTCTCCGTCAGGAGTCCCCAGGACAACAAGCACAAAGTTGAGTACCTTGTCGCCGGCTTAC
>Ga0209121_10005090_pt1 | contig 12041 bp, 11 predicted proteins | sample Cruoilmetagenom3_FD_187292 | JGI IMG/M metagenome (GOLD analysis project Ga0209121, IMG submission 187292) | Oil polluted marine microbial communities from Coal Oil Point, Santa Barbara, California, USA - Sample 3 (SPAdes) (version 2) | ecosystem: Environmental > Aquatic > Marine > Oil seeps ... | reverse complement strand
TTTTTAGATAAGAAAAACTATTTTTCGCTCTTTTATATTGTTTTTTTGTAGGGGGCGGATTTATCCGCCCCGGATTTTTGGTAATATTTTTAAATTTTTAATCAAATAAAAGATTTAATTCTACTTCTTCATTAAATTCTCTTTCTACTTCTCCCTCTATCTCTTCGATTACAAATTCTCCGACACCGCTTTATTACATCCGAAAAAGTTTCATGCTTTCATAAATATACCTCCTCCCATTTTAGAGTCTTAAAGAATGATTCAATAAAGGCATTCTTATAAGGATTTCCTTTATTTTATCTTTTATTTAACAACACACAAGAAACACTTGACAAACTAATACAATTATACTATTATTTTTATAGTAAATATACCAATGGTATACATAGTTCGGTGATAATAAAAAATGAAAAATACCATCTATAAAGAATTAAAAACAAAAATAATGTCTGGAAAACTATTGCCCGGAAGTAGTTTAGTCGAACGTGAGATTAGTGATGAATACAGCATAAGTAGGACACCTGTAAGAGAAATTTTATGGCAATTAGCTTCTGATGGTTTACTTGAACAAGAGCCTTCAAGAGGATACACAATAAGAAAGATATCATTAGAAGAAATATTTAATATATTTCAAAGCAGAGAGGGCATAGAAGGTATAGCTGCAAGATTAGCCTGTCTAAAGGGTGATGCAAAATTTTTTTCAAAAATAAATGAAATAGGAAAAAAAATTAAAGAAGTCGATATTGAAAAAAATACTCAGGAAGGTGTCTTTTTTGGAAGAAAGTTACATGATGTAATTATCTATACGGCAAGTAATCCTTTTTTATCACAATTCTATAACAAATTAAGAAATCTTTCATCTTTAACAAGGAATATTACACAAAAAACAGTTTTTATTGAAAAAAAATCCCAAGAATTACATTTAGAAATTATTAATGCGCTTGAGGAAAGAGATGAAGAAAAAAGTGAGTACTGTATGCGTGAACATCTAAGGACTACTTGCCGATTGATGGCTGATTATTTCTACCCAAATCTTTTTAAATAAATAAAATAATAAATGTTAAACAATGTATATTATTATTGACTATCAAGATAATATATTGTGAAGTAGGTAATTTTAGAGTAAAAATATCAATTATTGGTATGGAAAGATATGAGTATTTAAAGAGCATACTGAGATCTTTAACGCCATTAAAATAAAGATAGTAAAAACGCCTCCAGATGAGTGTATGTTCATTTATCTAATGTAGAATAAGGATTTGCTGCAGGAATAAATTTAGATAAGGAGATCTGAAAATGTCATTTACACCAAAAGGAATTATCCCCGCTATGGTTACCCCCATTGATGAAAAAGGAAAAGTAAACGAAGTTGTGTTAAGAAAACTTGTCGATTATCTAATTGAAGGTGGAGTTCATGGTCTATTTCCTGTGGGAAGTCAAGGAGAATTTTATGCCCTGGAAAAAGAGGAAAAGAAAATAATTATAGAGATTGTTTTAGATCAAGCAAAAGGAAAAGTCCCAGTATACGCAGGAACAGGAGCAATTACCACTAAGGAAACTATCGCCTTAACCAAGATGGCTGAGGATATAGGTGCAGATGCTGTATCAATAATTACTCCTTTTTTTATCTCTCCTTCTCAGGACGAGCTTTATGATCACTATCTTTCTGTTGCTGGATCCGTCCACTTGCCAGTACTTCTTTACAATAACCCGGGTAGAACCGGGGTTAATCTTTCAGCCGCTTTGGTAGTTCGACTTTCTAAAGTTGATAATATAGTTGGGATCAAAGATAGCAGTGGAGACATGACTCTAATCGCAGAGTATATTAGAAAGACAGATGATGACTTCTCTGTTTTAGCTTGAAGAGATATTCTGATTTACGGAACACTTTTATATGGAGGCAAAGGAGCAATTGCAGCTACTGTAAATGTAGCTCCAAAGTTAGTTTCAGAGATTTACGAAGCCTATATAAGAGGAGATATAAATAGAGCTAAGCAAGCTCAAGCTAAGTTAGCTCCCCTAAGGTCGGCTTTTAGTTTAGGGAGTTTTCCTGTGGTAATAAAGGATGCTTTAAAGCTGATTGGTATAGATGTTGGAGATGCAAAAGCTCCTATTAGCTCACTATCAAAGGATAAAAAAGAAATATTGAAGAATATACTCAAGGAGTTCAGCGTTCTATAACCACTTTTTAAAACCAAAAAAATATTTATTAAGGAAAGGTATATGCAAAAACCAAAAAAAGTTGTGATGATTGGTCTGGATGGTCTTAATCCAGATTTAGTTTATCAATGGAAGAGTGAACTTCCTAATTTAAGCAAGTTGATGGAAGAGGGAATATATGGGAAAATAAAAAGTACTGTTCCTCCCATTACACCCCAAGCTTGGAGTTGTATACTTGCCGGTAAAAACCCCGGACATTTTGGCTATTGGGACTTTACTTATAGAGACGACTACTCTTATGGACAGTCTGAACTTGTGAACTCAAGTGTGAGAGATGAAAGGGTGGATACAATATATGAAATCCTGTCAGGCTATAACAAGAAAGTAGCAATAATTAATGTTCCGGTTACCTATCCCCCTCCAGAGATTCCAGGTGGGTACAGTATTTCTTCTTTTATGATCCCCAATTTGAACAAACAGTTTACCCATCCTGCTTCATTAAAGAAAAAAATTGAAAAAATAATAGGCCAGTATATCATTGATGCCTCTACCTCTGATATGAATTTTCGACAAATGGACAAGGAAGTGGTGTTGAAACGAATTTATGATATGGATAAACAACGATTTGAGCTAACAAAGTATTTTATAAAGGAAAAGAAATGTGATTTTGTGTTTACCGTGATCATGGGCACTGATAGAATGCCCCATCTATTTTACCGTTACTTTGATAAAAACCACAGAAGATATACTCCCCATCCTAAGTACGGAAGTGCATTAAAAAATCATTATAAGTTTTGCGATGAGAGCATGGGAGAAATTTTGAATTTAGTGGACGAGGATACAGCAATGATAGTGACAAGCGATCACAGTGTTCAGAGACTGGATGGGAGAATCAATTTAAATGAATGGCTGATTAAGGAAGGTTATATGAAGCTTAGAAAAAGACCTGAAAGGCCAACCTCTCTAATGCAGGTAGATATTAACTGGTCTCAAACAAAAGCTTGGGCTACAGGCTTTACCGGTCAGCTTTACCTTAACGTAAAAGGAAGAGAATCTCAAGGGATAGTTGATTCCCAAGATTACGAAAGGCTTTTAGACGAGTTGGCTGAAAAATTGAAAGCTATAACAGATGAAAAGGGTGAGAGTTTAGACACCAAGGTGTATAAAAGAAAAGACATTCATTCAGGCGAGTATGCGAAGTTTGGTCCCGATCTTTTCGTTTACTTTGATAACTGTTACTGGAACATAAGCGAGCTTATAGGTTATGACTCAATTTATTCTTATGATACTCCTAAAGGCCCTGATGATGGTGGTCATGGTCCTTTTGGTTTTTTTGCAATGGCAGGAAAAGGAGTTCCTAAAAGAGGTAAAATATCCGATGCGGATCTTTTAGATATAGCACCTACAGTATTGCATTTATTTGGAGTACCTATACCTCAGGATATGGAAGGGAAAGTATTAACCAAAAAAGAGAGAGTATACTCGAAAGAAGATGAAGATGAAATCAGAGAAAGACTATCTCGATTAGGTTATCTTGGTTAATTATCTTCTAAAAATAGTAAATACCAGATTGAAGCTTTAATAATTGTGAGGAGAGTACAGATGAAAAAAGAAATACCTACAACTTATTCACCCCCTGGAATGCTTGATTGGCCTTGTAGTGTAGAAAGGTTATCTAATGGCAATACTCTTATTACCGATGCCGGTTACTGGTCAGGATTTGGCAGTGAGATCTTAGAAGTTGACCTTATCGGTAGGATAGTATGGCGCTACTCAAATAGCTTGGTTTTTGCCCACAGTTCTAAAGTATTAAAAAATGGCAACATTTTAGTTAGTGATACTTGGAACAATAGAATCTTAGAGATAGATAGGAAGGGTAATATAATATGGAGTTCGGAAAAGTGGGGCAAGGGAAGTGGTACGCTAAGTGATGGCTCGCATCTTCGTTATCCAAATGATGCAGAGGAAACGGAAAGAGGAGCAATCCTTATTTCTGATAGAAATAACGATAGAATAATAGAAGTTGACAAAAAGGGAAACATTGTCTGGAAATATACTAAACTCAAGCATTGTCATGATGCAGATAGGCTGAGCAATGGAAACACAATTGTGGCAAGTTCTGACCAAAATAAGGTTATAGAAATTAATCCTCGAGGAGATATAGTGTGGTCATATGGAGATGGGTCTTTAAAGATGCTTAATTGGCCAAGAGATGCAGACAGACTTCAAAATGGAAATACGCTAATAACTGATTCAAAAAACAATCGCATAATTGAGGTGAACAATAATGGTGAAATTATCTGGTCTTTTTATTTAGGTTATTTTGGGATGCCTTATGAGGCAGATAGATTGCCTAATGGAAACACGCTGATCTCTATCCAACAGCGCAGACAGGTAATAGAAGTTGATCCTTCAGGCAATATAGTCTGGAGCTTTAGAAACTATTATCAGGGTCATATTAAAGATCGCTTAATAAACGGTAACTTTGAAAGAGAAGCTTATCCCAATATTGGGTATCCTGCCGATTGGATCAAATGTACTCTTCTTTCTGAAGGACCGGGGTGTAATTTTTTTTGGGATTCACAGATTCACTTTAAAGGAACTCATAGTGTAGGTATAGAATACGATGGAACAGGAAGTGTTTGGTGGCAACAAACTGTAAGATTAACTCCAGGAGGACTTTATAGATTGGCCGATGTGGTTAAGACCGCAGAGCTTGATGGATTTGCTCATACTCAAGTAGCATTTTTAGATAATATGGGTGGGTTTTTCACTTATACTACTTTCCTTCCAGGGACAAAACCCCGCAAGGGAACAACCGACTGGCAAAAAGATACTCTTGAAGTTAGAGCTCCTAAAGAAGCTACTGCAGCAGATATTAGATGTTTCGTACTGGGAAGAGGAAAAATTTGGTTTGATAATATATCTTTTGAGGAACTGCCTTGGGGATAGAAAATCGCTTGTTTGGTTTTTTTGTAGTAAGTAAGCGATGATAATTTTATAAAAAGACACTGATAAGGAGGTAAAAATGGTAAGTATAAGATGGTTAGGACATGCGGCTTTTGAAATTGTAACTGATAAAGGCAAGTACATCTATTTTGATCCTTGGCTTAATAGAAATCCCGTATCATCAATAAAGACAAAAGATATTAAGAGGGCTGATATTGTATGCGTAACCCATGGCCACAACGATCATATAGGAGATGCCATTGAAATTGTAAAGACTACTGGCGCAAAACTTATCTGTTCACCAGAGATAGGCCATTATGCTGACAGTAAAGGCCTAAAGTATAATGAAGCCTCTTGTACTTTGAATATAGGTGGCTCAGCAAGGATAGACGGGATTACCATTCATATGACCTTTGCAGCACATCTTACTGAGCTTTACGGTGAGGAGTGGTTAAGTGAAGGAAAAATGTTGCCGGGAGCAGGCTCAGCAGGATATGTAATAGAAACAGAGAATGGTGTAAGGATTTATTTTGCTGGGGATACCGGTTTGTTTACAGACATGAGAATGATTGGGGAAATCTATAATCCCAATATAGCAATTCTTCCTATTGGCGGGAAATACAATATGGGACCAAAACTTGCCTCAATTGCAGTAAAATTGATAAGACCTGAAATTGTCATTCCGATGCACTACAATACTTTTCCTATTATAAAGCAGGATACGAAAGTTTTAGAAGATTACATAAAGGAGAGTATTCCCGGAGTAAAACTTGTTGTTTTAAAGCCTAGTGGGAAGTTTGAATACGATAATACCTGAAAAATACACGAGGGGGTATAGAAAAGCAAAGAAAGTAGAATTTTCGGAGGTTTCACTGAGAATAGTTTTTGAATCAGGTTCATTTTAGTAGTCATAAAGCAGTCTTAAGACTAATTGATATAGATTTTGGACCTGTAAAAGAACAGCCAATGTAGCCCAGAGGATAAGAAGGAAATTCGTGTTGTGTAGCAGATTTTTCGCCAGGGATTTTTGCGTACAGAGGAAGGAAAATTTTAAAAGAAGGGAGTGATGAGACACGTAATAGATATTTAGGATGTAAAAGTATAGAATCAAATTAAGATAAGGAGGTATAATAATGAGAAGGACATTAAGAGTTAGATTGATATTTTGTTTTTTGTGTATAGTGGTAATAACTGTATTGTTAGCTGGGGAAATTTTTGCTGAACAGAAGGTAACTATTCTTCGTCTAGGTCATATTTTTCCCATAACACATCCTATACAGAAGGCTACACTGGCAATGGCTGACTACGTGAAGGAAAAAAGTGATGGAAAGTTAATTATAGAGGTACACCCTCAGGGGGCTCTGGGGGCAGGGAGTACACTTGTTGAAAATATCTCTCTTGGAACAGTAGATATGGGAACAGGGGGTCCCGGCTTGCTAAGCCGTTTAGAACCAGCGTGGGGGCTTATTGCCGGGCAGTATGTTTTTAAAGACGCGGAGAGTATGTTTAAAGTGTTAAGCGGTCCTATCGGAGAAGAGATAAGAAATAGGCTCATTACCAAACGAGATATACGGGTACTTGGTATAGGGTATTTAGGAGCAAGACATTTAACTGCCAATAAACCTATATATAAACCAGAAGACTTGAAAGGATTAAAAATTCGGATTCCTAATATTCCCTTAAGAAAGGCTTCATTTATTGCCTGGAACGCAGCTCCAACTCCTATGGCATTTTCGGAAGTATACTTAGCTCTAAAGCAGGGAGTTGTAGATGGACAGGAAAATCCACTTCCACAGATTATTGCTGCTAAGTTTTATGAAGTGCAAAAATATTTGATTCTTACCGGACATGCCCTTAACCCGGAGATTTTACTTATAGGTGAGAAAAAATTTAAAAGTCTCCCCGAGGAATATCGTAATATTCTCTTAGAAGGGGCTAAGATATTCGAGGAAACCAGCTTCGAGGAATATAATACATTGAAATACGAACTTCTTGAAAAATTGTTGGATGAAGGGATGATAGTTATGAAACCGAATATTGAAGAATTTCGGGAAGCTGTAAAAGATGTACCTTATCAGTTCGAAGAAGAATGGGGAGAAGGCCTCTACGAAAAAGTTCTTAAAGCACAGGAATAAAGATATTCCATAAACAGGATTCATTGGGAGGGGATGCTAGTAATCTTCTCCCAATGAATTTAGGTGTGTTTATGTAATAAAATCAATCTTATTTTGTGTACCCTAAAGATTGGAATAGATAGAAAAGGGATAAATAAATGAAACAAGACAAAAGGCTATTGCAAACAGTAAAAAAAGTTGCTTCTATTTTTAATTCAATTGCTTCTATTTTGGGTATTATTCTTATGGTTTTGATGATTTTTACTTTATCTGCTGGAATAATTTCACGCTATATTTTTAAGAACCCCCTTTTTTGGACTGGTGAAGCCTCCAGAATTATTCTTATCTGGACCATATTTATTGGTGCGGCACTTGCCTTTAGAAAAAACTCTCCTATTACTCATATAAGGGTGGATTTTTTAGGGCCTTTTTTATCATCAGAACTTCGGAAAATTTTCAAGAGGATAGTATGGAGTCTGATAATACTTTTTTGTATTATCATCACGGTTATTGATATCAACTTCATTGCTCTAGCTGGTTCAATCAAAACAGCGGCTTTGGGAATACCAAAATTTATCATCTATATAACTTTGCTCATATTTGCGATAATCACTTTAGTATTCTCATTAGAACAGTGGTTAGCCCAGGGGAATAATGAGGGAAAGCCATAATGATGCTATTAATCTTTACCATACTCGTACTCTTAGTAATTCTAAACACCCCTATTTCAATCGCCATAGCAATTGCTTCATTCATATACTTATTAATTGAAAATGTTCCCTTAGTTATTGTTCCGCAACAAATGTTTCAAATTGTTAATTCTTTTCCTTTTTTGGCATTCCCAATGTTTATGTTGGTAGGATTGTTAATGAATGCTGGTGGAACGTCCAGTAGGATTTTTGATTTTGCAGAGTCTCTTGTAGGTCATCTAAAAGGTGGATTAGGGCATGTTAACGTACTCGCCAGTCTAATATTTTCTGGAATGTCGGGAAGCGCTATTGCTGATGCTGGTGGGTTAGGAGCGATAGAGATAGAGGCTATGAGGGAGCGCGGATATGATGCAGAGTTCGCTGTAGCGATAACTGCTGCATCATCGACTATTGGGCCTATTGTTCCTCCAAGTGTGCCCATGATAATTTATGCAATGGCTTTTGATGCATCAATTGGACGGTTATTTTTGGCAGGTTTTATACCTGGAATATTAATGGCGATCGCATTAATGATAATGGTATTTTTCTATGCAAGAAAAAGAAATTATCCTAAAGCTGCTTTTCCGTCTATGAAAAAAATATTAAAAAACTTTTATAAATCTTTCCTGGCTTTGTTGACGCCTGTGATATTACTTGGAGGAATTTTTTTAGGTGTATTTACTCCTACAGAAGGCGCCGTAGTTGCTGTACTTTGGGCATCGTTTCTGGGATTTGTTATCTATAAGGAGCTTAAGTTTAGCCATCTCGCGAAGATTTTTCTTGAGGTTGTCGTTAGAATAGGGGTTGTCCTTTTTCTTTTGGCAACAGTGGGCACATTCACCTGGATATTAACAAGGGAGAATATTCCTCAGATTTTATTGGGTTTTATTACTTCAGCACATATTACTCGTCCAGTATTTCTATTAATAGCTAATTGTGTACTGCTTTTAATGGGTATGATTACTACGGTTACTCCTTCTATAATACTACTAGCACCAATATTTTTTCCTATTATTGTAAAATTAGGGATAGACCCAGTACACTTTGGAGTAATTGTGGTTCTAAATTTGATGATAGGAAATCTTACACCCCCAGTTGGACCTGTCTTGTATGTAGTATCTGCCATGGGGGGAATTTCTTTTCAAAAAGCGTTTAGATATACGTTTCCGTTTATCATACCATTGTTACTAGTATTGTTTCTTATTACATATATTCCTGACATTGTTCTATTTTTACCAAATCTGTTAATGAAATAAAACTAGAAGGAGAAAAAGAAAATGAAATTTCAAGGAAAAATTATATTAATAACCGGAGCCGCTAGAGGTGTTGGGAGAGTTATTACGAAGGGGTTTGCTCAGGAGGGAGCAACTGTCATTATTAACGATATCGATCTTCAAGAGGGAGAGAGGGTAGCTCAACAAATTAATCAGGAAGGATTTAAGGCGTTTGTTATCAAAGCAGATGTTTCTAAAAGTACCGAAGTAGAAGCAATGATACATAAGGCGATTAACACCTATGGTGGAATTGATATTTTGATCAATAATGCTGCTGTATTTGCCAGATCCGTACCAATAGTGGAGTTAGAAGAAGAAGAGTGGGATAGAGTGATAAATATTAACTTAAAAAGTGTTTTCAATTGTTGCAAAGCTGTAATTAGACATATGATTAAACGAGGATCCGGAAAAATTATTAATATCACCTCATTTACAGGAAAGACCGGGCGAGTTGTATATAGTACATTTGGTAACCCTACAAAAGCACATTATTGCGCCTCAAAAGCCGGTATTATTAGTCTTACTAAATCTTTAGCATTTGAGCTTGCACCATATAACATAAATGTTAATGCTGTGGCTCCCGGGTCAATTGCTACTGAATCTACAGATGAAGAAAAGAAGAAAATGATTATTCCACTTGTACCCCTAGGAAGAATAGGAATACCAGAGGATGTTGCATCTGCTGTGTTATTTTTGGCTTCTCCTGAAGCCTCTTTTATAACAGGTGAAATTTTAGATGTTAATGGTGGTACTCTTATGGACTAGTTCTCTCTTATTAGCTGATTCTGAGAGGATTTAAGTTCGAAGGTCATGTTCATATATATTAAAATAAATATGAAAAGATTTACTTATTGCTTTTATTTCATCTTAAAAAACCACCTTCTTTAGAGGTGATAATGGATAAAAGGTTTTACCATAAAAACCGATATATATGTTAAGATAAGATATGACTAAATGGAAAAAATATGGTGTCCAAAGTACAGATACAGGATACTAAAAAGTCAAGTGGCTGAATTTGTAGAGCAGACCCTAAGGATGCTGTGTGAATGGAAAACTATAGAGATACTGGAAATGAATGTAAAAGAGGACCATATACATATGATACTTTCTATACCTCTTAAGATTATCGATATCCTAAGTGATGGGAATGCTAAAGGGCAAAACAGCAATAAAACTCTTCAAAAGTTTTCCTACTCTCAGGAAGAAACCCTATTGAGGAAATCACTTTTGGAGTCGGGGGTATTGTGTAAGTTCTATAGGTCTGGATGAGAACAAAATTAGAAAATATGTAAAGTATCAAGAAAAAAGAGAAAAGGTAGAAGAAGGTGACCAACAAGAATTTGGCCTCTTTTAGAGGCCTCTTAAACCCACCTGCTTAGCGAGTGGGTTGTTTAGGTTCGCCCAACATGGGCAATAACTTGGCAGTGAAAGTCTGCTATGGGCTTGGTAGTGGGAACCATTAGCCAAACAGCAACGGTGAAAATGCATATTCCATTATTCTACAGAATGATATGCACAAGTAATTCATTCTTAACGAACCGCCGTATACTAAACGGTACGTACGGTGGTGTGAGGGGACGGTAGATAAATTAATTATCTACTTCCTACTCGATTTTATAATTTTAATAGGAGTTTAATAAATGAAGAATGTTATTTTGTTAACCATAGATGCCTTAAGAAAAGATGTTTTAGGGTGTTATGGAAATAAAAATAATTTAACCCCTTTTCTTGATTCCCTCCAACCTAAGTGTATTAAATTTACCGAGTCCCAAACTTCCGGCCCCTATACTCAGGCTTCCTTTCCTGGCATTCTTACATCTTCTTATTATCTGGAATATGGTAGGCAAAAAAAGTGCTCACCAAAAAGAACTCTCATTTCAGAAATCCTAAAAAAATCCGGAATTACTACTACTGCATTCCACTCCAATCCCTACCTTTGTGGTTATTTTGGTTGGAATCGAGGTTGGGATGTTTTTTATGATTCCATGCAGGATGAGGTAAGCGATAAAATTCCTTATATCAAAGGAGATGGTATTAATCATAAAGTAGACCAATGGCTTTCCTCATATATCAAAAATGATGATTATCCCCCCTTCTTTTTGTGGACACATTACATGGATGTACATGAACCTTATATTCCCGCAAAAGAATATTTAAACAAGATAGATCCCTCAATTAATCTTTCTGAAGACGAAATGCTAAATCTTTTCAAAGAAGTAATACTCAAAAGAGATGTATCAAATAAAGAAACAGTAAAACTTTTGAAAAAACTTTACGATGCCGGAGTGTGTGAAACTGATAATTATGTTAAAGAATTTTTTAGCATATTGGAAAAATATAATGTTTTAAAAGATACAGCGATCATTATCACTACTGACCATGGAGATGAATTTGGTGAACACGATGGTCTTTCTCATGATGGCAAAATGTATTCTGAACTCATCAATTCTCCTCTAATTATCTATTTTAACGATCGTACCCAAGGAGAAATATGTGATAACCTGGTTAGTAATATTGATATTCCTCCTACTATACTTCATCTTTTTGGTCTTGAATCATTTGAGAAATTTAAAGGATATTCCCTCCTTCCTTCAGAAAATTACCCCCAAAAAGGGATTTTTGGGGAAGCGATTGGTAAGACTAGTAGTCATGAAAAGGAAACTGATAAACCCATATACTTCTATCAGGAAAATGACCTAAAAATAATTTATAGGGAAGATAATCAGAGTTGGGAAATGTATAACCTCCAAGAAGATCCTGAAGAAGTAAATAATATTATAAAATATTCTTCAGAGACAGAGAGAATGAAAAGTAAACTAAAGCCCCAAATAAATCGATGAGCTAATTAATAAATA